>Ga0209355_1001094_pt1 | contig 15664 bp, 11 predicted proteins | sample LauGreSBDMM110SN_3_FD_187563 | JGI IMG/M metagenome (GOLD analysis project Ga0209355, IMG submission 187563) | Freshwater lake microbial communities from Lake Michigan, USA - Sp13.BD.MM110.SN (SPAdes) (version 2) | ecosystem: Environmental > Aquatic > Freshwater > Lake | place: Lake Michigan...
AATAGAAGTAAACATTAAACATTATTTAAAAGTTATGTAAAAGTTAGGAACAAATTATTTAATTTGGTATGATTATATTATAAAATATATTACATATATTATAATATAAAAAATATGGCTAGTCCAGACATTAAAAATTTAATTGTTTATAATTCTAGCAATGATATTAGTTATATTGAATATAATAGACCAGGACTACCCTATAAATTTGACGCTACATACATATATCATAGCAATGAAAATTATAATGATGGTTCTTATTCTTCACAGCTAAGGACTATAAGCAATAATTTAATAATAGAAAGCGCTACTAGCAATATATTATTGTCTACACCAGCAAATAAAAAGGTTATTGTAAAAGCCAATATGGCAGTCAATGCTAGTTTAGATGTTTCTAATAGTGTTACTACATATAGACTAAATAGTAATGATATTTGTTTAAATAATATTTTATATTTAAATTCATCACTTACTGAAAATATTTTTGGAGATCTTAAGATAAATGGAAGTATTAGTCAAATAGCTGCTTCAAATGAAGAAATAGCTGGTTTTACTAGTAATAATGCTTCTTTAACAACAAGCACATTTGCTTTTGGAGACATTAGTTTAAGCGACATATTTACATCAAACATTTATTCCTCTACTATTACAAACTCTTATATTTCTAATACTGCTATTGGTTACAATAGTGATAATATTAGCTTTCCAACTAAGGCTGTTTTTACGGATGTTTCATTAGTTAGTTTGACCTTAGACACTTCAGTAAATGGTGCAAGTTATATTAAATTTAACAATAATAGCAATAGTGCTAATTCTACTATTATTAAAAGTAGTGATGATTATTCTAAATTAGACATTAACAAACCTTTAAAAATAGGATTTGGAACTAATGCTACTAATATTAGCAATATTAGCGTTTTTAACGGTGATATTAGCTGCAATGTATTATATTATTCACAATTAAATCCCGACATAAAATTAAATAATTATTTTGATGTTTCTATTGGGCATATTAGTCTTTCTGGAAATATTATTCCTACACTTAATAATACTTTTAGTATCGGTTCTAGTACTAATAAATTCAATACAATAACTAGCACATTATTTATTGGAAATTTGTTTGGTGCTTGCACATTGGCCAATAACTTAGTTAAAAACTTAGATATGAGTTTTAATAATTTAGATATATCTGGTATTATTAGATTAGGCGGAATAGATTTAAATCAAACTTTACAAGGTAGTTATTTAACTATTTCTGGCGCAAATGTTTCATTTAATGCAGTAAATAGTAGAATAAATGAACTAAGTGCAAATGTATATTCACGTGAGCTTATTGACATATGTCTTAATACTAATTATATTAGAAATAGAATGTTTGACCTTTCATTTCAAGATATAAGCGGAAGAATAGTTGACTTAAGTAGAAATGTATATAGTCGCGCGGTTATTGACCTATGTCTCAATACAAACTTTGTAAGACTAAATAATAGTCCCATTTTGCAATTTAGAATTTTTGATAATAGATTTATTTTTGAAAGTTCAGGTAATTATATACAACAAATTGCAAGTGGTTACAATAACACAATAATTAGCGAATGGAGAACTAATTGGCTAAGTTCAAATAATCCAGTTTTAAGATTTCATTCAGATGGAAGTATTACAAACTTAACTAACTCTTATGCTACTTGGAGTGATATTAGATTAAAAGAAAATATTGTTAATACTAGTCCTAAATTGCAAGATTTATTGAAAGTTAGGGTAGTCAATTATAATTTAAAAGGAACATCTAATGTAAACTCTAATAAACATATAGGCGTAATAGCACAAGAATTAGAGCACATATTTCCAGAGTTGATTGGCTCACATGAATTAACTCAAGAAGACATTAATGCTGGTATAAATGAAGGCTATAAGTCTGTAAAATATAGTTGCTTTTCTGTTATATTAATTAAAGCATTACAAGAGGAGCATGAAATTATAAACAAGCTAAACTCCAGAATAGAAGTATTAAATGAAGACTGCAATAGCATTAAAGATTTAGAAGAGCGCACTAATTTGATGAGCGCTAGTATAAATATTTTAAAAGAAGAAAATGTTATTTTAAAATATAAATTAGATGAAATTTTAACAAAATTAGAAAAATCTGTTATAGTTTAAAACCACGGTTTTTGTTCTAAAACTTTATTGGTTTTATTCGAATAAATAGGATGCATTATTGGAATATGCATAGTGCTGGCGTCTTCTCTATATTTTAAATACGCAACTGCTTCATTAAATACATTATTTATGCAAAAATTTAAGACACGACTATTTAAGTCATTTACTTGCATTTGTATATTACTATCTAAATTTTTAGAATATTGTAAATACATAGATCTCATAACTGTTACAATTTGGTCTTCAGGTTGATCATCTACTGATATTCGTTTTTGTGATTTAGTATATACGCCTTGCTTTATTCCATTTTGTATATATTGAATATTTTGCTTTGAAAAATAACTATCAGACAATGGTGAGCGCATAAAATTACCTGCTAATACATTTTGATAGTTTGTATTTGTATTTATTGGTATTTTATCCATCATAGAAAATAGCGTTGAAGTATTTGGACCCATTATATTAATTCTTCCATTAGACATTATTCCATTTGCATTAGACATTTATTATATTAATATATAATTATTAATATATATTTATTTTGTGTTATTTAATATATTTATTTTGTGTTATTTAATATATTTATTTTGTGTTATTTAATATAATTATTTTGTGTTATTTAATATATTTATTTTGTAATCTTTCAATATATTATATTTTATTTATATAATATAATGATAACTAAATTTAATAAAACGGTTTTAATGGTTGCTAGTATATTATTAATATTAGGGTTAATAATTATAGGTATTATAATTGCTAGAAGTTTAGCAGAAGAGGTTTTTCCTCCCGTTGTTACTGATTGTCCTGATTATTGGAATGTTACATATAATGCCGCTAATGAAGTAATATGCAAAAATAATCAAATTAATTCTGGATATTCAAAAGAGACATGTCGCAACTATCCGACTTCTCGATTTAGTGCTAATGGAACCTCTGAATCTGATAAATTGTGTGAAAAATCTAAATGGGCAAAAGATTGCAATATACATTGGGATGGAATTACAAATAATCCTAAAGCTTGTACTAATACAACTATGTAAAAAGAATGATAAAAAGAATGATAAAAAGAATGATAAAAAGAATGATAAAAAGAATGATAAAAAGAATGATAAAAAGAATAATAAATATTATTAATATAAATATTATATTAATAATAAAATTATATAAATATAATATTAATAATATAAATGGCTCTTAAATATAGTTCTAAATATGATATTAGTTATATAAATTATAACAATAAAAATATACCGTGGCAAATAAATACTTCATTTATCTCTCAAAATAATCAAAACATTAATCCTTCTCTAAATATTGGATCTATTAACAATAATTTACTTATTGAGAGCTCGCAAAATGATATAGTCTTAAGAACACCACAAAATAAAAGAGTTTTTGTTAATAATAGTATGACTGTTAATGCTAACTTAGATGTTTCAAATAATTTAACAACTAGTGAAGTTGTTGTTGAAGATATTAGTTTAAATAACAGACTTTATCTACCTTCATTACCTATTAATATAATTGGAAATTTAAGAGTACATGGTGCTATAAGTGTTGTAAATTCTAGAGTAACCGGAACCGGACTTCTAGTATCGAAATCAGAATTTACCAATGTTACTTTAACATCAAGCAATTTTACGGATGTGAGTATTGTTAATTGTAATATTTCTGTTTCGGATTTTTCTAATATTAATATTAATAATTCTTATATTTATGGTATTCCTATTGGATATGATAAATCCAATAATAGGGTTCCAAATGAGGCTATTTTCAGTGATATTTCATTAGAAAACTTGATATTAGATAGTTCGTTAAATGGATCAAGTTATATTAATTTTTCAAATATTATTATTAAAAGTTCCGATGATTATTCTAAATTAGAAATTAGCAAGCCTTTAAATGTTGAATTAAAAGAAGGTGTTACTAATATTAGTAATATTAGTATTTTTAATGGTGATATTAGTTGTAATACACTATATTATTCGCAATTATTTCCAGACATTAGATTAAATAATTATATTGATATTTCTATTGGACAAGTTAGTGTATCTGGAAATAGCATTCCAAGTCTTAATAATACTTTTAATGTTGGTTCTAGTAATAATAAATTCAATACAATAACTAGCACATTATTTATTGGAGAGTTAAGTGGAACAGCTTTACTAGCTAATGACTTAGTTAAAAACTTAGATATGAGTTTTAATACTTTAGATGTATATGGAACTGTTACATTAAATAAAAAAAGTTTGGCTCAATTTGTATCTGGTGACCTTATAACTAATGTTGCTGTTGAAGCTTCTTTTAATAGTGTAAATAATAATGTTACTACTTTAAGTAGTCGTTTATATTCAAAACAAAGTTTCGATTTATGTCTTAATACAAATTTTGCTAAAATAAGCTTACTAGAATCATCCTTTATTAATTTAAATAATGTTATAACCACTATTGCTAATAGTGTATATATTAAATCCGATTTTGATTTATGTCTTAATAGAAATTTTATAAGATCCAGTGATATAAGCGCTATTACTACTATTGTGTCAAGTCCTTCACTAATATATCCTAGTTTAATTAATTTAAATAACTCTTTGAATAAAGTAGTTAATGCAAGTGCAGTTAATGAATTAGCATTTCCTTATGCTATAACTTATATTGATGATCTTACTGAAGATACAAATTTAAAAGAGGCTTATTCGTATAGGAAGACAATACTAACTACTACTTTTAATACTACTACTACTCAAACTACAACAATTAATTATACTTATAATAATAATAATACACGTCCTGTTTCGGGAGCCCAACCGAATAGTTTATCAGAAGTTCGTGTAATGATGTGGCATGCTAGGTCAAATAATGAGTATGGAAGGACTTGGAATGATACAAATGGTGGGGATGGTATGGCTGCTGTTTATAGAAATTTAAAAACATATACACTTGATAGAAATAGTAATACATGGACATGGCATAGAGATAATGCTAATCTGGTTAGTGGTCGTCGTTTAGCTGAAATTTATAGCGCAGATGACCATGCTAAGATTGTAACACTTCTAACTCAAGAGAATTTGTTAAATAGGGATGTTTGGATAGGAGGAGTGAGAATAGCATTTAGTACAACTGATCGAACAAGTTCTACATGGAAGTGGGAGTCGGGTGCAGCTTGGAGCTATACAAACTGGCAAGGCGACGAACCAGGCTCAAATGAATCGCATGTAAGAACTAATAATATTGGATGGCATGACTATAACGATTATGTCGAAGGTATGGCTATATATATGACGGAGACAGGGACAACTAGTAGTTATGTAATTAATACTAGTCACTTATCATGGGAACAACATAGAGTTTATGCTATTTCTATTGGAGCCGAATTAGCCGTTATTACAAACTCTACAGAAAATGAAGCAGTAGGAAATGTAGTACAAAACGCAGGATTGGATAATGTATATATAGGGGGAAGACGTAAATCAAACTCTACAAATGCTTATGGTATAACTTCGGCCGATTGGGAATGGCACAATGGAACTACATGGAGTTATAGTAATTTTTTTAGAGGCGGTCAGACAGAGCAATATGAAGAACGAACAGAAAGTGCACCAATAACTTCGCAGTCACAAATTGTACAACAAGTCTCGACAAATACACTAACTGCAGATACTAATCTTTCACTTGTAAAACTGCCACTTCTTACAGCTTCAGCTAATGGATCTATTGTAGCAATAGCTACAGCAGTTAATGTGTCCAGTATTCCATCTAACACATCTAGTAATACTAGTGCTAATCCTGTGCTTATTAGCGATATCACAACCGGACCTGTTATTACTAGAGCAAATAGTATTACTACAAATACTAAAATTCACAGTTATACAACAACAAATATAACTTATAGTCTTAATAGTGGTTCAACAAGTGGTTTATTTAGTATTTATAATAATAGTAACAACAATTCAAGTTATATTAAATCTAGTGCTGCAGCTTTACCTAGTACAATAACTACAAGTTATTCGTGTATAGCTATTACTAATGATGGGATGTTTGTTGCTCTAGGTAAAGCAAGTGACGTTACAGTATATATGAGAAATTCTACTGATTGGACTGCTTTAGGTACTTCAATTGGTGTTAATTTTAGTGCATATACTGAGACTAGTACTGGAATAATACTGACACAATTTGCAGATATTAACTGGACTAAAAATCTTCAAAATCTTGCTATAAGTTATATTAGTGGTGAAAATCAGCCAATAATTTTTTTAGCTTTTGGCGACTCAAGAAATAGTGTAAAAATATATAGTTATGATAATGGAAATTGGACATTATCTAATGGTTTCTATAATGTAGCAGGTGGAAACTGGGTTTTAAAGCATACACATTTGGCTTCAACGCTTGGAGCATCTAATAACTTTGGTTATTTTGTAGTGCTTTCGCATAATCCGAGAATATTAGTATTTAGTGTTGATGATAGATTTTATAGTTATAATTGTAGCGACAGTTCTTTTAATTCAAGAGGTTCTAATGCATTTATAAGATTGCCAACAGGTGTAACAAATTTTACAAATATTATAGCATTAAAAATAACTGCTGATGCCGATAAAGTTATTGTATCAAATAGTCATTATGTATTTATTTATAAATGGAATACTACTTCATCTTCGTGGACACAAGTAACTGTTTTAAATGTAGTTCCTTTATCACAACAATTACAACCAATTATAGTTTTACAAGGAACAGGCGGCACAATAACCACTAATGATGGATACATAATCCACAGCTTCACAACTGTTGGAACATCTACGTTTATTCCTGCAGTAACTGGAAATGTTGAAGTCTTAATTGTTGGGGGTGGTGGTGGTGGTGGCGGTGCAAGCGGTGGTGGTGGTGGTGGTGGTGGTGTTATTTATATGCCATCAGTTTCAGTTACTGCAGGAACAAATTATCCTATTGTTGTGGGCGATGGAGGTGTTGCACTCAACAATGGTGAAAACAGCAGTGTTTTTGGAGCAACTGCCGCAGGTGGAGGAACAAGTGGGACACATTATCTTGGAATTGGAACAACAGGTGGGTCTGGTGGTGGTGCTGCTGCCGCTGGGGGTGACAATGTCAATCAAGGCGGAGCAAGTAGTGGTAATAGTCTTGGATCAAATAGTGGATTTATTTATGGCAATCGCGGCGGTAATATGACAACTAGACGAATACGTGGTCCAACAAGAGCAGCAGGTGGTGGAGGTGCTGGAGGTCAAGGAATAGATACAGATCCAAATATTGAAGGTGATTTAGGTCAAACTGGTGGTGGTGCAGGTGGTGTTGGTATAGTCAATCCTATTCTTGGACCAAGTTATTATTGGGGTGGTGGTGGTGGCGGTGGAGGCTTCCTTGGTTTCGGCGAGGGTTGGGGGGGTCTTGGTGGCGGTGGTGGTGGCGGTGGTGCTCTTGGACTAGGACGTGGTGGTGGGTCAGCACTTAACAGTGGACAACCTGGATCAGGTTTAGATGGTGGTGCTGGTGGTAACAATACTGGTGGTGGTGGTGGTGGTTGTGGATGGGTTAGCAACAACGGCGGTAAAGGTGGTTCTGGTATTGTAATAATTCGTTATTTACAGATACTGACACCTAATTTCGGTGGTCTTATAGGTGGTACTAGAAGTGTTGATATTAGTAATATAAGCACTAATAATGATGATTGCGTGTTTGCTATTGGCTTTCCTGATAGTCTTATAAATTCGCGAGCAAATAATAGGTCGCGAGGTTATGTTGAATATTACCAATATGCAAATACTAAAGTAAGTAAACTTGCAACATTAGTGCCACGAAAGCGAGATATTACTAATAATAATGTTGATACTAATGAATACTTTTTTAGTATTGGTGGTATTAAAATTACGAATGCAAATACTATTCTTGTAAGTCCAAATTACAAATATCATTTTTATAGTACTAATAAAAATTATGAATATAATAGTACTTCACGAATATGGATTGATCATAGTAGCAATGCTATAACTGTAACAGGGCGTAGAATGGCATCCATAGAAAATGAACTTGAACAAGAACTTGTTAGAATTAATGCTAGAAACAACCAACTTTGGTTGGGTGGAAGAAGACGTGCTAGTTCTGTAAGTGCAAACGGAACAACATCACTAGATTGGGAATGGATTTCGTCAGACTCATCGTGGAACTATGTTAATTGGTTCATTAATCAACCAGATAATGTAGGTGAAAACAGGCTTCATTTATTTGTTAATGGCACATGGAATGATTTAGGCGAAAATGCATCATTACCAGCAATGTATATGACAAGATCGCTTTCATATATGTTAAATACTTTTGTTATTTTTGATAAGTTTTTTTTTCATTCAAGTGGATTTTTCTCAAGTTATTTTCCTACTGATGTATCAAATAGTGTAATAGCAAGATGGGCTACAACAGACACTCCTTTAAATCGTTTTATTGAGATTAGAGCAAGTGGTCAGATTTTTAGTAGGAGTTATGGTGCGTTAAGCGACATTAGATTAAAAGAAAATATTGTTGATGTTACTCCAAAATTGGTAGATTTACTAAAAGTTAGAGTTGTAAATTATAATTTGCAAGGTTGTAAAGACGCAAATGCAACATTTATTGGTGTTGTTGCTCAAGAATTAGAGCAAATTTTTCCTGCACTAGTTAAAGAGGGAGACTTAAGCCCGCAAGATATTCATCTTGGTAAAACAGAAACTTATAAATATGTTAAATATAGTTGTTTTGATATAATGTTAATAAAAGCGTTTCAAGAGCAAATGGAGATTATAAATAAACTTAGTTCTCAGGTAACTGAACTAGACTCCAAGACTAAATTGTTAAAAACTATTAGTCAATACAATGTTATTTTAAATGAAGACTTAGACTTTTTAAAGCGTGAAAACGAGTTATTAAAACAAAAAATTAATATAATAACAAAGCTAATAACTAAATGTTAATGACTAAGTAAATGTTAATGACTAAGTAAATGTTAATCTTTTATTTTACTTTCAAATATAATTATATATTCAAATATATATACAAATATATAATTATGTCTATAGAATTATATGCTTCATTACCTAATGAAGTGTTAAATTTAATATGGATAAACATACATCCATTACTAAAGTATAGTTTAAACAAAGAAAATTTTAATAAATATTATAGCTATCGTTACAATAATATTCATTATAGCACTATTATAATTTTTAACAATTATAATTACTATTATTATTTAATAAAGCATGATTTGCTAATTTTTAGTGAGCTAGTGTTAAAAATGTATATTGAAAAGTTAGTTAGTGGAGAGCTTGTTATTAAAAAGCACAATACTATATACTATAAGAATTTATCTTTTTATAGTTTGATTGATTTTTTTCATTATTATAGTAATAATAGTAATAATAGTAGTAATAATAAAAATAGTAATAGTAGTAATAATAAAAATAGTAATAGTAATAATAATAAAAATAAGGAATTTATAATACAAATTATAAATAAATATAACTTAACTCATTTAATTAAAAAAATACATAAAAATAATGTTAATAAAAATATTAGATGGAACATATAAATTATTATAATACTAATGACATTAAATATATATATGCTAATGTATCTAACTATATAAAAAATTTAGATAAGCCCAATTCGCCAAAATATTTATATGTATATGGCGATATTGGGATTGGTAAAACGACTATTATTAAAAGTATATTTCAATCATTAAAATATAATATTAATTATATTGATTGCAATCAAAATAAATTAAGTGTTGATGAATTGATTAATATAACAAACCACAGTGATGTATATTCTATGTTTTTTAATAATAAACAAAATAATGCATTAATTGTAGATAATATAAACTATTATTCTTATAGTGATAAGAGCTATTTTACAAATTTAATTAAATTATTGAAAAAAAAGTCTACGCATAAGCCTATTCCTTTTATATTTATAAATACATTACAAGAGGAGAAAAAATTTACAGAATTATATAAAATATCGACCTTATTAAAAATTAATCCACCGTCAAATAGTCAATTAAAAAATATAATATTAAAATTATATCCTTCTATTTTTGATTTAGAAAATAGTGACCACATAGTAAATAATATATTGGATTATTTGGATAATAAATTTTATAAATTAATAAATATGCACTATTTTTATTATAATAATATTATAGAATTGAAATTTAATAGTCCTAGTGCTAATGCTAATGCTAATACTAATGTTAATATCGCTATTATTAACAATAGTAATATAAAAATATTGACAAAAAATTTGCTTGAGCATAGATTTAATTTAAACGATTTAGATATCATAAATTATTCCGATAGAACAAGCTTGAGTTTGTTATTACACGAAAATATAATTAAATTATTTCATACTAATTTGACTAGCGCTGATTTGAAAATATATAAAAAAATATTACAAAATTTTGCGTTTTGTGATTGTATAGACAAAAATATTTTTTTATATCAAATATGGCAATTGAACGATATTACTTATATTATTAAAATATTTTACAATAATTTTATATTATATCAAAATAATTTATTGAAGCATATAGATCAAAAAGACATAATATTTACAAAAATATTGACAAAATATAGCAGTGAATATAATAATTTTAATTTTATATTTTCTAATACTCAATTATATTGCACAAATAAAAAAAATTTGTTACTACATATGTTTGTATCTGAAAAATACGATGAAACACATATAAAGTTAGTATATAATAGAATTATTAAGCTTATAGATCAATATATTAACTATAAAATTAATAATTCGTATAAAATTTTAGAAGAAAACATAGACGTTAATTGTGATGATTTTTTTTATTAGCTTTCATTAATTAGCTTTAATTAATTAGCTTTCCATTAACTAATTTTCCAAGACATTCTCCAATATCTTCATTAGGTAAGCATTCATAAATAATATTGTTTAATTCATTTTTGTAGTATGTTTTACCTTTAATAGTAATTGATACTAGTTCTTCTTCTTCTTCTTCTTCTTCTTCTTCTTCTTCTTTTCCTTTTGCTACGCTTACCTCTTCTTCCTTTCCTTTTGCTACGCTTACCTCTTCTTCTTTTCCTTTTGCTACGCTTACTTCTTCTTCTTTTTCTTCTGTTTCTGCTTCTTCTTTTGTTTCTTCTTCGCCTTCTTCTTCTTCGCCTTCTTCTTCTTCGCCTTCTCCTTCTTCTTCTTCTTCTTCTTCTTCTTCTTCTTCTTCTTCTTCTTCTTCTTCTTCTTCTTCTTCTTCTTCTTCTTTGCTTTCTTCCTTTACAATGTTTGTTGTTTCCTTTACACTAACCTCTTCTTCTTCTTCTTCTTCTTCTTCTTCTTCTTCTTCTTCTTCTTCTTCTTCGTCTTCTTCTTCTTCTTTCTCTAAATCGCATTTCTTTAAATCAAACTCTACTGTTTTTTCTGGATTAGCATTTTTTAATTTAATAATTTTTGAACTTTGCTCAGTGACTTCATTTACATTAATAGTAATATTGCCTTTGCTCTCTTTTAATGCATTATATTTTTCAAGCAGTTCATCATAATCTTGTGTTAATTTATTATATTTTTCATTTAATTCAATATGTTCTGGTAGCCTGACTAATAGTGCCTTTAATGTGTTAATTAGTTCATTATTTGCTTTATTTTTCTCAATAAAAACACTAAAATTACTCCTTAAGGATTGTGTAATATCTTGCGATAATTTATTAATAAGCAGAGTTAAATCGTTATCCATATTATAAGTATTAATAGTTATATTTTAAATTAATTTAATAAATATTTTAAAACAATTTTAAAAAATATTTATTATATTGCAAAAATATTATATTGCAAAAATATTATTTTACATTTATTTTATAATTCTTAGTAGAATTTTGTTTATTATTAATAGACTTATTATTTAGTATATAGTCTTCGTTTTCATCATATAATTCAGGTGTTAATTTAGATAGCGGTTTATCTACAACTAATAATAGGCGTTCGTGTTTTAATAATTTTCTGTATTCTTGAATATTTAAATTCCCATAAAACTTCTCTAATGTATAATAAGGCGACGGCGCCAATTTAATATTTTTCTCATAATCATATATTTTGCCATATATATTATTTAATAAATAATAGCGCTCAAACTTTTGCGACGACTCTATATTTTCATTCATCAAATAAGAACACGCACATTCTGGGCTGCAAAAATTTCCATAACAAAAATAGGTATTCTTGATTTCGTATTTTGGAATTAATATTGTTTGATTATCGAAGTTATATGTGCACCAAAAGCAAGCACTCTTTTTATTAATATTATTTGTTTTTAATTGTTTAGATAAGTCTTCTAATTTCTTGGATATAGCTTTATTATATAAATTTTTCTCATTATTATTTAATAAAAAATTATCATTATTATTATTCAATAATTTTTCTTCATTGTTAAAGAACTTATTGGTATTGTTTATATTGGAATTAGAGTTAGAATTGGAATTAGAATTAGAGTTAGAATTAATATTTGAATTAATATTTGAATTAATATTTGAATTAATATTAGAGTTAGAATTAATATTTGAATTAATATTTGAATTGGAATTAGAAGAGTTATTAGAGTTAGAATTATTATTTAATAAGTTTATGTTATTTAAGCTATCTTCATTATTTATTGTGTCCTCGTTGTCGTCGTGTTTATTTTCAATATAATCATATTGTATATTCATATTATCAAATTCTTTTATATTGTAAACTGTAGGGTCGTAATTAATGTCGCCTGTAATAATGTCATTTAGCTTACAATTTAAATGTAATATAATATTAGGTTTGTTATCGGTCTGAATTTCTATTTTATTTTGTTCTATAATTATTCCTCCTTTAGGTTTTCTACCGCGCTTTTTATGAACAACGATTTTAGAAATGTCTAAAATGAACTCATCTTTGCATTCGCTTTCAATTCCACCGCTTATTGATATAATTAATATATTGTTTGACATTTCTTGGAGTTTCAGGTTTTCGTAGTATGACTTCGGTTTTCTGCCTTTTTTTTTGGGAAGCATTTTATTTTAATTTAATAAACAACATATAATTTATATTGTTTTAATTTATTATTTAAAACAATATAGATTATTATTGATTACTTATTTAATAATGAATAACGATAAAAATATAAACTGGAACGAAAAATATCGTCCAAATAATTTAGAAAAAATAATTTTAAGTAACTATAATAGGCTACTAATTAAAAATATTCTTGATAAAAATTATTTCCCTAATTTGCTTTTATATGGACCGCCTGGAACAGGTAAAACAACAACAGTAATAAATCTAATAAATAGCTATTTAACCAAATATTATAAAGATAATAAGAAACAAATTATACATTTAAATGCTTCGCACGAACGAGGCATAGAAATCATAAGAAATAATTTGTATACTTTTGTGGTGAGCGACAATTTATTCTTCGAAGGTCCAAAGTTTATTATATTGGATGAAGTCGACTATATGACTAATAGCGCACAATTGGCGTTGAAATATTTAATAGAATATTATAGTAATTATAATGTTAGATATTGCCTAATTTGCAATTATATTACGAAAATAGATAATAATTTACAAAACTATTTTTGTAAATTAAAATTTAACGCTATTCCTTTTAATGAAATCCAAAACTTCTTAACAATAATAATTAGTAATGAAAAAATACAAATAAGTGATGAATGTTTAAAAAACATTATAACTATGTTTAAAAATGATATAAGGGCTATGATCAATTTTTTACAATTAAGCAAAGAAAATACTAAACATTTTATTAGTGATGACGTATATGCTAATCTTTATATTATAAATAACACTCGGACTTTTGAATATTTTAAAAAAACATTTTTAATGCTAGAGCTAAAGCATAAATTCAATTATAGCGAGTTCATAAAGTTATATTTATATAGCATATTGAAAAACAATATACATACTATTAGTAATGAAATAATCAACAAAATGGAGTTTTTTATTAATAACTACAACAAATTAAATGATAAAAATATAATTCTCTATAATTTATATTATTTATTCAAAACTGGCGACGTTTCTTTAAATTGAAATATTAACTATTTTAATAATAGATATTAAATATTATAATTGAAACAATTATAAACATTTATTATTAATAGTTATTAATTAATTAATAGCAATGAGTATTGAATGCGAGTGGTTAAAGTTTTTAGAACAAAATGACGCTAATAATGTTGCACATAATGAAGCCGATTATGGTTCTATTAGCAGATTAGCTAGCGCTAATATTAATGTTAGCGACGACGACAGTGTTAACGTTAGTAATAGCAACAGCGCACATTTGTTGCAAGCTAGTGCAGTTCCTGCGCAAAATTTCGCCAAAAACTGCTCAAATATTTACATATCTACAAAAACAAAGATCTTGTTTTTAAATAAGAGCCTTGATATTTTTACGACATTTTGGCTGTTGCCAATTACCGATTATAATAAACAGGAAAAAGGAATAATTAAAAAGCAAATCAAATTCTCATTTGAAAACAGGGATGAATATGAAAAAATGATAGCACAATCGCTAAATGTTAGTAATCTCCATAATAAAATTATTACTCATATTGATAATGAAAAAAAATTCAAACATATTCGCAAATTAAGCATTGGACTATGTAGAAAAGATTTATTATATAGTCGCAATAAGGATAAAAGCGCGTTTTATAATTGCTTTGTATTGTCCTTGAGAATATATATAATAAATGGATTTAAAGAAATACATATTAAAATTTTTAATACGGGTAAAATAGAGATCCCTGGAATTCAAAATGATGAGCAATTAAACATAATTATTAATGATTTATTGGCTATATTAAATAAATATATTGATAGTGACTTAGCTTGCAACTATAAAATAACGGAAAATGTATTAATAAATTCTAATTTTCATTGTGGGTTTTATATTAATAGAGAGATTTTATACAGTATTTTGCGGAATAAATATAATATTAACGCCATTTATGACCCGTGTTCATATCCAGGTATTAGGTGTATTTATTATTGTAGTGATAAAAATGTTAAAATTTCTTATATGATATTTAGAACTGGAAGTATATTAATTGTTGGCAAATGCGATGAAACAACGTTAAATGTTGTATATGAATATATTAAAAATATTTTATCGCTAGAATATGAAAATATTTTTACAGAAGGGTCAAAAGTTAAGCAAATACCGAATAAAAAAAATAAGAAAAAGTTCATACTTATTCAGTAATTCAGTAATTCAGTAATCTAACTTGCTTTGTCAAGTAATGTAACTATATTATTTAGCATAGTGTTGTTGTTGTTAGCAGTCGCATTAGCAGTCGCGTTAGCAGTCGCATTAGCAGTCGCATTAGCAGTCGCATTAGCAGTCGCATTAGCAGTCGCATTAGCAGTCGCATTAGCAGTCGCACTCGCTTCTATTGTTTTTTCCATATTAGTTCTCAAATCTAATAAATCGTTGTTAAGTTGTTGC
>Ga0209355_1001099_pt1 | contig 15637 bp, 5 predicted proteins | sample LauGreSBDMM110SN_3_FD_187563 | JGI IMG/M metagenome (GOLD analysis project Ga0209355, IMG submission 187563) | Freshwater lake microbial communities from Lake Michigan, USA - Sp13.BD.MM110.SN (SPAdes) (version 2) | ecosystem: Environmental > Aquatic > Freshwater > Lake | place: Lake Michigan, USA...
GAGGGCGAATTGCGGCGCTTGCTTGAGTTCATCTTGACCCAAGAGTTAACGTGGGAGCCATACGAGATTGAGATCATCAAGTCGTTGCATAGCAACTACGCAATAGCAGGACACATGCTGTCGCAGTACATGGTGGACAACTTAGACCGCTTACATAAAGATGTGCCTGATTCTGTCGTGCAGATGTACAAAGAGTTTGGCGCTACTAATGATGAGCGTTTTTGGATGGCTGGCATCGGCACCATCATCATGGCAACTATTTTGCTAAAAGATGCAGGTGTCGTTAACATCCCAATCAAGCCTGTGATTGCTTGCTTGAAGAAGGTTGTGTCCTCGATGCGGGGCAACATCAAGGCCAACGTGCGTAGCGCGGAGGATGTGCTTAACTCCTATGTGCGCGAGAGTTACGGGCACTTCATTGTTATCCGCAACATGGAGTCCGGCATCTTGGCTGAACTTGGCGGTGGCGGGGAAGTTGACAAGGCTACAACACGTTCAGAGATTATGGGGCGCGTAGAGCACGGATTCACGCCAGAGCACGTAGACTTCTACATCGAGGAACAACTGCTTAAAGCCTACTGCTCGTCAATGAGTTTCGGGTATGCGGACTTTAAGCGGCAGTTAGCAATGCAGTTTACCGTGTCGCATATGGCTAAGAAAGACATGACGGCTAAGACTCAGGGACCCCAGATGCGCGTATCAGTACTAAAGATCAGCCGTCGAATTTCTGATATGGGCGATGAAGCTAAAAATACACTATCCGTGGGATCAGACTGAGAAGGGGCAGGGGTTCTTTATCCCCTGCCTTGATACGGATGCTGTGCGCGAAGAGGGCTTAAAGCAGGCAGTACGCCTGCGTATCCTTGACGCCAAAGCCTACCCCGCAGTTCGCAACGAACTTATTGGGGTATGGTTCTATCGGCTACGTCACGCATCCCAGAAGCAAACTTAATCTTTGTTTGACGAATGCTATCGAGTTGCTGGCGCTTCTCGATGGAAGACAGGTTGGATGCGCGGATAGCCGTCTCGTACTGAGTTAGTTCCCGCACTGTGGACGTATAGTAGTCAGCCATCTCGGACGCCATGTACTCATTACCACGTTTCTGTAGGAGCGCCATTGCTTCTGACCGCTGGCCTTTTAATAGCATGTCGTCCACAGTGTTTTGAACCTTTTGGACTTCTGTCATGCGGTCAAACATACTGGTAATGATTGCACCTGCATCGTTGGGTTGGAACGCACCACCAACCAACGGCATTTCGGACAAGCGCTTGTACGCTTTCTCTGGTGTACCTCTGTAGCCAATACTGATCGCTTGCATTAAAGCCAAACCCATGCCGCCTGTGTAACCTTGCACTAACTGCTCGATCATGATGGGAGATACGCCTCCTGCTTTGCCCAAAGACTTGGCTATCTCAGAAGTGTTCTCACGGAACTGTTGTTCTGGCAGCAAACCTTTCTCTTGTGATGACAGGATGTCACGGCCTGTGTAGAAAGACTTACCCAGCTTAGCTTCAACGTATGGCTTGAGCGCTTGTGGGATGCCGTAAGACGTACCGCCCGGAATGGTCTGCAACAAGATTTGTTGAAATGCTTTTACTGCGTCTTCCTTGCCGTGTTTATCTACCATTGAGTTATACAACGCTTCTGGCAACGCTTTAAAAATATAACCAAGTTCAAATGGTATTGGGATGCGAACAGGTTCATCAACACCGGGCAATCGTACGAACCAGTTGCCGTACTTCTGGTCAGGATTAGCGTTCTTATAGGCTTCGTCGTCTTGCATCATTGCGGTATACGCTAGCGTACCGGCTGCCAACATCATGCCTCGCGTCAGTAGTTTCTCTTGAATCTTTAAACGCTCGTTAAACGGCATCTTGCCAAACAACGCCTTGTACAGCACATTGAGGGACTGAATCTGGGCATTAAAGAACGGGATTAACGACGAGATAACGTGAATGCTTGGAGACGCGCCGCGCTTGTTAAAGTTCATGGACTCTAACGCCATTAGCGTAGCTTCCATCTCGGACAAACCTTGCTTGATGTAACTGTTGTACTGAGCGCGGCGAGTTAACGCATCGGCTTCCATAGAGATAGCTTCCCACTTAGCCAAACTGTTTAACCAGCCCGGCTTGTTCTCCGCCATGCGCTTCAAGATCAGGGTCAAATCTTCGGTTGTGCCTGTAAATATTTGACCGCCCGTAATACCACGGGACTCCAAAATATTTTTGGTAGGACTACCAATTTCTCTAATCGCGCCCATGACAGGCGTAAAGTTAGCGCCAGCCAAAATAGGAGCAGCCAACGAATCACGGAACAACTGTTTAGCCCCGTACAGGGGCATTGCTGTTACCGCCTTGCGTAGTAACCTAGCCGGCACGCCCAACGCACGGAAGATAGCAGGCATCTGAGTAGGAATACCTTCCATGCCCTTGACTAACAAATCGCCCGGAATTTCTCGTGTACCCTCAATCATGGCGTATTTATCAACGCCGTCTACCTTAAACTTAACAACATTGGGACCTTGGGTCATGCCCACAAACTTAGCCAAGTCAATGCTTTCTAACTCAAACACCGCGTTCTTGGCTGCCATGTTGCGCAACCCCATGTCCACGATCATGTTTGTGTTTTGCACAGAACTAGTTAAGAAATCCAAAATCGGTCTGTCGCCACCAATTAACTGATGTAGGTAAGGCTGCTCGGCAATGCTGCCAATACGGATAGGCGTTTCTTTTCCAATGATTAATTCAGCAACACCGTTGCGTTCACGATACCAAGGGATGTAGTCGTCGTTCTTAACAAGCTCAGCAGACACTTCTTTAGTGATAACGCCTGTTCGCTCCAACAACTTAATTAAATTTCTGTTGTAAGCGTTGTACTCTTTGCGAGCGCGGTCAAAGTTTTCCTTAAGTCCCGGAGTCCCTTCAATTGCACGCATAGCTTGGTCAAGCTGTGCCTGTGAAACTTTGCCGCCAAAGTTAAGCGCATCAAGCCCTTTGTCCTTAGCACGGATAGCCGACATATACAAAGTAAACAAACGCTGGGCAGCTTCTGGACTACCGGCTGGTGCATCTTTTAGGATATTGACCACGCTCTTAATGCTTGGACCTTTTTTACTAGCAAAGATGTGCTCTGTCCTTCCGTCTTTGCGAACAATGTCTTGCAACTCAATAGCGCCGTTACCAACAGACTGAGCCGTAAAGTTCATACGTTGATCGTACATACGTAAGTAGTACATCATTTGGCTGCCTTTAAGTTCATCCATTGTTTTAGACAAACGCTCAAAGCCCGCAAACCTATCAACCAACTGGGTTTCAAACGCCAAGCCTGTGCCGTTTGCTCTAACGCCGTCGTACCAATTTTTGTCTGTTGCAATAACAGACTCAGATGTGCGGCCTGCCTCGGCTAAAGGACCGTTGGCGTAGCGAACAGCCTCGGCCTTCATTGCCAATAAACCAGTTGGAGACATGTACGTGCCAGCCAACTCTTGTTGCATTTTGCGTGTGGCTTGGAACAGTGTGTAGTACAAGTCGTTTGTAGACACATTTGCTGTGTTCATCAACCCCATGCTCTTTAGTGCGCTACGAATAGCGCCAAGGATAGTTTTGATGTAACGACCCATTTTCTCAACAAAGGTCTCATTTACAGTGCGCTCTTGCAAAGTAGCCAGCATCTCCCGCACGGCTTGCACTTCACCAGTACGGCGCAACTTCAACGCTTCCTCAGTGTCGCCCTTGGCTTCAGCAGCCAACGCTCTGTTTTCCCACGCTTGTGCTGTCTTGGCTACGTCAGACTCAACGCCCAACGCTTTAGCCATGCCAAAAATTCCGCCTTCCGTAGTGCGGATAGCCTTGGTCAGATCAGCCATACCTTTGGGACCAAGCACAATGTCAACGCCGTAGTGACCAATAGTTTCGTGCAATATCGTCTTCTCTAAGTCAAGCAATGACCCGTGCATATTACCCACAACAATCACTGTGCCATCTGGCAACACGCCACCCTTGACGGCACTGGCCTCAATGTCCACGCCGTCCATAGCTAACGCTCGTAAGAATTTAACAGGCGCTTCGTTTAATGTCGGTGCGTAAACAAATTTAACATCTTTAGGTAACCCCTTAGCAAACGCATCAACCATTTTCTTGGCTTGGTCTGCGTCAACTGGGTTAGTAGGCACAGCGCCTTCATAGCGCAACACGGTGCCGCTATCATTTTCACTACCCGCATTGGACAGTTTGGTAATGTACGTATCCACAAGTTCACGCAAAGCTTTCTTGCGTTCTGCGCTACCTTCGGGGTACATCGTTGCCAGCCTATCGGTTTTAGCCAACTGCATAGCTTGCCGTCTAATCTTGACTTCGTCCGATGTAGCCGACTTCAACGATTGGTTGCGTTTAATAAGCGGTTTAACGTCCGTATTCTTTTCTTGACGCTGCATTGTGCGCATGGCTTTAGCCATGTCAGCCGTATTTTCTGCAACAGACACACGCTTGGCTTTGGTATCTTCAAGGGGGGCAGGAAGAATAAATGTATCTGCTGTTTTCTTGGCAACAAAATACTGCTGGGTAAGCGCATTAATGCGCTCCTCATTTTTGGCATCCATTGGGCGTAACTTCTCTTGGCGAACTTTTACAACCCCTTCTAACTGCGCCACAGCGTTTGTAAGTTCTGCCTTACGGCGGTTGTACCCGCCCTCGGTCATGCGACTAGTGCCCCTCTCCCACGCCTCGTTTAACAGGCGCAACTGTGTTGTAGCAGAATCAAATTGGTCTTGGGCGTTGCGCAATGACTTGCGGGTAGTGCTAATGTCAGTCTGACCTACAAGGGTGCGGGCATGCTCAATCTGTTTGCGTAACTGTTCTTGTTCACCACGCGCTTTAAAGTAAGCGTTCTGGTCTTTTTTGCTTAACCCCATGACAGCTTCTTGCACTGCTACAGTTGCATCAAGTTCAATTGGTTGAGCGCCCATTTCTTCCACGACAGTCACATAGCGTGCGCCTGCCAAGTCTTCCATGAGTTTTTGTTTGCGTCCTAAGTTAGTGGTTGCTAACTCAATCTCTCTGTCTGTGCCTTTTCTTTCGGCACGAACCAACGCACTACGGGCTTTCTTTAATTGGTCGTAGGCTTTAGACGCGTCCAAACCTTTGCGTTTCTTGTCGTCTTCCGTAGCCTCTGGGTCTTTAGCAGGGTTGTAATCAAACACGGCGCCTTCGGCTGTGTAGCGCACAGTCCAGCCAGCGTTCATAGTCTGTACTTGGCGTTGTTCGCCAAATTCACCTGTAATCTCCGCAGCTTTAGCGCCTTCAGCACTCAACGCCTTAACGCGTTTAACTATTGTGCCGGGCAACCCAAGGCCGTTATCCAACGCAGTTTGTAGCGCAGGAGAAACCAACGGCTGTTTAGCGTCAAAGAAAGCCTGCAAACCTACATTAGATTTACGAATCTTAGCGTGTGCTTCGTCAACAACAGCCTGTGCGCGTAACAATGCCGCTTTACGTTTAGCAATTTCTGTTTGCTGTTTAGTATCTTCAGCACGTAAATTTTGTTCAGCCGTTTTTAATTTTGACCAAGCATCTTTTAAGGCACTGTCTGCGCGAAACAACATCTGCACATCAACTTCTAACGCCGCAGTAAGGTTGGCGTCCATTGTCTTTATGGTGCTGTCTATGGTCTGGATACGCTCACGCAACTCATAGATGTCTTGGTTAAACGCAATAAACGCTTGTTTGTTTGTAGGCGGCTCGGCTCTTGCCAATTTAGCCAACGCATCAACAACCGTGCCGCGCTCATTGCGAAGCGTTGTTACTTCTTCCGTATGCTGTTTCATTACAGCATCTTTAATGTCTTGGGCACGCGCCATTGCTCTACCAAACGCGGTTCTTAATGGCGCAACGGGGTCAATGTCGGTATTGAACTCCTCCATAAAACTTTCAGTCATGCGCTGTAGGCGGCCTTCTGCCGTCTGCATGTACTGCATAGTTTCCAAATCAGAACGTAAGCTTATTAAATTTTGTATTTCAAACTCGCTAAGCGCACGTTGATCAGGCGCTTCGGCTTTCATTCGCGCACCCAATGCTTTAATCTGCGCGTTTACAGCGCCAATATCTTTTTGAGTTTTGCTTAAAGTCGGCTGTTCTTCAGTCGGGGCAGTAAAAACAATTTCTGGTTTTACTAATCCATTTTTGCGAACACGCGCATCGGTAGCGTCCATGACGCGTTTGGCATCGTCCACAGCTTTTTGTGCAACCAACAATGCGTCGGCTGTCTCAGGCATGGCTTCTGCAGCTTGCGTTAATTCGCTAACCAAATCAAGTTGTGCATCGCTAACAGTAAGCAAAAAGCTTTGTGCCCGTGCTTCAAATTCTTCTGCTAATTGACGTAATCTTTTTTCTTCTGTGCTGTAAAGCGTAATGGTTGCGTTTGCAGCGCGATTGGATTTAACGCTTTCAAGTATGCGTTTTTCTTCTTCTGCTGTAAGCGGATTTGCTTTTATATACTCAGGCGTTATTTGTAAAACAGTTGTGTCGCCGGTACGAATACCAACCGACTTTGTGCTTTGTGCAAGTGCATTTAAATACTTTTGATGTATTAAATCGGCTTTGCGTTTGTACTCGCCAGACATCTCGTTGTAGTACTGGGACGTTGTTGGCAAAGAACCTTTGCCCATCCTGCGCAAATTAGATAACACGGTGTTAGCCGTTACATAGTCTGTGCGTACTTGGTACAACTCCGCTTGTGTAACAGGCAAGGTAGCAACGGTTTCGTTGGCGGCTTTGCGTAACTTAGCAATCTTGCCGTACTTGCTGGAGCCTAGAAACTTTTCAGCAGACTCAAACACAACGCCTTTTTCTGGCGCTTCACCAAACATATCTTCTGTAAACAAGTCTTCCGTCTTGCCTGTAGAGAACAATCCAATGTCTTGTAATGCCTTCTTGTTCTTAACGTAAGCGGTCTCCAAACTGTCTAGCAGTTTGTTTAACTCCCTAACGCGGCGTAGTTGTGCTTCATTAAGCGGTCTGCGGGGCGGAACCCGCTCGCCAAGACGTACTTCTTTTTCTTCCACAGGCTTTAGACCTGTAGCAATTTCTTCCAGTTCAGACTTAGCGTCTTTAATGGCAATACTAAGCACGCGGTCGTTATCTTCAAACTCCGTGCCTAACTCGGTCGCCATGTCCTCGCTTAAACCCAACTCGTGCATACGTTGCAAAGACTTGGCAACGGTGTCGTAATCCTTGGTTACAAACGCTTCTTGCGATTTGGCCTTTAGCGCATCTAACTCATCACGGCGTTCTTTAAAGTCAAGCGGCATGGTTGGCGGTTGTACCTTGGCTTCTTCTGACGTAACGTAATCGTCGTAACTCTTACGCAGTTTGGCAATCTCGTCAACCAACTTCTCGCGCTCGGCCTTCTTGCCGTGAACACCTTTAAGTTTTTCAAGGTCTTTTTCTTTGGCAACAACGGCATCTAGCAACCGTTGCTTGATACCCATTGGCCCAATACCAGCAGCACGCACGCGTTTGCTTGGTTCGGTTGCTTTCTCAACAACAGTATCTAACTGCTCTTGAATGGACTCCAAAGCACGGGGCAAGTTACCAAATGGCCGGCGCTCTAATGCCCGAATGTCTTTTTGAAATGTGCCGTACGTAGCGTGTTTGCGTCCCAAATCGGACAACATCGTAGCAATCTGCTCTGATATCTGGGAGTCGCGGGTATTGAGTTTAGTAAACCCCTCTTTAACCTTGAGATATTTTTGCTGTTCTGCTTCACGCGCCGCATGCTCTGGCGTACCTAACAATCCGTCTGGCATGGACTGCCATTTTTGACGCGCAGGCTCAAGAAAGTTTTGCTGGTAGTTCTTCATCTGCTGGCGCACGCGTTGCAATTCTTCTTGCAACGACTTCAGTTTGCCAACAGCGCGGTCTAGTTTCTTTTGTTCTTCTGGCGTACGAACGTATTTTTCTCCAGCATAAACCAACTCACCCTGTTCATTACGCTTTTCTTCCACTTCTTTTTGTGACTTAATTAACGGTTCTTCTGTTTTACCTGTTACTTCAACTGTTTTTGCTCGTGCCAAGTAACGAGTGCTCAACTCCATCAGAGGTTTAGATAACTCGTCAGTTAGTTGTAAAACATCAGTAGTAGTCAACCCACGCTGGCGCTCTGCGGCTCTGCCGTGCGCTATCTCAGACAGGGCTGCTTGCACATACAAACGGCGCAAACTAGCCAAACGCTTTGCGTCCAACGAATCCAACACAGGTTTGTTAGACGCTTTAGCCCGTGCCAGCCAAGTTAACAACTGCTCAAATACAGCAGCTTTCTTTTCTGCTTGGCGACGCGCTTCTAACTTGTGGCGCATAGCGCTTACTTTGTCAGCAGGCGTAGTCTTGATGTCTGCCGTCCCGCTAATACCCAACGCTTGGGCTAACTCGTTTGCATCTTTAGTTTTAATTTGCTCTAGTGGAGGCAGGCGTGTGCTGATAACTTCTGAACGGTAAAGAGTCTTAGTTAATTCTTCCGCTGTTTTTTCTTCACGTATTCCCGCGCCAGTCTTAGACTGCAAGTCTGTAATATGGTTTAACAGGCGTTGTGCTTCTTCTGCTTGTACGTCACGACGAATAATGTCTTTAGCGGCAGGCGTTAACTTGCCTTCCATGTCGTACAAGCTGCTTTCTGTAAACTGGTCGTTTACAAATTTAAAATCTTCTTGTGATCGCGCCTTATGTTTTGCAAGGACATCGCGCAGTTTGTTTCTGACTTGGCTAGCAGTTTCGGAGTTCTTTAAATCTAGTGTGGCGTTACCAAAGCCAGTCAGCCCCAGTGCCTGACGCACTTCTGCCGTAATCAATCCCGTATCAATAGCTTCTTGGGCAGACGATTTGCTAATAGCAGGCTCGCCTTTTTCCAATCGTGCGGCTTCTGTTTCTGTAATGTCTTTGGCTCGACCTTGTGCATCCACAATGTATGGCGCACGGCGTGTGGGACCGGTAGTACCTTCAATGGGCACATCACGGTACAAGACCTTTTGTTTTTCTTCTGGGGCTTGGCCTTTGCGCAGGGCTTGCGCATACTGTTCTGGAGTTAACTCAAATTGCCTACCAACTTCACGTTCTGTAAGTTTTTGTTCGTACTCTTCGCCTTGCGTAAATAAAGCCTGTTGCTGTTGGGTCTGCGCTTCACGCGTTTTGCGCTGGGCTTCCGTCTCAAACGTGCCAAAGCCTTCTTCAATTTCTGCAATATCTTCTTTAAGCTGGCGCTTCTCGTAGCCCGGAGCAAACATATCCATCTGCTCTTCGGGCATAGCCCGCACCTCGCCCGGCATTGTTTCACGTGGAACCATGCGCGTTTCTGCCGCACGTTGTTTGTTAATAACGTCCAGTTGTTGGGCTATCTGACTAACTTTGGCATAGTCCCCTTCTTCTCGCGCCTTAACCATTTGTGCGTATAGTGAGTCAGCACTCACTTCTGCTGGAACAAGTTTGTTTACATCAAACAGTTCTTTCTTTGCCTGTTCTTCTGCCGTAGACATTTGTTGTATTTGCAACGCCAAACGCGACACGGATGCCATGTCGTTCTTAGCTTCTGCTTCGTCAAGCTGACGTTGCAAATCAGGGATAGCGTTTCCATAATTGCGTAGTTGTTTTTGTAAACGAATCTGCTCTTGGCGGGCTTCGCCTTGTTTGGCAATCCGCTCTTCGTCAATTTGTTGTGGGGTTTTAAGCGTTGAGTATTCCCCCGCTTGAAGGGTGTCCCCCATCAACGCCAACATTTCGGGCGTGCCCGTTTTGCGGGCTTCTTCTATCGTAGCCTTGCGTTGTGTTTCAGCCTCCGTCTCTTGGCGTGTGCGTTCTTCTTCTTGCAGTGTCTTGAGTTGTTCGGCGGCTCGCTCTTCTTCCGTCTTGCGAGCAATATCGGTTTTGGCAACAGATTTATCTACAAACCGGCCTGCTACACCAATAGGCGCAAGTTTAGATACTTCGTATGCAGTCCTGCCGTATTCTGCCAAAGCATCTTCCGAAGTAAGGGATAACCCTGCTTGCGCTCGTTCAATAACATTTTGGGCAACTTCAGTTGGTAACTCTGCTAAATAACTTGTAGCGGCTCCTCGTCTTAATGTCTTAGCAAAACTTTCCTGTGCTAGTTTTTCTGCGCCTTGTTCAGCACCTTTAGCCAAAAGTTTTTCAATACTGGGGCCAAATACTTTGCCTGCAATAGCCCGACCCATAGGAATAAAGGTAGCAGCAACATCGAGCGCGGCGGCTGGGATAGCGGCAAGTGCGGCAGTTCCACGGTTTACATCTATTGGTTTGCCTGCTTTGCGTTGCTCTTCAGCTTGGCGTTCTAAGAAACCACCGTATTGTTGCAAATAAGAGGGGGTAGCCGCGCCAGCAACAGCACCAACAGGACCAGCGGCTGCACCGCCAAGACGGGCTGCACCAACAGCTTGCGCAATTTGTGGTGCTTGTTCCGCTAATGCACTTGGAACTTGGCTAATGTATTCGCCAACAGCAGGGAGAATACCGCGCTCTTTATACGCTTTTTCAACTTCTTCAAACCCACGTTGACCGGGGTACTTACCTTGAATGGCTTCGCCGCGTTGTATACCTGCGCGGGCGGCTTCGTTGCCACCCATGAGCGACCCCAAACCTGTACGCATTTGGGAGAAAGATGATTCTGCTCCGCGTGCAACATCGCTAAGTATGCCGGTGTTTGTAGAAAGTCCAACGCGGTCATAGAAGTCGGAGATGGGCATCTCCGGATAGAACTTGTTATGTAGTGCATCTGCCAGTTCCCTATCACTTAACTCGTCATACTGCGGGTATTGCTGGCGGATTTCACTAATTTTCATAACTAGCCTTTGGGAAGGATTCCTAGTGGGTCATTTTTTGGCGGTGCCCCCTGCTGTGCTACGGCAGAGGGCATCTTTATACCGTACACATTATATGCATCTATACGGTATTTATTACGCATTCTGTCATACAAATCAGGAGATTGCATCAACGCCATCTTATTATTTTTAGCCCAAGTATCAAGTGCCTCTTGTGCGGATTTTTCAGCCAACTGAACTTCGTTCTTTTCTTTGGCTCCGCGCTCAATTGCGTCTGCGTAAGAACCGTAGTACTTGCCCATTGATTGACGGTACGCTGACTCGCTTGACGCTTTTTCTGCCGCAGCAAGATCGCCAACTGTGCCAATACCGGCTTCGCCAAAAGCCCCCGCAAGATTAGGGTTTTGGTTTGCCATCAAACGCATACCCATTAAGAACGCAGGATCTTTAAACAAACTTGACAAACCGCCGCCACCTGTAGTTTTACCGTCAGAAACAGGTGCCTCTTCTTCTATTTTTTTAACTTCTGGGGTAGGTTGAACTTGACCCAAACTTCTATCCGTTGCTTCCAAATCACCCATGTCAATAGGCGTTGATTTAAGAAGATCGCCAACGCCACCGGGTATTTGCGTAGTGGCTACTCCCGTTTTTGTGTTGGTGGCGGCTCTTGCGGCTTGTGTTAGACGCGCTGCTTCATCTGCTTCACGCAATAAAGACGCTGTTTGAATTTTTTCAGCCGCACTTGGAGCGTTTCCTGCCACTTGCGTAGCACGCGCAGCAGTTTGACTAGCCGCAAGTCGGTCTGCCGCTTGGTTTGCCAAACGAACCTTCTCAAGGTCTTCCGCACTTTGAACAATACCCTGTCCTGCTTGAGTTACAGAAACAGGTGGAGCCCCTTGTGGAAGCGGAGCAGCAGGCGGAGTTAACCGTAGCTGTGTTGCTTTTTCTGCTTCTAGCGCCCGTTCTGCGGCACGTTGTGCTTGTAGTGCAGCAATACCTTCTTCAGATATTTTGCCAGTTGGAACAACTTTGTTGTACAACTTTTCACCAAGTCCTGCTACACCTTGAACTGCTCTAGAAACATAGCCGGGGGTTTTTGGTAGTTGAGAAACCGGCGCTAATGGCGTTGGTGCCATTATGTTGGTGTATAAATTACGGGCGGTGTCAGGGCTAACACCAAACTTTTTCTCAATGTCTTCAGGGCTTAAAAAACCAACTTCTTGTGGTCTTGCCGGCGTAGGACCCGCACCAGCTACACCGCCTGTTGGAATACGAGACATCATGTCTTGTACAGAACCGGCAGGCGCGGCAGGCGCAGCTTGTGCGGTAGTTTGCGGAAAACTAACGGTTTCTCCACCTTCAGTAGGTAAATTTGCAACAGAAGACGCTAAGTGCGTAAGGCGGTTGTTCCACCCTTTTAAAGAACCCGCATTTTTATTGGGGTCGGATTTAGCTAAACGCTCGTATTCTCCACGGCGTATATCAAGAAGTTTGTTTACGTCGCCACCAGATTCTTCCAATGCTTTTTTAGCAAACGCGGGTGGGTGGTTTACAAAAGTATCAAAGGTAGCGGCGGCTAGCTGTGGGTTTCTTTTAGCTAGTTTGTCTAAGTTATACGCATCCCAATAGTCGCGCTTGTAAATCTTTGCTGCGTCATTAAGCGTCAACTTGTCCATGTCCACATTTGGGTGACCCCTAGAACTTATGCCGTACTTAGTGCGCCCGCCTTGATCAGTAGTCTCTCCACCTTCGCGTTCAAACAGTCCACGCAACGCGCTAGTAAACACCCAGTTAGGGTCTTTTTGTACAACACCCCGGTCAGCGTAACCAATAATCCCACCTTCTGCTTTACCCATAGCCTGCATGTTAGGTGCAGGTAATCTGCCAATACCCATGTTCTCTGGCAAAGTCCCCATCATGTTGCCCATAGCGTCAGAGTAGTCAACGCCTGACATACTGGCAATATCTCGGTCTACTACTTTGGGTTGCTGCTGCCCAGCCGCACGCCCTTGTGCCGCCGTACGAACTGCTTTACGACGGTTAGATTCACCCACTGCTAACGCTACGGTGTAGGGGTCATTTTTGTGCATAGCCGCATACTTTTGCAGCATGGGGTCTGCCATCTTGGCTAATTGAGATGTAATTTGATTGACGTTAAACATGGACAGTCCTTACCCCATTTGGTGAATTGCCAACTCAGCCAAACCGGCTGGGCGGTATTCTTTAATTGCTCCGCCTTTTGCAGACGACTTAAGTGGGTTGCCAAACGAGTTGTTAAGCGAAGCGGCTGTCAATCCCAGACCTGCTACTTGGGCTAGTTGACTGGGGTTTGAGTACACGTTTTGAATAGAACTAGTCATTGGCAGACCGGTTAGGATGCCTTGCATGTAACTTAATTTGTTGAACGGGTCTTGTTTTTGCGCCATGTAGTCTTGGTACTGCTGGCCTAGTATGTTTTGCTGTTGCTGTTGTTGTTGGGTGCCCAACGCATTTTGTAAATTAATGTTGCCTGTTTGCTGGGCGTATTGGTTCTGTCCCAACTGTCCCAAGGTACTACCGGCTTGTCCAGCGGTATTGAGTCCGGCTAATTGATTTTGCAAATTCTGGTTGTATTGCTGTTGAGCGCCTGCAAAAGCGGTGTTGTAGCCTTGACCAATGATACTATTTAACCCCATGTTGCGATTGCGCTCATTCTCCGCCGCCATAATCGCTTCGCGTGAACCACCAAACGCACCAACCTGAGTAGCCTTGGCTTGTTGATTTACCCCGCTTATGTCATACATGCGGTTAGCTTCCGCTAACTGGGGAGCCAGCGAATACTGTAGGTACGGGTTCATGTACCCGCCTACTTGGCTTTGGAACCCGTATGGGTTAGCCTGTCCTGCAACACCTAAACCGCCAATACCCGCCATGTTGGCGTAGTTGGTTGCTTGACCTGTTTGTGGCGTAACGCCTAATTGCCCTGCGCCTTGGAACGCTTGGTTTTGCAAACCTGTAAAGTCTGCTGTACGTTGTTGTCCGTACGTTTGATATGGGGTGCCTGTTAATGCTTCGGCTTTGCCTAGCATGCCTTCTACATACGGCTGGGCATATGCAGAAATCGCATTCTGTTGCGTGACGACTTGTGTTGGTTCTGCCATTTTTCTTCCTTATGCGGGCAACAACTTAGCCGCGTTGGTGTTATGTGCCACTTTGTTCTTGCCAGTAGTTTTGCCACGGGCTCGCTGGACTCTGTCCAGCATTTTGTATAACTGCTTGGCACCCGCTTCTGTTGAGCCGTTACCTAATTCAGAGACGATACGGGCTGGGATTACAAACTCACCATCGGCAAGGCGTGCGGGTTGTTTGTTACCAATCTGCGCTGGGATGGAGTCCGATACGCCATCACCGGGACCACGAAGTAAGCGCCCACCATCAGAATAGCCGCCTAAATCAGATAGCCCACCATCAGCCATACGGGTACCCTGCATATTGGGTTCACCAGACATAGCACCCACTGCGCCGCCGCCAGAGGGAGCCACCATGTTAGCCAACATGTTTGTAGACTGAGGAGCCTGATAAGGCGTAGCAAAAGAAGACGTTGCCGTATTAGCCATTGGATACATTGTGTTTGCACCCATAGCCGCGTTGTTAGACATCTGCTCGACAGGCATACCGCCGCCAGCTAAAGCAATGATTCCACCATCTGCGGCTTGGTAAGGGGTTTGAGGCACCATAGTAGGCGCAAAGAACTTACGTTCACTAGTATCTTGCCCCGGCACATACGATGCGTTTAGAGGATTATTAGGGTTTTGGGCGTTGTAATCAAACTTGTAAGGGCGAATCATCTGTGGTTTTTGTGCAGATGTGGGCACGGCTTTCGGTCTTGCGGCATCCATTATTCCGGGAAGTGCTGCTGCACCAATGACTTTGTACCCTCCTAATGCTGCAATTGAATTGGGGTTGTTGTAAATAGACTGCGCACCCGCAATTGCTTTGTCATAAAAAGACGCATTTTCTGCGGCAGTTCTTCCCGCTTCTAGTGCTTCAGCCGTACCCGCCCCTCCTGACGACGCCTCCGCCGCCGCTTCGGCATCAATAGCTGTATCACCCGCACTCATTACATTATTTGATATATTAGCGCCCCCATACGCACCTACACCACCCATTACACTTCGTGCAGGGTCTTTTCCTCCAGTAGCCGCATAGTTTGTTGCACCAACACCGGTACCAATTGTTGCAGCACCTAGTCCGGGAAAGTAGTAGTCTAAAACTGCACCCAACACTACGGCGGCAGGGCCACTAGTTACATTACTTAACTCTTGCCTCAAATTAAAAGCTTCGGGCAGTCCAGTGCGGGGGTTGATGGTTAATGATTTGCCTTTTGATCGTGCCAATGCTTGAAGTCCTGCGACTTCTTTGTGGTTCATGTGAACAAGAGTGGAGTCGCCATGACGACCATGCGCGGCTAGGTGTTTTGCAGCAACTTCAAGGCTCATATCTGCCTCATAAAAAAGGGGTTAATTGAGTTTATCACGCCTTAATCCTTAATGGGTAATTTGTTGCAGCCCCACCAGACGTATCGTAGTAAATATCGCCAGAGCGCAGAAGAGCAAAATCAGCTTGTGTTGGAAGACTAATAACGTATACGGCAGGGGAAGTTGGATTTGGTTGAGCACAACTTAAAGCTGAGATTACCTCTGCTGGAATAGAACCCTGTGCAGGCTTTCTCTGCGTTGATACCAATACAGGACCTGCGTTGTCTAGTTGGTCAAAGTACTGACGCAAGATACCTAGCATCGTATCTATATAGAGGCGGTCATACTCAACTGGCGCGG
>Ga0209355_1001101_pt1 | contig 15586 bp, 14 predicted proteins | sample LauGreSBDMM110SN_3_FD_187563 | JGI IMG/M metagenome (GOLD analysis project Ga0209355, IMG submission 187563) | Freshwater lake microbial communities from Lake Michigan, USA - Sp13.BD.MM110.SN (SPAdes) (version 2) | ecosystem: Environmental > Aquatic > Freshwater > Lake | place: Lake Michigan...
CATCTGTGCTTCTTCCAGTGCCAAATTTTCAAGCACTTTCAAAAGTACCTCGCGTGTGGTGACCAAATCTGCGGCATTGATGCCATGCACCGCCACATGATTGACATCAACTGCCAAGGGCACCAATGCTTTTTTTAAGGACTTGCCTTTTGGGGTCAGGTGCACATACATGTTTTTGCGGTTGTCAGGCCTTTGGGTACGCGTCACGTAGCCCAGGGCTTCCATGGCTTTGATGGCACTGAAGGTGGTGGGTTCCATGACACCTGCCAAATCACTCAGTTCTTTTTGTGTTAAGCCATCAGACGACCAGAGAATTCGCAAAAAAGTCCAATAGCCAAAGGGCACATTGTGTTTTTGTAAGCGCGCTTGAAGTCGTTTGTTGAATGCGCGCCCCGTGTCCCGTACCAAATGGGCCAAGCGATCGTCTGGTACCGATTCGTGCCAGTACTTCAAAATACTTTGCGTGTCGCCAGGAATCTTAGTGGCCATCAGGCACTCCCACTTGATGCTGCATGTGAACAGCTTGTTGACTTTTTGCAGCTTGCAAAATACCCAAACACACCTCGGTGCTTGCGCGCGACCACTCGCCGCTGTGCGTCAATGTGCAGGAGTGTCTAAGCGCTTGAAACAATTCGTCAATGACTTCTTTACGCGGATAGGCTGGCGCAGGCAGTTCTTCGAAATATTCTTTGTCTGGACCGTAGACCCAAATGCCGAAGGGGGTGAGCTGAATATCGCCTTTGTCACAACTGACCACCACAGGACCAAAGTGTTGGTAGGCGTTGGTTTTCAGGGAAGCTGGCGCATAGAGGGTGCCGCCGTAGTTCCGAGCGGCTTTCAGGATAGCTTCTTGTTGGGCGCTTTGTGCCGATTCAAGTCTTCGTCGTGCTTGGCCATACCGTTGTGTGCTTTCTGACGCCGGCTTGGCATTGCCAATTTCTCCCACGTGGCCCATCCATACATCGCTGTCAAAATGGCCGTGTCCGTTGTAGGTGACGTTGGCAAACGCGCCATTTTCAAACTGCAACAAGCCGCTGTAGGCACCCTCGGTGGGGCGCGTCGCATCCCACTTTCCGGTACAGGCTTGAACGCTGGTCACTTTGCCGCCGCCCAATAACCGGACCACATCAATTTGATGGACTGCTTGGCTGTATATCACCCCACCGCCAAGCTCGGTATTCAGTTCTTCTGGGCGTCGGGGCCGGTACAAAAAGTCGGTGTAATTGATGGCGGTGATCATTCGCACTTGACCCAATTGGCCGGACGCAATGAGGGCTCTAGCATGCAGAACGGGGGAATTGAAACTGTGGCTGTGTCCCACCATGAGCTGTACACCTGCCTGTCGGCAAGCGGCCATCATGCGAGTGCATTCATTCAAAGAAATGGCCATGGGTTTTTCCACCCAAGCATGTTTGCCATGTTTGGCAGCCATCTCTACGTGAGCTGCGTGGTACTGATGCGGTGTGGCAATGTAGATTACCTCCACATCGGGCAATGCGCAAAGCGCTTCCACGCTGTCGACAGTGCTAGTTTGAAAATCTTGTTCAAACTGCGCTCTGGCGGCGGCAATTGGATCAGTAGCTGCTACCAATTGAATGCGCGGGTCTTGCAAAAAGGTAGGAAGCATCAAGGTGAATGCCCGGCCTAATCCTGCAACGCCAATTTTGAGGGGGGAACTAGTCGCTTGCGTCATGGGGCTTGCATCCTGTTCAAAGGTCAATCTCAATGACAGCGTTGGGATGGCTGGCGCGCGACACGCACACCATGATGTTATTCAACTTTTCTGCATCATTCAGAACAAAATCGTGATGCGCTACTTGGCCTGCCACCAGACCTGTTTTGCAGCTGCCACAGGTCCCGCTTTCGCATGAACTTGGAACACGCTGGCCTGCTTTTCGAAGGGCTTCTAAAATGCTTTCGTTCTCTGCAACGGGCAGAACTTTTTGGGACTTTGACAGCTTGATTTGGAAGGGACTGTTGCTATCTTGTTGCGCTGCGTTGGCGCCAAAACTTTCAAAATGCACGCGACCCTGTGGCCAGTGACCACTCATGTCTTTCACGGCATCCATCAGCCCTTGGGGGCCGCAACAGTAAATGTGCGCTTGACTTGGTTTTTCTAGCAAAGGCCAAAAGTCGAGGCCAGCATCCGGATTGCCACCGTCAAAATGAAAACTCACTTCACCCGCATTCTTTAGGGCTTGCAGCTCGGGCATCAATGCCGCACCTTCTGCGTCGCGTGCACAGTAGTAAAAACGAAAACGCCCTGGCCCACCGGCTGCTTGAAGCCTGGACATTTCTCTTGCCATGGACAACAAAGGCGTCACGCCAATGCCACCAGCAATGAAGATCACTTCATGCGAGGGGTCTAACAACTCAAAATCATTTTTAGGCGCGCTGACATTCAGCAATTGACCGACTTGAACTTGATCAACCATGCTGCGTGAGCCGCCGCGCCCTTTGTGCTCTAGCTTGACGGCAATTTCGCAATGGCTGGTTTCGGCAGGATCGTTGCAAAGTGAGTAGTTGCGGCGTTGCCCCGCGGGTGTTTGGACTGTGATGTGCGCACCAGCTTTGAAGCCAGGCAAACTTTGTCCTTGGGGGTGTACCAAGCTGAATGACCAAATGTCTTTGGCCACTTGTCTTTTGTGCTGCACAAGCAAGGATGAAAAATCGGTATCAATCAATGGCGTCATTGGAGAAGGGGTCGGGGTCAAAAAAGTACGGTGTAAATGGTCTTATCAACGAAAACTTGACAAAGATCATGGTTTCCTATTATCTTAGAGCTCTAAGAATAATTGTGCAACCGTTAACAACGATTCCCTTTGTTTGAACGCCTCAAAGAATAGAAGAACCATGATAACCCCAGAAGAAAATGACTTGTTGTGCCGTGTTGAAGGCAATGCGCCCATGGGGCAACTCATGCGCAGACAGTGGATTGCCATTTGTTTGATTGAAGAAGTGTCAGAGCCAGATGGTACGCCCATCAAGGCAAGAATTTTGGGTGAAGACTTGGTTGTTTTCAGGGATACCAAAGGCCGTGTGGGAGTGATGGACGAATATTGTCCTCATCGCAAAGTTTCTTTGGTCTATGGGCGCAACGAAGACTGTGGTCTGCGTTGCCTGTACCACGGTTGGAAGATGGATGTGGCTGGCAATGTGGTGGACATGGCCTCTGAGCCTTCTAGCAGTGGCTTGGTTGAAAAAGTGAAGCACCGCGCATTTCCTACGCATGAGTGGGGCGGTTTTGTGTGGGCCTACATGGGCCCGCCCGAGCACCAACCTGAATTTACGCCACCACCTTGGGCGCCCAATGCCGAGTTGCGCTTGGCCGTGGCCAAAATTATCATTCCGTGTAATTGGGCGCAAATTTTGGAAGGGCAAATTGATTCAGCACACAGCTCTAGTTTGCATTCCTCTGACATGGTGCCCGCACGCGTTGATGGCGCCAAGGCGACCGACACCCAGTGGCTTCGTCCCTCCACCGACAAATCGCCCCGCATGCAAGTGGAGCGCACGCCGTATGGTTTTAGGTATGCAGCTATTCGCCGGCCCATTAAAGATGCTCAAACTCACGATTACATTCGCAGTACGATTTTTGTTGCACCTTCCTCCGCGCTTATTCCACCCAATGACCAGTACAACGTGGCTAATTTGAATGTGCCCATTGATGATCACCACACGGCCTTCCACTTTATGGCTTGGGGCTCTCCAGACGCAACGCCTGATCATGAAACGTGGCGTGCTTTTTTACATGCCCAAGTGGGCCCCGATTTGGATGCGAAATTTCATCCAAAGCGAACCCACGAAAATCGATTTGGCCAAGACCGCAAAGCCATGAAGGCGGGAAATTTCACGGGCATTCAGGGCATACCCAATCAAGACATGGCCATGTGGGTGTCGATGGGGCCCATTGCAGATAGAACCAAAGATCGCTTGGGTGCATCTGACATGGCCATTGTGGAATTCAGACAAAGAATGTTGCAGGCTTTGCGAAGCTTCATGGCTGGCGAGGCGCCCATTGGCACAGGCGATAACCGCATCCCCGTGCAGGTTTGTGCATATCAATCTATCATCCCCAAAACTACAGACTGGCGCGAGTTTGATTCGCAGCCTGTTTAATCAATTTACCAATGGAGACATCTCAATGAAACGTCGTGAACTGTTGGCGGCTTCTGCCGCCCCTTTATTGGCGGGACTTCAATTCCCTGCTTGGAGCCAAGCCACTTTTAATTTCACGAAATCTGTGAAGTTCATTGTGCCCTATGCACCCGGCGGCTTGCCAGATACCGTGGCGCGTGTTTTTGCGCAGCGCATTGGTGATCGAATTGGCCAGGGCGTGGTCATAGAAAACAAGCCCGGCGGCAATGGCGTGGTTGCGGCGCAAGCACTGGCCAGCAGCCCTAACGATGGCCACACTTTTTTGGTGACCGATGGTTCCATGTTTTCTATCAACCCGCTAATTTATAAGAGCTTGGCCTACGAATTGAAGCGCGACTTTGCACCAGTTTCATTGTTGGCGCGCTCACCTTTGTACCTGGCCGTTCACCCCAAAGTGCCCGTCAATACATTGCAAGAGTTTGTGCAGTACGTTAAAGCCAGGCCCGATCAACTGAACTACGGCTCGTCTGGCATTGGCAGCAGTCACCACCTTACTATGGAAGCCATCAAGGCGGCCTTGGGAATTGACATCAGGCACGTGCCCTTCAGAGGTTCGGGCCAGTCTGTGCCCGCTTTAATTGGTGGTCAAGTGGAATGTTTGTTTTCTGCATTGCCTTCATTGGCGGGCTTTGCCAAAAACAATCAGGTCAAAATTTTGGGCAGCAATGCGGGACAACGCTCGACATTGATGCCTCAGGTACCTAGCATTTCAGAGATCATTCCCGGCTTTGATTTTGCGGTCATCATTGGCGCGCTGGCGCCTGCCAACGCGCCAGTGGGCGCCATTGCACGCCTTAGTGCTGAGGCGGCCGCAGTGAAGAGCCATCCTGAGTTGTTGGCCACACTGGGTACGGCGGGCATTGACGCGGTCGGTAGCTCGGCTGCAGATTACGCCAAGGCCATTCAGTCAGAAAACGAACGCTTGGCCAAAGCAGTGGCCTTGGCTGGCTTAAAGCCTGAATAAATTAAGTACGCCATGGCCAAACTGCCACTTAGCTTTGCATGTTGGAATTACGACCGCACCCGCGCATTGATGGACGGCAGTGTTCAAGTCGACGGTATTGATCTCAATTATTTGAACTTGCCTGTGGAAGAAACCTTCTTCCGCATGGCACGTTTCCGTGAGTTTGATGTTTGTGAAATGTCTTTGTCGTCCTACTGTGTTTCATTGCACAAGCCCGACAGGCCCTTCATTGCCATTCCCATTTTTCCATCTCGTTTTTTCAGACACTCGTCCATTTACATCAATGCCAATTCAGGCATTACGGAGCCCAAAGATCTGATCGGCAAACGCATTGCCAGCCCTGAATATCAAATGACGGCACCGGTTTGGATTAGGGGTATTTTGCAAGATCAGTATGGCGTTCCCGTGGATGCTCAGCCCTATTTGTTTGGGGGGGAAGAAGAACCAGGCCGTATTGAAAAGCAAAAGCTCAACTTGCCACCTAATATTCAGGTTCACCCTATTGGGGCGCATCAAACCTTGTCGCAAATGTTGCACGATGGCGAGCTGGATGCGCTTTACACAGCGCGCATGCCCTCGTCTTTTTTAAAGGGCGATGGCAAGGTCAAGCGCTTGTTTGAAAACTATGTCGACATTGAGCGCGCATATTTTCGTCAAACCAAAATTTTTCCCATCATGCACACGGTGGTTATTCGGCGTGAGGTGTATGAGGCCAACCGCTGGATTGCGCAGTCTTTGACCAAAGCATTTATGGAAGCGCAGCGCAAAACCTATGAGGACCTATACGAAACTGCGGCTCTCAAAGCCATGCTACCTTGGCTGACTGCGCATGTGGAAGACGCGCGCAAAGAGTTTGGCAACGATTGGTGGTCGTACGGCTTGGAAAAAAATGTCGATGTGCTTGAAACCTTCACGCGCTATCACCACGAACAAGGCCTCTCACCTCGAAAACTCAGCCCGCAAGAATTATTTGCACCTGAGTCTCTCGAGGCCTTCAAAATTTAAATCAACAGAACAAAGCCGCTCGCGGATTAAGACCTCAGTAACGATGTGGTGCTGATCATTGCGGCTTGTGCCTTTGTCATCTTGTTTGGCGGCCTTGTCAATGGAGCCTTGGGTGTAGGCTTGCCTCTGTTTGGTGTGCCAATCATGCCGCTCATGATTGGCAGTACGCAGGCCATTGCTTTAGTGTCTATGCCAGTTTTGGTGTCCAACATTTGGCAGGCATGGCACCAGGGAAATTGGAAGGCCAGTCTCAAACGCTTTTGGCTACTGAATACTTGCTAGTCGATGTTTCAAACCATTTGAAGACGGACACTAGCCAGCTTTCGGCGACAGCAGCTTTGCACAGCCAGAGCTGGTCTAACTGGCCTTACGCTAGCTACATTTGCAAGATAGTCGGACTATTGAGGAACGATCTTGGCCGATCTGACAACCTTAGTCCAAAATTCCGCATCTTTTAACAACTGCGAGCGGTATGCGTCCGGCCCTGCTGGCTGTGCAAAAATTGCCATGTCTTGTAGCTTGCCCATCAACTCCGGATCACTCACGGCTTTCAGAACTGCCTGATACATCGCGTCCACGGCACTTCGCTCCATCTCTTTGGGGGCTACTAGGCCGAAACCAGCACTCACCTCGAAACCAGGAACTGTTTCATTTGCGAGTGGGTACGCTTCGAGACCCGGCAATTTGTGTGATGACAGAACTGAGATGGGTCGAACCCGTTGCCCACGTACAAATGGCATTACCACTGAAACGGTGTCCACGAAAAAAGCTGCATCGCCGGAGGACACGGCAGTCAGGCTTTCTGTCGAACGCGAAAACGGCACAACGTTGAACTCGAGCCCAGTGAGGTGGCTGAGTACGGTCACACTCAATTGAGCGCTGCTGCTGAGAGGAGGTGTGGCGAATGCGATTTGTCCTGGCTTGCTTCTTGCCATTCGAATTAGGTCTTCTAGACTTTTGGCGCCAGAGGCAGGATTGGCAACAATCATGAACGGCGTTTGGCCGATTGTCATGACAGGCTGCGTGTCCCTTAGGTAGTTGTAGTTGGCCGCCGCCTTTAACACGAGCGGCGCAATGGTTGTCGTTGACGTTAAAGTGAGCAGAAAGGTGTGATCGTCTTTGGCCAGTTCAAATGCCTGCTTGGCAGGAATTCCACCGGCGCCAACTTTGTTCTCGATTAACACTTGTTGTTTGAGGTCGACCGCCATTCGAGCAGCAATCATGCGAATCATGGTATCGGGGGCTGCCCCTGCAGAAGACGGAACGATGATACGAACCGGTTTAGTTGGCCAAGCATGCGCAGATGTCCAGCAAGCTATTGCGATAACGAGAAAGGGTAGGTGGAATAGTTTAAGCAGATTCACGCAAATATCTCCATTGCTTTATGCGGTTTGATTATTCAAATTAATTAATGTCATGGAGAGCAGAATCAAACATAGTTTACTTCTTCTATCAAATCAATTATCAAGTTATTGATTGCATTGAAAATTATGACTTAGCTCAACGACAACAAGCTCACATTTTCTTGAAGCAATTTGAGCGTCAAACAAGGTCTCTTGTCTTGGTCTGCCATCCGTTACTCCGTTGATCGACTGCCTCATTCTAGACATACACGGGCGTTAACCATATCGCTTAAGCGAGCACGTTCCGGAAGCTTTCACACGCTAAGGTATCGTTCCGCCAACTCCCGCATCTGCGTCTCGTTCACGTTGTCCTGGCTGTGGATAATCCGGCCCGATTGCAGCACGTGGAGTCTTTGGGCCATGCTCGCTGCCATCTTGAGGTTCTGCTCGAACAACAGAATATCCACGCCATTTTCATTGACCTTTTCCAAGGTCCGCTGAACCAGATCCACCATCAGCGGCGACAGCCCTTCGGTGGGTTCGTCCAGCACCAGAATCCGTGGATGGCCACTCAGGGCCCGTGCAATCGCGAGCATCTGTTGTTCGCCGCCCGAGAGCACTGAAGCGGGTTGACGTCGTCGCTCCTTGAGCCTTGGGAAAAGCGCGTACAAGTACTCGAGCGCCCACACCGGCTCGCTGCCGTCGCGCGGCGCGCGCGCGGCGACCTGTAAGTTTTCTTCCACGCTGAGAGAGGCGAACACCCTTCGGCCTTGCGGCACATACGCTAGGCCCAGCGCATGACGCTCCCAAGCAGTGCTCCCCGAGATGTCCTGTATCGGCAATGGCGAGTTTGCGGCGATGTCACCTTCGATCCTCAGGGTGCCCGGTGTCGAGGGCCCGGCCAAGCCGACAACCGCGCGCGCCAAGGTGGTCTTGCCCGCTCCGTTGCGGCCGATCAGGACCACGCGCTGCCCGCCCCCAACGCAAAGGCTCAGCCCTTGAAGGACATGGCTGTCGCCGATAAAAACGTGCATGTTATGGATATCGATTTGCATGCGTGCGCTCACCCGAGATAGATTTTTTGCACCAAAGGGTGGGCACGCACCTCTTGGGCAGAGCCCGTGAACAAGGCTTCACCCAGGTAAAGCACGGTGATGCGGTCCGCAATCGCGAGGGCGTCTTCGAGGTGGTGTTCGACCATCAGAATGGCCATTTCACGCGACAGATCACTCAAGCGGCGGGCCAAGGCCTTGCGGTCGGGTGAGGACAGACCGGCCATTGGCTCGTCCATCAGCAGCAAAGCAGGCTGGTTGGCCAATCCTAGCGCGATTTCCAGTTGGCGCTGCTCGCCATAAGCGAGCTTGCCCGCTGGCATGTGGCGCTTGGCCTGCAAGTCGCTGCCCACCAGGAGGATGTCCAACTGTTCATGGATCTGACCACGCGTGCGCTTGGTTCCCTGGGGTGTGGGGGTCGATATCGCAAGGGTCAGGTTGTCCTGGACGCTCAGTTCGCGAAAGAGGCTGGCCACCTGGAACGTGCGCGATATGCGCAGGCGAGCACGCTGGTGGGGCAGCAGTCGGGTAATGTTCTGCCCCTTGAAATGCACCAACCCCGCGTTAGGCTTGTATTGACCCGATGCGACGTTGAAAAGGGAGGTCTTGCCAGCGCCGTTGGGACCGATCAGGACATGGCAGCCACGCGGTGCCACGTCCAAGTCGACTCCGCGAAGGATATCCACGCCGCCCATCGATAGGCGGATTCCTTGCAAGGATAAAAGGGGAGCGTCAGCCATTGCGTTCAGTGACCCTTCCCATTACTCGATGGGAAATAGCGGTTGAAGGCCCCCGCCAGCCCGCGCGGCGCCAACACGGCCACAACAATGAAGAGAACGCCCTGGACAGACTCCCAGTAGGGCGTCCAGCGGGTGACGAGTTCCTCGGCACCGATCAGCACCAGCGCGCCTAATAATGGGCCTATGAAGGTTCCTGCGCCACCCAGTATCGTGATCAGCATGATCTTGGCCGAGACCACGATACCAAGCAATTGAGGGCTGACAAAGCCTGCATGGAAGGCGAACAGGCCTCCGGCCAGACCCGCCACTGTGCCCGACAGAACAAAAGCGCCAAACCGGTAAATCCAAGTGTCGTAGCCCAGCGCTGCGAGTCGCTGTTCATTGCCCTGAAGTCCTTCTAGGACCAGCTTGAAACGCGAGCGGTGCAGGCGATAAAAACCCACGCAGATCACCAGGAAGATAAGCGCGACGGCGTAATAGAAGGACGACCGGTCGCCGCCGGCGTTCAGGCTGCCAAGTGTCAACTTCCCACCAAAGCGCAGGCCGTCGTCCCCGCCTGAGAAGGAGCGCCACTTAAAGACAACCCCCCAGGCCAATTGCCCCAGTGCGACGGTCGCTAGCAGAAAATACACCAGCCGCGTTCGCAGGGCAATGAGGGCAAAAGCCACGGCCATGATGGCCATGCACAAGGTGGCCATGAGCAGCAGCAGCCACGCTGAGCCCTGCCACTGGTTCGACAAAAGGGCCACCGCGTACGCCCCGCCGCCAAAGAATGCGGCGTGCCCAAAGGAGGGCATGCCTGCATAACCGAGCAACACATTGAAGCCTAGGCCCACGATGCCCCAAATCAGAATCAGAGTGATGATACCCAGCGAGTAGGACGATGCGATGACGGGCAGGAGTATCAGCAACAGCAGAAGTCCGAGGGCAACCACCCAGGATGGCGTCTCGCGGATCCGCGCGACCCAGGGGCGCAGACGTGCCACCAGCCCTGCAGGTTCGGTGCTGCCGCTCGAATCCCGAGAAAGCGTAACGATCTGAGTCAGCACACGTCCTGACAACCCGCTTGGCCGAAACAGCAGGATCAGCAGCAGGGGCAGGAACAGCATGAACATCGAAGCCTCGGGCAACAGGATCTTGCCCACCGAGTCGATTACACCTACAAGCATCGCGGCCAAATAGGCTCCCCATAGCGAACCGATACCGCCCACCACTACGACCACCAGCGCCAGGAGGAAAACCTCTAGGTCTAGGCCAGGCCTTGCGCCTAGGAAGGGTGCGCCGAGCCCGCCCGCCAGACCGGCGAGCAACCCCCCGAGGCCGAACACGATCCAACGCAATTTGGGAACTACTACCCCGCTGGTCTGCGCCATCTCCTCATCGTCCACTGCAGCCCGCACCATGCTGCCCAGCCTTGTGCGCTCAAGCAAATACCACAGGGCAAGCGCGACCGCCAATCCGCAGCCAATTAGGAACAGCCGGTAGGCCGGGTAGCTCATCACTCCCATGGGTACGGACCAGTCCCACAGCTCAGGTGTCTGCATCACTCTCGGCGTGCCGCCCCACACAAGGTGGAAAACGTCAGCAAAGATGTGCAGCAGGCCGATCGTGACCAGCACTTGCGCCAGATATTGGCCCTGCAACCTGTAAAGAAGAAACCGCTCCGACAAGGCCGCGACCAGAGCGGTCAGAGCGATCGCCACAGAAATCGCCACTACCATTCCCGTGCCGGCTTCTACAAGGCTGAACGCCACATAGGCAGCGCCTAGGTACAAGGATCCGTGAGCGAGGTTGATAACCTTGAGCACGCCAAAGATCATCGAGAAACCTGCCGCAAGTAGGAACAACAGGCTGCCGTATGCAATTCCGTTGACAATAGAGATAGTCCACACGGTCGAACAGCCTCAGTCCTGGCCCGCAAGGGCCATGCTCAATCCGTGCGGGGGCATCAGCGCGCTTCCCAGCTTTGGTCTACATTGCTCGCGATCGGCGCTACGAGCTCGGGTATGTACTTGCCACTGCGGTCCACGATTTTCACCAGCGACAGGTTGAAGATCACGTTCTGCTTATCGTCGAAACGGAAAGGGCCTTGCGGTGTGGACGGCAGATTAACCTTGCGAAGCGCTGCAAGCAACTCGTTCTTATTTTCGACTTTGCCACCCACGGCCTCAATCGCCTTCGCCAGCGCCATTGCGCCCACATAAGCGCCTGCAGTGGCGGAACCCGGCGCCGTTTTGTACTGCGCGGTGTAGGCGTCGACAAAGCGCTTGTTCACATCACCCGGAAAATCAGGCGTGTACCAAGTGGGGATCTGTACGCCTACCGCTGAGCGACCCATCGCTGGCAGCAGGGGCTCGTAAACGAGACCGGCCGAACCGGTCAAGGGGATGCGCGCCTTGAAGCCCAACTGGTCGTATTGTTTGACGAAGCCGATTGCGTCCTGTCCCAGGAACATCGCCCAGACGGCGTCGACTCCAGAGGACGGAATCTGCGCCAGGAAGGGAGCGAAATCGGTCGTACCCATAGGTACCATGATCTTCTTGACGATTTCGCAGCCCGACTTCTTGTAGGCCGCCTCAAATGCGGAGGACTGCTCATGACCGGTCACAAAGTCGGAGGCGATGATCACCGTGCGTTTGTAATTCATCCGCTGGCACGCATACGGGCCAAATGGTGCGCTGAATTGGCGGTTGGTGAAGCTGGTTCTGAAAATGTAGGGGCTGCCGCGGGCGGCCGTGATGTCGTTGGCACCGGCCGCACCCATGATCAGGAGCGGCATCTGCTTTTCGTGGATGTAGTCACGCACCGCGTAAGCCACCGCGCTCGATGTGATCCCGGTCACGATGTGCACTCCTTCGCGTTCGACCAGGCGCTTGACTCGCTCAAGTCCCTGTCCCGGGTTGCCTGCGGTGTCCTCCCGGAAAAACTGTACTTGGCGGCCGGCAATCTTGTTGCCGATTTCGTTGAAATACATCAGGAATCCGTTGGTCGCTTCCGTGCCGGGCGTGGACAGCGGGCCGCTGTAGGGGTGGACGATCCCGATTTTGATCGGACCGTCCTGGGCCACAGCTGCACTCAGCACGCAACTTGCAGACACGACCAGACTGACCAAGGTTTTAAAAGCTCTCATGTTTACATGTCTCCTTTTTTGAATGTCATTAATTCATTTCATGTAGCCGTGTTCCCTGTAGTAGCGCTCGGCTCCAGGGTGCAGGTCTACGCCGATGCCCTGCCACATCGTGTACGGGTCGATCGGATAAGTCATGGGGCTGCGCTCGACGGGCATGTGCGCGTAGCGTCGCTCCATCTCGCCTCGTTCCTCCACCATGATCGAGGTGATAAGGTATGCGATCTCTTCGGGCATGTCCTCGCGCACGATGGTGGTCCAGTGAGACCAGTCCAAACAAGGAATATCCATATGGGCCTTCAGGCGCCCCTTGGGCAGAACGCCGGGCTGCAGGCCATAATCTTTCTCGAGCGTCTTGAGCACAGACGCTTCCATCGGAATGAATCGCATGGGCACCTTTTCGACCAGTTCGTACCACTGAGGCACCATGATCGCCTCATTGAAAATGGCGTTGGCTTCGCCGCTGATTGCCCTCGGAATCGATAGACGAGGGTGATCGTGCTCCATGAAACTGCCACCCCAGCGGATGATGTCTTCGGGTTCGATACCGTGGTGCCTGAGGACCAGATCGGTCGCATACGAGGTCAGGTTGTTCACGTCCCGAAACGGCGTCGCGATGTTTAGCACGGGTTTTTTCTTGCGGATATCGTCGAACGATTCGATGCCCAGGTCCGCCCGTACCGCGAAGATGAGGCGGTCGTCCTGCGGAATAAAGCCCAGTGTGCGAAGAAAAGGATAGCCGCGGCCGGCATAGAAATGCTTGCCATCGCGAGCCCAAGCAGCCCCGATGTGTCGCGGCGTGGTGATCGCTAGGTCGGCTTCGCCCAGGCCCACCAGGTCGATGTTGTCGCGGTAGCCTGTCCCGGTTCGAATCGTAAACCGGGACAGCGGCGCCGAATTCCAACGCAGGTAGGCTGCAAGCCAACCTACTATCACATGGAAGTTGGCATTTCCCCAATCCCCAACCAGGGTCAGGTCGAGTCTGGGTAAAGGCTTGTTCATGGTTGCTCCTTTTGGGTTTCGGAAAGTGCGTCTTGCGCCAGCCAGAGCTGACCTTTTGCCTCGGTCACGGCGTATGTCTTGAGGTGAATGATGCTTTCCACGCCTTGCAGGCGTCCGCTATCGAGCTCGAACTTGAAACCGTGCCAAGGGCAGACCACGCAGCCCTCGCGCACCTTACCAGCCCATAACGGGCCGTTGTGATGTGGGCATGTTGGCTGGAAAGCGACGACTCGCTGGTCCTCTAGGCGGGTCAGGCAAACTTTCCTGCCCATTGCGCGCACGGTGTGGATCTCTCCGACGCGCACAGAGCCTTCTTCACAAAGCAAAACTTCATTAACCATGGCTGCGGGCCAGGCTTTCCTGGTGATTGTCTTCAGAGGCGGAATAGCCGTAAGCGATCGGGTGGATGCTGCCGCACTTAATGCATGTTCGCAGCTTGGTATCTGCATTGAACTGCCTCACCCTGGACAGCGCGAAGTCGCTGAAACCGTTGAAACCCAGCCGGCGCGTGTCGTAGGTGAAACGCACAAGCTCATGTCGGCACTTGTGACAGACCCATAGCAACTCATTGGAGGTGAACGCGTCGGCGATGCCCCCGAGCGCGAGTCCGTAAAAGCGCTTTTCCTGCGACTGGCCCTCGACCCAGATTGCATCGGCGTCTGCCACGACCCACAGGCCTGCCAGGTGGGCCACATAAAAAGGGGTGCCCGCTGGTATGCGGTGCATCAAGGGTCCGATAGATGTGCGTAGCACCGGCACGACACCGTTTTCGTGCAGCCGGTAAAGCGTATAAGCAGGCTGATCAGACTTTGTGTGGCCGCACCAAAGTGCATAGTCGCCGTGGCGAAGCCAGCGAGGCTGCTCCTCGCTCATGCGCCGCACGAAACTCAATTCGGGGTAGGGAAAGGGCGTCGCGTTCATTGCGCTCACCACTGCATGCGGGAAGCCCGTTCGGCCTCGGTATCGAGATTGGGGAATGCGCAGTAGCCCAGAGGGTTCACGTGCCCGCATTGCTTGCATGTGTGGTGCGCCTCATCCGAGTTGAACTCGGATACCACCGCCCGTTCGAATTGCCAGAACTTGGAAAAGCCGCTTTCACCGGTGACCAGTTCACGAATGAAAAGCAGGTTGGCGCATTCAAGGCAATACCAACCGATTCGGTCCGTCTCGTTCTTTTTAGGCAAGCCCATCACGATCAGCAGGTGAGCCGGCTGCGCCGACGCGGCCGGAGGCAAAGGCAGGATGATCTCGTCCCGATCGTTGATATGCCAGTAGCCAAACAGAAACTCTGTTCGATGGGGTGTACCCGCGCAAGTCACGTGCATGCACATTGGGTCGCGGCCCACCTGAACGATGCCCTCGGGGCCGATTTCGAAATTTCTACGAGTCTTGACAAGCTCCAGCAGTCTCTTTTTTGTCGTCCGTGCTTCTTGCTCGCGCGCTACAGGCGGGGCATCCAGAGTGATCGCACGGGCGCCAAAGATGTTGTGCCCGACGGGCTTGAAAGCCATGAAACGTGAAATCACACGCTCGTCTAGGAAGTTCCAGTCCTCTCCAAGTGCCGCAGCCGCATCGGTGACAGTGATCCCAGTAAACAGCATCGATAGACTTTCGAGTAGGACATGCAAACCAAGTTAGTTTGCTTAAATATTCTTAGTAATCTAATCTAATTTAATCTTACTTTACATAGGGAAAACACCATCTGTTACTGTCAGACGTTAGCGTGTACGACACAAATAGGGGTACTTGATTAAAGGATGTCTTGCAACATCTGATTCGTCGCATTTGATGACGACGCTTGATTCAATGATTGGATACAAAGTGGCCGCAAATCCCGAAATGCTTGCTCAAAAATTTAATTCACTTGGCAAAGAGGTAACAACGAGCTTTCAAGTGATCAATGTGACCCGATCTCCAAGCGAAAAGCAAGCTAAGTACACCCAACAGTATCAACATCAGGCTTTTACATAAGCACAACAACAGCCTGTTAACCCACAAGCCGCCTATCCGCAAGCGACTAAGGGAGGTAGGTGGTTTGTAAATTCAACCGTCAAATGTTGTTCGCTGAGTGTTCTAAAAAAGTAGCTTTTCATCATGAAGCTATCTAAGTTATTCATGGCTTGCTTGGTTGTGTCTACCGCTAGTTTTGTACGTAAAGCTAATTCACATCAGTCAAGCTTGAGGCCTAACTCAAT
>Ga0209355_1001102_pt1 | contig 15581 bp, 16 predicted proteins | sample LauGreSBDMM110SN_3_FD_187563 | JGI IMG/M metagenome (GOLD analysis project Ga0209355, IMG submission 187563) | Freshwater lake microbial communities from Lake Michigan, USA - Sp13.BD.MM110.SN (SPAdes) (version 2) | ecosystem: Environmental > Aquatic > Freshwater > Lake | place: Lake Michigan...
ATCTTCTTATTGGAACAGCTGTATAAAATTGCGCTCATGACCGGTGTAAGACGCACCATTACCGCAATAGATAACATCTTACAATCTCGTTCCGCTGCGCAAGCAACCGGGGGTGGCGACTTCTTCCTAGATTAATAATAACCAACCACGCTGCGTTTAGATGGTAACGATAACATTGTGAGAGGGATATAAGGATGACAGAAACAGAAACAGTATGGAAAGTAACCTTGTATATGACAACCAAACAGTGGGAAGAGCTATCCAAATGGAGCGCACCGATAGCGGCACCCTGGCTATATTTGGAGCACGAGCCGAGTCCGGAAGGGGAGTATGAAGAGAAGCTAGATGTGTTAGAGAATTCGGTCCCAGAGCAGATGATTTAGATATATTCAAAATGCACTTCTTTTTTAGGTTCTGTTTTTGTCAATAACCGCGGTGGCACGCTGCCAGGTTTCGCAAAGGAAGGAACGGCAGAGGAGGCCGGTGCAGGCAGTGCTTTCTGTAAATGTTTCGCCTTAATATCACTGGGATCCCATGAAACATACACTACACATATATGGGGAGGTGGCAATAACTGCACCATAAACCCGGTTGCTCTTAGCTGTTCCACCACATAGGTAGTGCAATCGTATATATTAAACAAAGGGAACCCAACCACCATTCCAGGTATTTCATAAAACGAATTCATGCCACCAAAGCTACCGATATTCCGGATGCGGCGATGGCATAGCTCCAACACCTTATCAAAGACGGCTTTCTTACCCTTATCTTTCTTTTGACGCATTTGATAAAGTTCATTTAAACTTATCTGAGGTCTTGTAGCTTTCATAAAATGCCTATATTAATCTAAAGAAAGGATTATTTATTAGGTAAATGAATGCAGTAGTGCCTCTTCCGCTCCCTTCCTATACTCATATTGTGTTAAGTGGTGGAGGCATGTGTGGTCTCTCTTATACAGGCATCTATCGCTACTTGAAACAATACAAACTCATGGGGCAACTGCGGCATTTGGTCGGATGTTCCATGGGATCTATTTTCGCATTTTTGTTTGCTCTGAATTTACCGGTAGAGACCTTTGAAGAATTGATTCTAGAGACCTCGCGTGATATAGAACTGAATACCTTTAATCCAGAGGATATCCTGTTTATCTCAGATAAAAAAGGGATTTTTTCTTTAGACTGTTACGATGTGCCCTTTCAGAAGGCGCTTAATATCGTTTATAAAGACGTGAAGCGAGTAACGCTTCAAGAGTTTTCAAAATTGACTGGTAAAAATATCTATTTTACGGTATTTTGTGTGAATACATTAAAAGTAGAATATCTGTCAAATACCACTACACCGGACATAGATTTGTTTCAAGCCATTCGGGCGTCCATGGCGATTCCGGGATTGTTTCAACCTGTCATCATGAACGATAAATGTTACGTAGATGGAGGTGTAGGTGCTTCTCTTCCATTGTCCTGTATGGAATATAAAGAAACCGATAAAGTGTTAGCGATTAATTTATCGTTTAAGCCATATAAAAGTAATACTGAATTAGAAGATAGTCTTGTCTATACCAAACAGATGATTGGGGCGATTCTATTCAGTAAGGTATTTCAAACTGTCGCAGACTATAAGAATATACCAAATATAGACTTAATGACCATTGACGACAATCCCGTGGATTTTATGCCAATGGAAATTATAAACGATAAAATTGTCTTAAATATTTCAGAAGAAGCTTTTAATCAAGCGACCCTATATGGTTATCAAAAGTTATACGAGTATATGAAAGAAAAGTATCTGCGCACATAAAGACATACATGCTATATGAGTTAAGAAAAAGTAATAAACGAATGGGCATCGGACAAAGCACGCATATACGTATAGTTCCTGATTATATATATGCACACATACATGTGGATGATACCGGATATGTGCATCTAAATTTGTTTGTAAATAACACTGAAAACGCGCTAAAGTGCCTTATGATTATGCGTGAAAGTGATGACCGCCTAATACCTTCATTGCCGCCGCAAGAGCGCCCTATGTATTGGCCAGAACCCTTTAAATATTCTCTTTCACAAACTTCATGAGTTCCTCGGCCGTGCGATTCACTTCAAAATCCACCCGTTTGCCGTCTTTGCCCGTCATGTGGATGTGGGGGAAACCCTCAATCTTCTCTTTCATGACTTCCTCTTTGGCTTCCTCGGCATTCACTTTGCGCGCGGTAACACCAATGTTCTCTTTCTCAAGCATAGCGACAAATCTATCCCACTCCGGGTTAAACTTCTTGCACCAACCGCAACCAGGTAGATGGAAGTAGCTAATCACCGCTTGGGTCTCAAATTTCTCAGTGCGCTTCATGAAGACATATACAATGGAAGCGAAGACACCCAGGAATAAAAATGCGAGCAGTGCTTTTTGAAGTTGTTTGTCCATATCTAATTAACGTAAATATAATATTTATTGCAATGTGTTAATTGATAAATACAGAATTGTTCTTGAAGGCTAGATAATTCATGAAGAATAAATAGGTTATTTGCGTCAAACATGTGTTCATTTGTATAACTCGGGTATTGAAACCATTGGTTAAACGTAATCAGTAACACCCTAAAAGGCGATACCCGAAAGGTCTCTAACTGCCACCTATAGAGGAGTGAAACCACTGGAATCTCCAACGATTGCAACTGTTTATACACTTCTCGCATACAATACGCATTCCGACACACAATAACAGTGCGATAAATAGAATAGTTATGATAGGCGCCGTCTAATATTCGTGTAATATCTCCCCGTGTTGCATCTTCATCCATTGGGATAATCCATTGCCGTTTGTCGATCATATCCATATAAAAGTAATATGCTTTAATAGGATAAGCCAATAGTTCTTTATATGGAAATTATGGAAGAACCTTGTGCGATTCCTTTTGAATATATATTGAACTATTCCTTAAAAGGCGATCACCCAAAAACAGTGTTTATCCAGAACCTTATCATACACTATGGATGCTTTCAAGACAAAGTAGAACATAGATTTTCTAAATGGAACAGCGCCAATCCTAAAAAGAAACCCTTTGCGATTCCCAGCAAAGCAGAGCGCCCTAAGATTGGTATGCGCGACAATAGCAAAGAGGCGCTCATCAAAAAAGACTTTCAAGGGCTATTAAACAAGCTCACTGATAAAAACTTTGAAGTGATTTTAAAACAAGTCCAGAGCCTGTTTAATCCCGATTACCTGAATGTCTTTATAGAAATCCTATGGTTTTATTTACAGAGACAACCTGAGTTCCAGGCTCTCTATATCCATATTCTAGAGAAGCTATATTCTATGCTGTCCGACGACCTGTATATTGATATGGGTAATCTATGGAATAATATCTGGCGCAAATACTTAAATAGTAAGGAATGGAAACTAAACAGAGACCTTGTGGAAACCTCTCAAAATTATAGTGATTTCTGTGATTACATTAAAGAAAAGAAACGCCTGATTGCCGTTGCACAGGCATGTGCTCGTATGATGAATATTGGCATGGTCAATGCGGAACCCTTTGAGCTGCTGCATGATATTATCTTTCACATTTTGAAAGACCAAGACCCGACCAATAAAGTAGATCAAATGTGTATTGAATGCTATGTGGAACAGGCCAAAGAATATTATAAATATCTATTGCTGAATATCCAACGTAGAATGCCTTCCGCCTTGGAATCCATGATACATGATATGATGTATCTAAATGTAAATAAATCCTGTTGCTTTAAAATTAATGATTTTAACGAAGAGGTAATAAAAAATGTTATTTCTTGTCCAGTCAAAATAAAATCTCTATACGATTTAGACGATGAATTATAAGGCCATTATCATTGACGAGCTTGATCTGCTGCGCAAGAAGGAACAGCAAGATGGTAACACCTTCAAAGCCATCGCCTATGGCAAAGTTATTCAACAAGTTAAATCTAAGGAGACCATTACTGGTATGGACGATTTAAAGGATGTCAAGGGCGTGGGTGAGAGCATTCAAAAGAAGATGGAGGAAATCTTTGAAACCGGAAAGCTCAAAGTGACGGAGGAGGTGCGCAAGGATCCCACGTTGGAAGAGGTGGAACACTTTATGAATATTTATGGCGTGGGTCGCGTGAAAGCCGTCAAACTGGTCAGAGAAAAACATATCCATACGATCGCAGATTTGCGGGCGCGTGTGGCAGAAGACCCAAACCTACTAAATACGAATCAGACGGTGGGCTTGAAATATTATGAGGATTTGCTGGAGCGGATTCCCCGGGCGGAGATGAAGAAACATGAAAAAATCCTGAAGAAGGTAATTCCCTATGAATGTGAGTTGGTGGGAAGTTATCGGAGAGAGGAACCCAATAGTGGCGACATTGATGTCTTAATTCGGGCGCCAGCCGGTGACCACAAACAGTTGCTGGAGAAGATATCGGCTGAACTCATTGCCAAAGGGTATCTGATTGAGACGCTGGCGCTGGGCGATAAGAAGTGTTTGGCCATCTGCAGATTACCCGGTAAAGCGAAACAAAAAGCGCGCCGTCTGGACTTACTGCTGGCGCCTGAAAAAGAATATGGTTTCTCGCTCATGTATTTTACCGGTTCGGATAAATTTAATATTGCGGTGCGGAAAGTAGCTCTGGAGAAGGGCTATAGCATGAACGAGCATGCATTTACTCCCCAAGGCGATGCGGTGCCGCCGCCTGAACTTCTTTCTGAAAAGGACATCTTTGAGTTCCTCGGATTTAAATACGTTGAGCCAGTCCAACGAAAATCGGGTTTAATTATTAAAAATTTCTTAAATAACAATAGAACATAGGATGTCCATGTCTATACCCGCCCTCAAAGATATTGGCAACGTTGAGTCCATTGTAAAGCTTGTTGGAAGTCTCGCAGTGATTATTCTGATGGTGGTGACTTACACCTATATCCAGAAGTTAGAGCGCATTGCTTGCCAGTGCTCTATCCACCCTTACCGTAACTATATTAAAAACTACATTCTCTTCGCAATTGTGTTTTTACTATTTACCATGTTCGTGACCCCTGCCACGGCTGCTAAGATGTTCGGCTCCAGCTTCGCCCTCGTGATGAGTGTGGTGGAGGTGCTGTTCGTGATTGGCACATTCGTGTTCTTCGTCTATGCGATCATGTATGTAAACTACCTCATGAAGGAGAAATGCAAATGCTCTGAGGACATGCGCCGTGAAGTGCTATATGTCTGGTCTATTCTACACATGACTCTGATCAGTATTACCTTCCTGCTGCCCTGGGTGATTGGTCTAACCATGTCCAGCCTGGGTCTCCTCCTATCGGCCTCCAAAGACTTTGCCGCGAAAGGCCCGGCCGCTGTGCGCCAAACAATGGTGGCCCCCTTCAAATCGGTGCGCGGACTTCCCGCTTCCCTGAAGAAAACCGGCAAAATGTTCCGTAAATAAAATAAAAATCTCCCATAAGTTTATACCACTATGAGTTGCCCACCTGGTAAAATTCTACGTGTCGGATATGTGCGCCGTGACCAGAGTCGTGTAGCCGCGACCTGTGTAAAAGATATGGGCAAACCTGGAAAGACGCCTGAGAGTCAGAAGATTCGGGCATCTGTCAGTGACGACATTGACCTGGGTGCGTTTGGCTATAAACATATTACGGATCTCAAAGCGGAAGAGCGTCATAATGCGCTAAAGAAAGCTATCAACCATGTGGCCAGTAGTAAAAAATTAAGCAAACATGAGGCGGCAGTAAAAGTGCTGCGCCGTATAAACCTTATCGCTATTCTCAACAAAAACACCAACGTGACTACCAGTCAGTTAATGGAGCGTGACCGTAACTGGATCAGCGCCACTTACGTTCGCATTTAAGTATAAATGCCTCTTACGTTCGCATTTAAGTATAAATGCCTCTTACGTTCGCATTTAAAGGTTTAGTGTCTTTTTTCCACCTACAGAAGACCCAGCTTTGCGTCCTCTAGTCGGTTTGCGAGAGACACCACCTAGGTCAGCGGCGTCTTCAATTATAGAGGTAATCTCATCGTCAGAGATAGATAGTGTTTCTACGCGGTTATTTACCATGGTCGGAGTGAGCTGGATATCGTTGGAGATATCGTCAATGCTGGGGCCACGCATTTTTTGTTGTTGTTGTGGGTGATTTAGCGTAGAGGACATGGGAGGGGGCATATCCCGAGAGAAGTTGCCCATCATACCGCCGCCACCTCCACCGAGTAGCCCACCGAGCATGCTAAAGAGACCTCCACCCATGGGGTTTTGTGCCGCTTGCGGTGGGGGTGCAACGGGTTTCGCTTGGGGCATCTGCATTCCGGTGTATTGTTGAGCCGCCGCCTGTTGGAATTGTTTCATCAGACCCGGGTTTGAACGAAGCACCTCTTCCACTTGCGGTAGAGGCTGTTGCTTGAACATGCTACTGGTCAAATGGAACATAAAGGCGCTACCAGACAGGCTCATCAGCAGGCGCAACTCGGGTGCCATTTTCCGTCCAGAAGACTTATATTTATCATGGAGTTCCTCAAAGATATCGTCATAGTCGTTAAGGTCCTCTTGTAGCTGTTCAGACCAGCCATCCAGCTTGAGCTCAAAGGGGTCAAAACGAGTGTTTAGGAACTCAATACCTGTGACCATAGCCATCAGCATTTTACGTTGGAAGCGCACACTGGCATCCACTTCCTTTTCACGCAGAATACGATGGTATTCCACACGCATTTCCTCTAGATCAGACTGCATAGAGAACTTACGAGGCAGACGATAACCCTTGGACTCTAGACGGTCCATTTGATACAGAATTTCTTTTTTCTCATGCATATCTTTTTCAATACGAGAACGCTCTGCATTTACCCGTTGGCCAAACACATCTGCTCCATCACGACCTCCGTTACCACCGGCGCCGCCACCACTGCCACTGTCCATAGATTCAGTGCTATCATCGGTAGAGGTGCCAGATTCACTGGAGTAATCCACTTCAGAGCTCTCGCGACTGGAAGAGGCAGACGACATAGACAGCACATCGTTGCTGACCTTACGCCGGTTAATTAGCAGATCTGTGCCCAGGGAAGGACCCGAGAGCCCAGAGGGTGGCGAATTATACATAGGTTTTGATATATCAAACGAGGGACGCATCAGGGTAGAATCATCAACTTCAATAATATTGTCTTCTCCAAACGAGCGCAACATTCGTAACTTTATAAAAAAGAGGAATTGTTTTTAAGTAATGCAAACGCGGGGATTTTTTATGACATAAAGATACAAGGGTTTATCTATACAATGCTTCTATCCATTGATGTGGGAATTAAAAACCTTGCCATTTGTGGTTTAAAAACGGCAACGGCGACAACACCACCCACCATTACTCTCTGGAAAATCATTAATTTAACGTATGGTACGGACCCTTGTTCGTCCCTGATCAAAGCGTTGGATGAACTGACGGATTCTGTCCAGGATGCCACCATTGTCATTGAGCGGCAAATGACACGAAAAATGTGTGCCATCCAGTGTTATTTAGAAATGTATTATCGTTTAAAAAATCATACCGTTATCATATACAGTCCGAAATATAAGTTGGCCGGGACAGGGAAAGAATACAGTGGTGCTGGAAAAGGTCTCTATCATGCCCGGAAAAGAGCTTCGGTGCAATTGTCTCAAGCATGGTTGCTCGCCCACCCACAAGAGGAATGGGTAACTACACTATGGAAAAATACGAAGAAAAAGGACGACCTTTCTGATACGTTAATGATGGCATTGGCCTACCAAGACAATCCCCAAGCGGATGTAGCGAAACAGCCCCTAAAGAAGATCTGTGCTCGGAAGCCAACGGCTGCCCAGGAAAAACGAGGTAAATACACGAAAAGTAGTATTAAATACTTACTCCAACAGATGCCTGCCGAAAACCGGACAGAGGCGAGCATGCCTAAGAAACTCCTCCAATCCATCCATATCTTCTGGCCAGATGTAGCTACATGTTTGGTAGAAATAGGATGTATTTAAGAATATAGAATATAGAATATAGAATATAGAATATAAATAAAGATAATCAATGGTATTACATTATTCATCTCTATTGTTTGGAATAGTATCCGCTGCAGGGCAGGGCACATGGATCTGTCCAGCCTTTACAACACTCATGGGTTTATCCATTATTAATCATAGTGTATGTAAGCCAAATACTTTGGAAAAGCGCATCGTTCGTGGTATTGATATGACATTGGCACATGTGATATATGCTGTTGCGATTAAAGAGGCGTTTCGTCTCAGTAAGAAAAACTCATATGACTTGCGTATCCTTGGCTTTTGGAAATCCTCGGCCTATACCATTCTGGCATGGCTCTCTGGTATTACTCGGATACCAGGCATATATGGTGAGATTGCCCATGCATCTATCCATCTCTCAGGTTCTATCGGGATGCTTCTCCTCATGCGTGCAGGTGGCTGGCGAGGACAGCTCCCTTAGCGCATCACTGACAAGCAGTGCCGCTGCCGCTACCGGTGTTTTTCTGCCTTCTTCCAGGTCGCTTCTTGTAGCTGTTTGATAACGTTGGGTGTAAATACTTTTAAATTATTTTTTATGATTAACTTTACCAGATAGGGAAAGAAAACGTCCTTTAGATAGATACGATTACCTTCTGTAATGGAACGACATTTAAGTGCCAACCATTCATACTTTTTAAACATAATATGATTAATGTCGCTACTTGTAAAGAAGGGACAGAGCATCCCTGAGTTGGTTAGGGAGAGGATATAGTTGCGCACCGTAGGATGCTTCAAGTAGCTTACAGGGATGTCCTCTAGCAGATTTTCAAAGACTGTATAATTATAATCCGGACATAATAATAGCTTACCGGAGGCGTCATTATATACCGAGTTATTGTCAATAATCATGACCCTGTTCTCATAGATCTCCTCTTTCTCTGCCTTGGTAAAAGCTGGGTTCTTTCCCAGCGACCGAATCATGCGAGGGAAAATACTTTCCAATGATTTCCGATAATTGCCACCAATGTCAGATACACATTCGTCCCGTGTAAAAATCGGTCGCTGAAACTTAAACCCATGTGCTTTCTCCACCCATTGAATCTCTTTATATGCCCAATTCTTTTCACTGGCAGTATAAACGAAGAAATATATATTATTATTAAAGTATTGGGTCAGTTCCGTAATAAAATTGGCAAACCCAGGTCGTATTAGATTTTGTGTAGGTAGGAAGGCTTTTGGGACCTTGGCATCGGCCTTTACCTTTAGACCAAACTTTTTAAAATTCTGAGCCATAGAGTATTTCTGCGACTGGAAATCCACACGGCCAGCAATCGTGCCATCCCAATCCAATACAACGATATATGGCAAGGTGGCCATTCTTACCTTATAAATATAAAAATAAATCTACTTCGCTTTGCCTAGCAAATTCATGGTTTTCCGTAATTCCTTTTTAACACCCCCTGAGATAGGTGGTGTCATCTGAGATAAATCCTGAAGAAGCGCTTCTAGATCTTGGATTACTTCCGCTGCGCCACCACCCTCACCACCTATTTTTCTTATATGTAGCGATGTTGTTGTTGCTTCCCAATCCTCATACATTTTAAACATAAAGCCTTGAAATATAGCTAATTTCTTTATACGTTCTATATAAATATATACAGATTTAACCACACCTTTCTCGGTTACACTATATACCTCTTCAATCTCATCTATAATTTCATTCATTTCATCTGTTAAATTATCAAAGACAAGATTATTTTCGTATTTTCTTAGCTTACTAATATGCTTATGAATTAAATATTCCATTTCATTTATAAACATTACCCTCGTGATTAATTTAAAAAACTTATAGTCGTCTTCATCTTCATAATATGTCTTTATTTCTTCTGTATCAAATAACATCCTATTTTCCTTCGTAATCATTTGCTTCCATCTCTCAAGCCAATGTTGCTTTTCAAATAGATGGGTATATCTAGGCTCATTTGGAACACATATACAATCGTATATAGGATGGGTATCCAGTTTTAATGTATGTCTATCATTTGATTGATCCCACGTATAGTATTTTAGTCCTGGACCGAATAAGATTTCTTGTTCCGCTGGCAAAGCGCTATATTTATTAATTGCAATTAATTTATATTCTACGTTTGGTAATAAATGCAATCGGAATGTTCTACCTGGAGGCTTTCCTTCTTTACTTTCTATAGCATGCGTATGATTAATAGATACCATTAGGTCAATGGTTGCTGATGTAAACCCTTTATCTACAATATGTCCTTCTTTTACTAATTTCTTCGCATTCGCATCATTGATTTGTCTATATAATATCAAATGCTCTTTGGATACAAAGGGAGGCATTGTATTAAATACATTTAATAGTGTTTTATTGTATTCTTTATTTAAAGAGTTTCTTAGTCTCATGTGAGAAATATTATACGTGTTTTTATACATATTCCACATATATCCCCATTTTGACCGTAGGCGCTGATTCATTTCAGAAAAAGAATCTCCTGTATAGGATGCAATCGCGCTCTTAAACATATCTAAATAATCTCCTAATTTGTGTTCAACGATCTCTCTATGTTTTCCAAAAATCTCATCTATCGTATTATACATCTTTACTATTAGCCAATATTATTTACTTCGCTTTGCCTAGCAACTGTCTGGTTTTCCGTAATTCTTTTCTAACGCCCCCTGAGATGGGTGTCATCTGAGATAAATCCTGTAGAAGCGCTTCTAGATCTTGGATTACTTCCGCAGCGCCGCCTCTTTTATGTAGCGATGCTGTCGTTGCCGCTGCCCAATCCCCATACATTTTAAACGTAAAGCCTTGATATACATCTATTTTCTTTAAACGTTCAATATAGATATCTAAAACATGAATGGCTGTTTGATTTAAATTATTTATAACCGTTTCCATCTCTTCTATAAAATTCGTAAAGACTGGTGTATGATCGTAATGCTGAATATTACCAATATGCTTATGAATAATATACTCTATTTCATTTATAAATTCTATGATGGTGGATAATTTATTATACCGAGAGTCATCCTCGTCCTTATATCCAGTTTTAATAGGTTCTTTATCAAACAGCATTCTATTTTCTTCCAGAATTATTTTACTCCATTGTCCAAGCCAACCCTGTTTGTCAAATAGATTCGTATATCTGGGTTCGTCTGGAACCACAATACAATCATATACCACACCACTATCCAAATTTAAGTTATGCTCACTATCTTTTTGTTTTACTATATAGTATTTTAGATTTGGTGCAAATAGAATTTCTTTTTCATATGATACGCTGCTATAGGTATCTATGGCAATACATTTATATTCTATATTCGGTAATAAATGTAATCTGAATGTTCTACCGGACGGCTGTTCATTTATAATTTCTACGGCATGTGTATGTTTGATAGCTACAAGCGGATCAATGGTCGCTGATGTAAAACCATTATCTATAAGAGACCCTTTATTAATTAATTTCTTCGCATTTGTAGCATTGATTTGTCTATATAATACCAAATGCTCTTTGGATACAAAGGGGTCCATTTTATAAAACGCCTCCAATAAGGTTTTGTTATAATTTTCAACTTTATCATTTATGGCTATTGTATGAGAAATACTTTTTGTATCTTTGAGTGTGTTCAATATAAATCCAGTTTTTGAACGTAGCCGCTGATTCATTCTGGTGAATTTCGTATCTGTGTAAGCACGAATGGATTGTTTAAACAGTTGCAGCTGCATTCCATATGTGTCATCTCCTGTAAGATTTATTTCAAAGGCTCTTCTATGTTCCCCAAATACATTCTCTATCGTATTCTGCATCTTTACACCTCCCGACAATGGTAATTGTGATAGCGATGGTGACATTCTTTGTAACAAAATATCTACATCATTTACCACATCAGTAATAAGGGCACCACCACGACCTCCACCACCTCTATGCTTTAAAGCATAGTTCAACTCTTTATAAGTCAAAAAAACAATACTTTTTAAATCTGCACTTTCTTTAATCCGTTGAATATACGAATCTACCAATTCGCGCATGGGTTTTTCATTATCTCCTTCCTCACTCTGCATCATGAACAAAAGCGTATCTATTTGTTTCACTAAGCCTGGGAATGCGAGTGTGTTATTATCAAAATGAGTGATCTCACTAATGTTTTTATGAAGAATATATTCTATCTCATTGAGAAACTTTAATATAAGTGATGTGTATATAAAATTGTAACCATTCACACTTTTATTTCCAAAGAGTATTCTATTTTCAGTGTAAATCATATTACTCCAATGTTTAACCCAATCTCTGTTATCAAATAACTGTGTATATCTGGGTTCGTCTGGAACAATAATACAGTCCCGCACTATATATTTTAGTTCTAATAAATGTGCATTTTTATCATCACATAAGTAATATTTAATACCCGGAGCGAATAGGATTTCCTCCTCCTCTTCTACAAGACTATATTTGTTAATCGGAAGTAACTTATATTCAATGTTTGGTAATAAATGCAATCTTAGTAGCTGCCCAAAACTTTCATCTTTATTTTTAAGAGTATAGCTCTCAGGATGTTCATACACCATTGGGAATTCTGCACTTATAGAGGTTGATGTAAATCCTTTGTCTATAATGGTTCTGTTTCCGCTACTGAGTTTTTCAAAATATTTATCTCTAATTTTTCTATATAAGATTAAGTGTTGGTTGCATACAAATGGTTTCATCTTCTTGAACCCATTGGTAATTATTTTTATATTTTTTCTAACTAAGGGATCTGTGGAGGAAAACATAGACTTGACTGGTGCTCTTAGAACCCTATTCATATCTTGGGATCCATCCGTATCTGTGTAATTCGTAATTGCACCCGTGAAAGCATCTAATTCCAAAGTTGTCAACGATTTTTCAAACAAATCTATATGCTCTCCAAATACATGGTCAATTGTATTTTGGTATTCCATCTTTATATTAGAATAGAATAGAATATTATCCATATGGCGCCTGTAATCCAAGGATTTTCGCATAATCAAATCCATCCATATCTGGAAATTTATATGCCCTTAATGCAGTGAGTTCTATGTGACTTTCTGTCGTATTACGAAGGCTTCTAGTATGTGTAGCTGTAGCCGGTTTTTCTTTTTCTATCTTTTCTATTAGTTTAGAGGTTTTATCCAATTCATGTTTAATGGATTTTGATAGCTCTGCACCATCCGGTAAATTACTTAATAAAGCTTGTAATTCTTTAAGGTGATGGTTGATATCTATATTAATCTCTTTAGATGTATGACGATGATGCGATAATATAGTTTTATAACCACCATGTGTATAATTCAATGAACGTATATATTCCCGATCCGATATAGAAATCTCATAATGTGGGATATATGTTTTAGAAACCAAGAGCATCTCAAACAAACTATGGTCTTGATGTATATACATCCATGGAAGCAATGCCAAGAGGACCTTTCGTTCATTCATATTAAAGAATTTGGCTAATTCTAACATTAATTGGGTGCTACCAGAAACACCTGACAATATGTCTTTATGGTTTCTCTCTGCCAATTTATAGAAAGGACCATTCTCTTTCACTTTATAGAGAGCCGAACCTGTAATCCAAGGCAGTTCTCCTATGTGACGGATTCCCCGTAGGCGAAATGCTGTGATTCCTCGCTGCACTAGGGTCGTATCTTGCAATACCGCTTTCTCTTTCTCAGACAGAGGTTCAATCAATGCATCTACAGATATATGACGCGGTTTATTTTGCGTGATGCGATCATGTTTATATATTTCTAAATCTGATCCTGGCATGGGTTTTGTAAAGTCGCGGAATATAGACGAGAGTTTCGGATCTGACAAATATTTATTTTTTAATAGCTCTCTATTTGCAACGTCATTCTCAGTATATTGAACGTTGTATGAATTTAATAACACTTTCATTTTCAAAGACATGGCGTTATGGTTAATAAGCGTAGGTAATTGGGCGGTGGGATTTCCAATATAGTAATGCCATAATAAACCCGAAAATTTCATAGCAAAACGATAAATGACTGTGAGTTTCTCACGCTGTGTCACAATCTCATTATTTAAATCAGAAGCGCTATCTATAGGGATATAACCGCAAATATTTATTGCATAAAACCAATGTGGTAATTCAAAGACCTCCTTGACAGGTATATTAAAATGTATTAGAAACTGCTGAATTTTATGAATCCATTCATTTAACATCTTGTTTATAGAATTGTCTGCGACAATGTGCTTTAAGAGATCTCTTACCTCAGAATCGTCTGGTGCAACACGGGTTATACTACCGGCCCCTCCCTGATGATGTGTCGCCCCCACTGCCTTCATCCATTCACCATATGCACTAAATTTACTCTTTGGCACAACCGTTTTTACAATGGATTCATCCAATGATTCTAAGTAATAGTGTAGTGTTCTCTTATATTGTGTGAATTCCGGATCTATACTAGAGGTGATTTTTAAATAGATTTTCTGGATCTCTGTGTTAATATCTGGAAAGGCGTTCTCATTGTTATACTCGGTGATTCGGCTAATATTTTTTTGAATCAAATATTCTATTTCTTGAATAAACTTAAATATATATGTATTTGTATAATAATTCTGTGTCGTCTCAGGAAAAACGAGCTGTTCTTTATTAATAGCTTTAAATACATAAGATTCTTCTAATGTAATCATATTCGTCCATTTCTGCAACCAGCCCTTTTTTTCTAAGAGGTCCGTATATCTTTTTTCATTTGGAATAAGAATAAAATCACGAATAGATTCTCCATCGTTATTTACACGGAGACTATAATCTACGTAATGCTTACAGAGATAATACTTCACATGTGGTGCAAATAAAATTTCATCTTCTTCTGGAACTAAACTTATTTTATCAATGGGACATAGCTTATATTCTATTCCAGGCAATAAATGTATGCGTAAAGGAGTATACATATCTTCAGCGTCATTAACCATAATCTTTTGCAGAGTATTTAATACATTGGTAGATATAGACGTAAAAGCGTCGTCTTTAAATAGCTCTTTATTTTTATTTAATACGGATGTCTGGATATATCTATACAGTATTAGATGGCTGGTAGGAATAAAGGGTGGGAGTTCTTTAAAAAAAGCTTTTAAACTTTTATTAAATGTTCTGGTCTCTTTGAATGCAGTGACTGTATCTGGTAGAGATTTTAGATTTTTATAAGTAGATAATAAATATGCAGGTTTGTTACGAAGCAATAGATTCATCTCCTTAAATTCGGTGCCTGTGTAAGTTTTTATAGACATTTCATATTTATCTATTAGATGCTGGTTTTGATTTCTATATTTCCCAAATACTCTTTCAATCATTTCGGATGCATAGGGTTCTTCCATTAATCTAAAAATATAAAATAAAAATAAAAAATAACAGTTGCTATACTATCGTTTCTCACTGCGCTATCGCTGCTATATGCTTCGCTTAAGCGCTACCGCTGCTATATGCTTCGCTACTAAGCGCTACACATCAAACATTCCTCTTGGTTGTCCCGACGGCATGCCATGATTGCCTCCTGATCGTCTTTCTCTTTCTTTGTGTTTTTCATCATAGAGGGGTCAATGGTAAAGGCCATGGTCTTG
>Ga0209355_1001105_pt1 | contig 15539 bp, 18 predicted proteins | sample LauGreSBDMM110SN_3_FD_187563 | JGI IMG/M metagenome (GOLD analysis project Ga0209355, IMG submission 187563) | Freshwater lake microbial communities from Lake Michigan, USA - Sp13.BD.MM110.SN (SPAdes) (version 2) | ecosystem: Environmental > Aquatic > Freshwater > Lake | place: Lake Michigan...
TCATTTTTTAATTTCAATTTTTGATTTTCTGTCATAGTGTAAGCGCCAGTTGGTTTTACACAAACAAAAACTTGTCCATAAATTGGCGGATCATTTTCTTGTCCACCCCAAACATTAACCGCATCAAATGAATAACCTAAGTTGTTCTGTTGAATGGCTGTAATGTAATCCTCTTTAGTTATTGCACGACCTTGTGCAGAATAAGATTTTGGTGCTTGAAAACGTATGGAACTTATACTTTCTTTCAATGAACCTTGTGAAGTTGATGTTATTGGTGAAACTGATGAGTTTGAATATCCAGCAACAGTTTGCATCAATAAGAAATTGTTTGCACCAGCCGATGATGTGCCTTGTGTAACAACATAAGAAATTCTTATAATGTTACTTTCTGTAATTTTTTTACCTAATACACCATCTCCAAAATAAATTTCATAGAAACCATTAAGTCCTTCTTGTAAGAAGTAAACAGTTGAAGATGGTGATAGTGTCAAATAGTTTGACGCAGCAGTAAAGGTTTCTGTATAATTATTTGAACCAGATTCTTGTACAGATACCAACAATGTTGTTGTATCAACATTAATGTCTGGTATTTTGAATTTATAACCTAATGTGTTATTACCCTGAAAATTCAATTCGACAGCTGTTCCTTGTTTTAAGGTTACACCTTGAAATATTGCTGTATTTGCACTAACATTAACAGTAATTGAATCGGTATTTACAAAATTATAGTTAACACCATCAATAGCTTCAGATAAAAATGACGTATATTTTGGTAAAGTTAATGACGAATCATTTACACCGTTTATGGTCAAATTGATTGTTGCTGACGGCGCAATTGAAGATTTTGGTATGTAATTTAATAGTTTTGCTTGAGAAACAACAGAATTTCTTTGTAATGCAGTATCCAAGAACATTTCATTGGCTACCATATTCAAGTAATATGCATTATATTGTGTGTTATATGCCAATAAATCCATCAATGTAGATAAAGCGGAACCTTCATAGTTATAATCTTGAAGTATGCCTTGGTCTTTTAAATAGTTTTTGAAACTATCCTTGATACTGTTGAAATCTAGTTCGGTTATATTTAAATTTGTGTTAGCGCCTGCCATTTTATCTGTTTCTCTCTAAAAAGACTGTTACAGTAGTTGGTTGTGTTGCATTTTCTAGATAAAAAGTTAATGTTACAGTATATAAATTTTTATCTGCGTCTGGAGAAACAACGACATTTTGCAATGTGACTCTAGGCTCATAATTTTTTATCGCATTTGTTATTTCTTGTTGCAATGTATTTGTTGTTATGACTGATATAGGTTCAAACAATACGGCATCCAGACTGGTGCCAAAAGAAGGATTGAACAACTTTTCGTATTTTTTTGTCAATAATATGTTTCTTATTGAACGGATAACTGCTTGCGTATCATAACTTAGGGCAACATCATTCACCACAGGTCGCCTTGCGAATGTGAAATCTATGTCGGAGTATAATTTGGTGAGTGCTATTGCCATCTTTTATTTATGTCTAGTAGTAAAACGCTTTTTTGAAATCTTGAAACTGTTGGAGAAAATTCTTGGGCCGGAACGCAAAAATTCGAAATGTGGCAATTATGAAATTCTGGACTTCAATTTATCTGAGGCAACAAAGTTCATGTATAAGTATTCTTCAGTTTCACCTAATTTGGTGAATTTTTTGGTTTGATTGTACTTATCAATAAAATTCTTTAAATTTCCATAATAATTTATATCGGAATTCATTCTGGTATTCAAAAACGTATTTGCTGCTCGCATATACAAGTTCATAGTTTGTACACGCTCGCTCGATAAAGTTGAAGCTATTGTGTTTGCATCAAATCTATTGATAATACTGTCATCAATTTCTTCAGCGAAAGCTATAATAGTGTTTAAATTGGCTGTTATTTGTTCACCAATCAATAAACTAGTGAAACTTCCCATTATTGGAGATGTGTTTTTTATAGAATCTGTTTGATTTGTGATGTAAAGAGCTGTTTTACCATAACTTATTGCTTGGTCTAAATACGGATTCACTTGATCTGAACCAACAAATGGTGTTATACCCGTCAATCTATTAGTATGTTCTATGAATACATTTGCAGTATCTGCTAAATTAACTGATATTGATCTTAAATTTGACAGACCATTAGCGTCAGAAAGGTCTGATATAGTTAATGAAGTGTTTGCGAGATTTATTAAATCTGTTGCCAATGGATTTTGATAATATCCACCAACATTATTATTTCTAATATCTTCAGCTTGCCAAGTTGTAATAAACACCGGCATAGTGTTCAAATGTTCCAAAGCACTAGTAGAAAGTGCGGGTACATTACCGTTTGGATCGTCAAAGTTATAACCTAATGTAGCATAAACACCGGTTGCATTATTTACTGTTGCCATATCAAACTCCTACAAAATTAGACAAAGGTGAACTGGTATAACCTTCTGGAGCAATATGTATATGATAATTAAAAATAGCTGAATTTATAATATCAGACATTAGTACTGCATCCATGATACCAATACTTGCATAACCAAAATTGGCTAAAGGTGCATTAACTGAGGTCATGGACGTAATTGAACCAATAGTATTGATGCAACCAGGAACTGCAACGGGACTCAATGGTGACGGAATACCCAAAGATAGACCACCAAAACCAGACACAAAACCAAGAGGTCCTGCAAACACACCCGTTCCTGCATTTACCCTAGTTTCAGCATTAATTATGTCAGCGGAAATTGAACCACCAACAACTAAATCGGAAGCCAAATATAAATTGTCTGAGGCGGCCAGCCTTAAAGAACCACCAAAATTTTCATTTGCAGCTATTGAAATATCATCATCACCAGAAATTGAAATGTCTCCGTGTGACCTTATATTTGTTTTGCCTTGCACTAATAAATTATAATCACCAGCAATTTGAACATTCATATCTTTTAAAACATTCATATTGCAGTTACCATCAACCTGAATGTTACAACTGCCTTTAATTAAAACGTTCTTATTTTTGATTGTGATTTCATATCCATCACCAAAAACCTTATGTACCTCATCACCATTTGGATGCATTTCAATAAATGTTCCTGTTCTATGTGATAAACGAACACGTTCACGACTTGGTGTGTCATCCATTTCAAATTTGTGGCCAGATTCTGAAACTTTAACATTATTATATGGATAAACCGGTTGATTGTCCTGATTGGCAGCAGATTCGGGTTCTGTCCACAAATTATCCGTTGGTGGTGTATTGATTGTACTCATAATTAAATTGGTTTTCCTGTTTTTGATTCAACTTTTGTACCATCAGCAACTGTGTTTGCTGAAGCAAATGAACTCGTATAAGTTGCAATTGTGTTATTTGCAGCAGTTAATTCAGCTTGGCTGACTGGTATTAATAATCCCGCTGTTGCTGCAACAGGTATTGCAACCGCACCAGCTACCGCTTGAGAAGTTAAATTTACAGTATTGTAAGCTTCGGTTGCCACTTCTTTTGCGGCCGAGACCAATTCTGTTAATTCGGAACTTCCTCCACTACCAGACAATTCCGCAAAAAAATCACTAAAAACATTAGCAATTAATTTTAATAGTCTAGTTAAACAATCTCTCAATAGAGCCAAAAATCTTGCAGGCAGACTTAAAATCCATTGTATGATTGCTCTCAACTTTGTGATGTAAGCCAAAACATATTTTTCAAAATCTATGATTGGTTGAATAATTTCTTTTTGAATTCTTTTTAATTCTCTTGCAATGGATTTTAATTTATCTATCAACCATGAATATTGTCCAGTAGCATCAGATATACCGAGAAATCTCATTATCGCACGTATACCTTCACGAATTTGGTTTGCTACAGCCTTTAAGAATTTCTTTAGTGCTATGTTTTTTTGTAATTCTGAAACGAAATCACAAACGTGTGCCAATTGTTTATTCGTATTATCGATTGATGTTCCATTAACTAGTGTGCCAGTGAATGTTGACGGGGCGCCAGGTTTCCACCCATCATTAAATGCAAATACTGGTGGTTTTATGTTTACGTCTGCTACTTGTGGTAAAGGGTTTAATGAATATGCCATGATTTTATGCCTTATTATCTGGTACGATTCCTGGTAAAACACCCATCATTACTGGTGCTTGTGCAGATTCTCCGTCCATGAAAAAACCTACAATCCAGTCACCCACTCTTGGTGCCTCAAATGTTTTTGAATTGTTTATTGGATACATTGGTAGAGCCCATGGTAAATTATCTGTTGGTAACTCCAATTTATTGTCTGTATGCCAACCAAAAATTCTCACCTTACATCTACCCATAGCTAATGGGTCGGCTCTATATTCAATAACACCGACCCACCAAACAAAACTATCTTTTCCAATAAAATTATTCATTTAAGCCAAGCCCACATCATCATTTACTAAACTTCTATATCCTGAATCACTATAACTTGGTGAAGGATAACTAGCTTTTAAACTTTCTTTAGCTAATTCCAAAACTGTTTGAAATACACCTTGTGTTTGTATTATATGTCTAACTGCTGTCACAAGATATTTTCCTGAGAAGAATTCATCAAGTTTTCTAGTTTTTGATTCTGAATCATAATTATTACTATACAACTGAAACATAATTGTTTTGCCTGCTGTTATTGCAGTATCACCTGGTATAATCGCTTTTATTACTGTGTAATTTGCCAAAGCAATCTGTGCGCTTCTATTTGGTACAGACGTTTCAATGAAGATATCTTTTGCAACACTAGATTCGTTCTGCTTTATATATGGCTTATCGATTTCATTTGCATTACTAAAAACCAATTTTAGTGATGATTCATACATTTCAGTTTGTTTTTTACCTAATCTATTTGTACCTTCACCAGAATTACCATAACCATTTAGTTTATTTTTATTGAAAGTGGTTACTCTTTGTGTTCTAGTTAACGGATCAATAGATATGAGTTTACTTGAATATATACCAGACTCTGTTGCATCTAATGAATCGAATGTTTTTACGAATTCATAGTCTAATACTGTATTTAACCTAGAAGCCATGTTTTCATTATCAATATTTGCTGGTTTATATGTATATGTGCCGTATGGACTATCAGCAAACATAGACTGTAATGACCTAAAATAATAACCATCATTTGTTTCAAAAAACAACATATCCGCACCATCTTTACCTAAAGGCCTTGCATATGTGCATAACCAACTAATTGCTTCAAAGGGTTTCATTCTAGGTATAACAAAATCATATGTACCATATGTTCCTTCTATAAACTGAAGTTTTTTGATGTTTACTTTCAAAGAGTTTTCATCAATTAAAATGTTAGTTATTATGTCTGCTATTTGTTGACCTTTAAAACCTTTTGAAAGTTTTAATTGTTCCGACAATAACATTTCTTCTGAACAAAAATAAACCGTAAAAAATTCTGAACTTATACTGGCAGAAGGCTTTCTATTACCTATTTTATATAATCTAAAGGTTCTTATTATTTTACCAGAATCATTTTGTTTTTTTGTTTTACCATAAACAATTTTAATAAACTCTGAGCCATCTAACTTTAATTTCTCAATCAATCCTACAGCATCACGTAATATTACATAACCAGAACAAGAAAATGAATAGATGTCCTCAAAAAAAGAAACTTCAACAACCAGATGTTTTAGTTTATAAACTTGCGAAGAATCTGTTGCGATATCGACAGATTCTAAACTAAAATCTTGTGGATAGTATAAACCACTCGACTCAACAGTTGCAGAATTAATATTTTCCATTTTTTTATTTCATCAAGTTAACAAATTCAGATTCAAGTTGATCGGCATATATTTTGTTTAATAGTTTAATTTTTCTTTTAGATTCATTTAAATCATACTCATATTCATAATATGTAACTGCTTTTGGTTGTATAGTAACATCAACCACTCCAGTATTAAAAGTGTATGATGTTGATGATGCTATTCCATTAACCGAACTATACAACAATGATAGAAATTCTTCACCAGATATTTCATATTTTTCCACACTTGTCGTTAAATCAAAATCTGTACCACTTGTTCTGTTTGTTTTTGTTACAATTTTTTCATAATGTCGAATTGCACTATGGCCACCACCAGATACATATTTCCGATCAACATAATCTTCAAATTTATTACCACTTAGTGGCCAATCCCATTGCGGATCTAACATTTCATTACAATATAAGACCATCCAGTATCTGTAAATATCACCATAGTACTTATATGCAACAATTTCAGGTGTGTCATCATCTTGCACATCGTATGAATAAAAGGCCAATGCGTTGTTTAGAACACTAGGAATGACACTAACTCTAGCCAACAAATTGGTGTAAAGTGTTGAAACATTATTTTTATCTGTATAAATTATTTTTGGTAAACTTTTAAAATATTGCATTTTAATATCCGTTGTCAATGTCTGTTCTGTCAACAAGTGAAATTTCTTGTAACTGTAACGTTACAGTGCTTTGCACAGGTGCACCATCACCGTGAGCTGCCCACCCGTTTGGTGCATAATTGACTTCAACTGATTCGATTACACAATCTTTCAATTTAGGTATGTTCAAATTCTGTGAACTGTTAAATAAAAATTCAACTCCAAAAACTGCTGGAGGATTCCAGAACATACCACCACCTGCGGCTGCTTTTTGTGGTGAAGACCATTTTCTAAAAAGTTTTATGATTTGTTTAACTTCTTGTGCTTCTTTGGCCGAATATGGTGTAAAGGTGAACGACATATTAAATTGTCTAAATTCAATACCTTGAAACAATAGCTGTTTTTGTGGATTAAATACATAACCCGCTTTATTTAAAGCAAGTCGTAGTGCATCGTTGCCGCCGTCACCAAGCTGGCCAGTCAATTTACTGACTACACCACCAATAACGGGTAATGCTCCGGCTGCTGAGGCCAAAGTTGTAGAATCATTATATTGGGATGAATTTGTGAAACTCATTGTTTCCGGCATATATAATGCAATATTTGCAATTGTTTCTGTTGTTTTTGATGAAACAAAATTTGAAACTTGTTCAAGAATCTTACCGCCAGAATCTATACCTGAAAATATGGCATTTGTTGTTTTTTCGATAACAGCATCACCACCACTGGTTACAAATTCTGTTGATTGAGAAAAAGTATCACTGACTTTTGATACTGCACCTTGCGCTGCATCAGCAACACCACCTAATCCAGAATCATATAAACTTTTTGCTGATCCATATAAACCTTTAGTGCCCGATATTACTGATGCTTTAACCTCATCTAGTGATGTTTCGTGTATTTTTTTAATTGTGAAAACTACTGCATGGCTTTTCGTTGAACTACCTAAATCTCTAGGATATTTGTAAAATTGTATTCCACCATTCTGGTATAAAGAAGCTAATGGGCCACTGCCGGTGCTCAATCCGAATCCGGGAATGTTTACACCACCTATAGATGTTGGTATTGTTATGAGTGCCATTGTTTTTTTTTAAAAGATTGATATATACTTATTTATGGCATATTCTGGAAGATTCCGACCTTCAAATCCTCAAAAATACGCAGGGGATTACAAAAATATCATTTATCGCTCATCATGGGAATGTCGAGTGATGAATTGGCTCGACAAAAATCCAAATATTGTGTCTTGGGCTTCAGAAGAAATCATAATTCCATACAAATCTCCCGTTGATAACCGAATGCATCGTTATTTTCCTGATTTTGTCGTTAAAGTTCGTGACAAAGATGGTAGATTTAAGACCATGATGTTGGAAGTCAAGCCCAAGAAACAAACCATGGAACCAGAAAAGAAAAAGCGTATCACGAAACAATATATTCAAGAAGTTGTGACGTGGAGTGTCAATCAGGCCAAATTCAAGGCGGCAACAGAATATTGTTTAGATCGTGGTTGGGAATTCAAACTTATAACGGAAGACCACCTCGGACTGTAACTAAATATCCGATGACAACAAAATCCATACTCACCACAATAACTGAAGAAAAACTTCAGGCTCAACATCCAACAATGAGCCAAGAGTCTCTAAAATGGTTGATGCAAAAAGTCGCCGGACTTAGAAATCCCGGTCGACTATCTATTCCAATAACAAAAGAAAAAGAACGTTGGACTAGACCTGCTGACAGACAAAAATTCTTAATGGGTGGGTTATATTATTTTGTTTATGATCCAAAAGGTAAAAATAGTTTACCATATTACGATAGGTTTCCACTTGTTTTGCCATTGAAACGACAATCTGATGGTTTTATTGGATTAAACATACATTATCTACCACTTAGATATAGAATCTTATTCATGCGGAAACTATTGAACTTTGCAATTTACAATGATGATGATGAAATTAAGCGTATCCGAATCACCTATCCAATGTTGGACGCATCATCTAAGTTAAAAGAGTTCAGGCCTTGTATCAAACATTATTTGTATAGCCACATAAAATCCAGGATCCTGGCAGTAGAACCTAATGAATGGGACGTTGCAATGTATTTACCAATACAACAATTCAAGAAGGCTCAACCAAAAGAGGTTTGGAAAGATTCTATCGAAGAAATAAGGAATTCATAAATGCCAAGAAGTATCAACGATTTCAAATCAAGTTTTACTGGTGATTTATCCAGACAAAATAGATTTGATGTAAACATTCCCGTACCATTAACTTTGCTTCCGTATGTCAAGGCTGCTAGAAATCTTACTTTTAGATGTGAGAATGCTCATCTTCCTAGCCGAACACTATCAACAACAGAACAAAAAACTTATGGTCCTGTTGAAAAACATCCATATTTGACAACATATAACGATATTGATTTAACATTTATATTAGATGATGATATGTCATCAAAATTACTTTTTGATGGTTGGTTAAATTACATCAATCCAACATACAATTACAATTTTAGATATAAAGAAAATTATGCAACGACAATCACTGTTAATCAATATGATGTTTCAAACCAATTATCTTATTCAGTAAATTTGTATGATGCATATCCCATTTCTATGAATCAATTGGACTTGGATTGGAGTGGCGATAGTTACCATAAACTAACAGTAACATTTGCATACACTTATTGGAAAAATAATTCTCTACAGTCCCTCGGCATGGAGTTGTTGGATGCTGGTATAGAAAATTTCGTAACTGTTGGACTTGGCGGACTAGGTGGTGGACCTGGCGGCGCTATTTCAACAGGAATAAATTCAATTTTGAATTCCGTAGAAACAGTTAGAACTGATACATAATTTAAGGAGTTATTATGGCTTTACCAAAACTTGAAGTGCCAACATATGAATTGGAATTACCACTGTCTAAAAAGAAAATTAAATTTAGACCATACTTAGTTAAAGAACAAAAGGCTTTGATGATGGCATTAGAATCCTCTGATGCCAAAACAATTCAACATAATGTCAGAGAAATTCTGACTGTGTGTACTTTATCAGGAGATGCCGACATTGATGAATTACCAATTGTAGATATTGAATATTATTTTTTACAGTTGAGAGCAAAATCAGTTGGTGAAATAGCCGAATCAAAATATCGTTGTAATAACGAAGTTGAGGACAAGCTTTGCGGCAACATTATGGAAGCTAAAATTGATTTAACTCAGATACAACCAGTTCAGTCAGAATATGTGAATCCAGAAATTCAATTGACTGACAAGATTGTTGTTAAAATGAAATATCCACCATTTAAGTTGATTAAAGATTCTATTGAAATGGACGACATTACAGAAGTTACTTTTAATATGTTGGCTCAGTCTATTGAGTATATCTATGATGGAGAACAATTTCACTATGCGAAAGAAGTCTCTGTAGAAGAAATGGTTGAGTTTATTGAACAACTGAACCAAGAACAGTTTGAAAAACTAGAAATGTTCTTTAATAGCATTCCCAAATTGTCTAAGAAAATTGATATGACATGTTCCAAATGTGGTTTCGAACACCACTTGGATGTGGAAGGGCTCGAAAGTTTTTTCGGCTAATACTTGGTTATGATGACTTAAAAAATTACTACAAGACTAACTTTTCATTGATGCAACACCATAAGTATAGTCTTACCGAACTTGAAAATATGATACCTTGGGAACGAGATATCTATGTCGCTATGTTGATTCAATATTTGGAAGAAGAAAACCAAAAACTAAAAGACCGACAAAGAAAATAAATGAATTTATTCGGAAAAAATAAAAAAGATGAAGGCGAAAACTCGTCTAGTCCTGTCGTGTCCGAAAAAACAAAAAGTTCTGCTAGTTTTTTAAAAAAGACTGTAAGTAAAATTGGTGGCCTTTTTCAATCTAAAAAAATTGGTGAAGATTTAACTGCTGAACCTATGTCTAACACCGAATATCTCGGTGAAATTTATAAATTAATGGTGCAAAACCATGATGATGTAAAATTAGAAAGACAACAAACAGATAATCGTAGAGAAGAAGAGGATTCTGAGGATCAAAAAAGACACTCAGAAATAATTAAAGCTTTAACTTTACGTAGAAGACCAAAGCCTAAAAGAGTTATACGCCGTGAAAGAAAGGCTGAAGAACAGGCAAAAGTACCACCTGCACCGAGTATGCCTGGTAAACCTGGTAAGCCAGGTAAACCATCTGCGCCATCTAAACCAGCTGAACCTAGTAAGCCACCATCTAAACCAGCTGAACCTAGTAAGCCACCATCTAAACCAGCTGAACCTAGTAAGCCACCATCTAAACCAGCTGAACCTAGTAAGCCACCATCTAAACCAGCTGAGACTAAACCGGCTCAACCTAGTAAGCCTGCTGAACCTACTAAACCAGCTCAAAAGCCGGCTGAACCTACTAAACCAGCTCAAAAGCCGGCGAAAACTAAGCCGGCTGAGCCAGCTAAGCCTAAAACCGCAGAACCAGTTAAGGAAGCACCAAAGCAACCGCCAGCAAAACCTGCGGAACCAGTTAAACCAGCAGAGGCACCAAAACCTCCTACACCAGCACCAAAGCCTGCGCCACCAAAACCATCAGCTATACCAATTGGTTCGAATGTAGGTAAAGTTGCTGTCATATCTGCATTGGTTGCTGCCGGTTATTCCAAAGCCGCTCAAGCAAATATATTAGCTAACGTAAAAGAAGAAAGTAATTTTGTTCCACAAACAGAAAATATTGGTAGATATACAGGAAAAAATTTAATGAGTATGTATGGTGGGCCTCAGGGGAAAAAGGAAGACGGAACACCTAAACAAACAAAAAACGGAACACCATTAAATCAAGCAGGTAATAAAATTAGATTCAATACTATTGAAGATGCTAATAATCTTGTCAAACAAGGACCTGATGCTGTGGCTGAAGTGATTTATGGTGGAAGAATGGGTAATGACAAACCTGGTGATGGTGCCAAATACGTTGGCCGAGGTTACATACAATTAACAGGAAAAGATGCATATAAAGCCATTTCTAAAATGATGTTTAATGATGATAGATTGGTTAAAAATCCTGAATTAGCAAATGATCCAAAGATTGCTGCTGATATGATTCCTGTTTTTATGAAATGGAAAAAATATAGTGCAACCGATTTAGAAAATGTTGATAAATCTATTCAAGCAATTGGTTCAGCAAATGAAAAATCCAGACAAGAAAGAAAAAAACTGGCTGCAGAATATAATACTAAAGGATTTGGTGATGATATAGATTCGGCATCCAAAAATAATAAAGATATGAAGTCACAAGAAAAATCATCTCCACCACCTATTCAACAAAACACAACTAACGTGAATAATACAACCGAATCACCAGCTGCACCAGCAGTTAATGATAGACCAAAACACGACAGAAAGTAAAAAATGGCAGATAATAAACTAAATTATCAACAAGCTAGACAGGTTAGAAAATCAAAGTTTTCTGATATGTTGCTTGACCAGCTTGCACAGAAAGACACGGGAGTACTCGGTGCTGTCGGTAAAACCATTTCTTTAAGAGGCCAAGCAAGAATAAAAGGCATCAAAGAGAAATTTGATCCTTTAAACATTATCAAGTTTATGACTATGGGTTCCAGATTTGGACCTGCGCTATTTGGTAAAATGACTGGTCGTAATCAAAAAGATATTGACTACTTCACAGGTCGTACCAAGAGCGTTGTGGGTAGTAGAAACACAGCAGATAAATTGAAGAAACCTGGTGGTTTTGGTGATTCTGAAGGCATTAATGAACAACTATCAAAGATATTTTCTTTTTTGAAAAGTAATCGTGAAGAAGATGTGAAACTAAGGCAATTATCTAAAAATTCTGAAGAAGAAATTGCCTACGAAAAAGGCAAACGCCATAAAGAAATGATTCAAACATTAGAAAAATTAATGAAACAAATCAATTCTGGAGGAACTGCTACGACTGTTAAAGAGTCTGGATCATCTTTTCTTGATGGTATATTATCTTCATTGCGTGATATGATGGATATGATTAGAGGGATTAAAGATGCTTTTGGTGGAATGGGATTGATTCGAGGTCTGGCCTCATGGGCTCCTAGATTGATATCATTTATAGCTTCACCAGCAGGATTAATTATAGGCCTAGTTTCAGCGGCTGGTTATATAACATATGAATCATTACAAAAACAACAAAAGAACTTAGATGATGCTGCAAAAACGGGTGATGTTGGTAAAACTCAAATTGAAGCTGCTAGAACAATAGATTTTATGAATCCTGAAGGTGCTTTATATAATCCAAATTTAGCTGAAGATACGATGGATTTGACCCAGCAATCCTTAAAAGACGCTGGAACACCAGAATCACTTAAAGCAGCCGCAGAACTAGAAGCAGCTAGAGAAATCGCCAAAAGAAAAGAAAAAGAAAAGAAAGCTTTCTTAGAAAAATTACCTCAATTTGGTGGTGAACAAGACTTGTATGCTCAACCTGAAGCATTAAACAATCAACAGATGCCAAATAGCGCTGCATCTGCCAGCAAAGCTAGAAGTGATTTTAGCAAAAGTGATCCTAGATTAATAAAAGTTGAACCTGATACAGCACCACCTGCAGCTACTCCTGTTTCACCAGCACCAGCTTCATCACCAGTGTCAAGCTTGACAAATACAAATGTGGATTTAAATTTAACAAGCACAAATTCCACTACTGCTAATAAAAATCCTATTGTGAGTAATACAACCAATGTATCAAACAATCAACAAAGAAGTGGATTGAGACCTAGTGAGATATCTGTTCGTAATGATGAACCAACATTCATGCGTTTGATTCAAGGTGCAACCCGACTAGTATAAACAAAAAACCCCGCACTAGGCGGGGTCTAAACAAAGTTCTGAGAAAGGAGCTTTTGTTTAATCTTCAGCCAACTTGGCAAAGTATTCCATATCGTCATCATCAGATGATGCAATATCAACTTCAACTGGCTTCTTAGGTGCAGCCTTTGCTTGTTCGACTGTAGTACGTGCTCGTGGAGCATCACCTTCATCGTTCAAACCAAGTACTTTATCCAAACGTGATTTCAAAGTATCATAAGACTTGAATTCTTTGTCAGCCGTCAACTCACTTAATGAGAATTCAGACTTCCAAATTTTCTCCAACTTTTCATCATCATCTAACAATGCAGATGATGACATAAACTCAGACTTGTCATAGTTTTGATAACCTGCAACTTTAGTAATCTTCAATTTGAAGTTAGCACCTTTCCACAAATCAAATGGATTGATTGGTGTTTCATCTTCAAACTGAGGATTCATTGCCTCTGTAACCTTCTCAAAAATCTTAGCACCGAATTTGAACAATTTAACTTGTCCTTCATTCTCTGGATGCTTAGGATCAGAAACAATATACACGTTTGCGATATAGGATAGTTTACGTTTTTGTTTGCGTACAATATCTTTGTTTGCTTCAATGCCTGAGTTCCACAATTTGTTGTTGTGTTCACATACAGGACATTGTTGGTTCTTGGTTGTCAAACATTTGTCGATTAACCAACCACCAGGACCTTGGAATCCATGTTCGAAAATCTTAGCCCAAGGAAGACCATCTTCACCATCAACTGCTGCTGCGGGTAGAAAACGAATCGTAGCCATGCCGTTGCCAGCTTTGTCTACTTCTGGTCGCCAGAAATTTTCTTTGTCGGATTTACCTTCTGTGGAGGCGTTGAGCTCTGCCACTTTTGATTTCAATTTGTCCAGATTGCCTGAACTCTTTTTAAGATTTGAAAAATCTACCATGATTTACCTTTCTAGTATAAACGGAGTATAAACGGAATATTAACGGATTGTCCACATGATGCATTATATAATAATATTTAGGCCTCGTCAAGTATAAACTTCAACTGTACCAAGGTGTCCTGTACATTCTTGTGTAAGATTGCCACACCACCTGCAGCACGCCAATCATCAATAATACTTTCTGTATCGTCAATGATTAACGTATCTGTTCTTGCATATCTTTTCTTTAGTTCTTTACCTGGAACCAAGTTACGTTGGAAGTCAATACCTTGCGTTTCCAACCATTCAATCTTTTGTTTAGAGATTGCTTCGTGTCTCTTAGTACTGGCCGTGGAGGACAGAATCTGAGTAGGTGGCAATGCATTCCGCAAAGCCATCACCAACTGCATTGCATCTGGCATCAGATCAAGTGTAGCAAAGTTGTTACCTTCAATGAAACTGTCAAAGAAACCACCAAATTGTTTATTGTTTCTGGTCTGTTCTGGTGTTACACCATATAACTCCAAGTATCGCTTTTCGAAATCTGCAATAACGCCATCCATGTCCAAATAAATGCAATTAATTTTATGCATGTTCTCTTAAACTTTCTTTTAAAATTTCTTTAAATTTTTCTTTATCGTAAACAATGAACGGTGTGTACTTTTCAATTTTTCTTCTGTATGTTGGCCAAATCACATCGTCAGATATTTTTTTGGACCACATTGGTAAGAAATTCATAACATCATTTAATATACACACCGTTTCAATGATTATATTACCATAAGTCATCTCTTTCAACAACAATGGATACTGTCCATCTTCTACAACCAACATTTCATTTGGTGATTGTGTTGCATTAAGTAGACCTATTATATCTTGTTCGAATCGGTATGTCAAGCTCTGGTTTCTTTTTTGCCATTTCTTGTAGTTTTCTTCACCTTCAATACCAGATATATCACCAACCCAATTGACGTTAGTTTCCAAAAAGTTGGCAATGTAGAAATTCTTCAATTCATCTATGTTGTACTTACGTGATAGTTTATAAAAGGAATACTTGGCTTTGTTGTTTGCGAAGTTGTCCTTTGATACGTTGGTTTTTCCGTTATAGCGAAAAAAATCGTAAGTATCAGAAGTAAAATGAAGTTTAATGCTTTGGTAGAGGGCATACGCTTCAAATCCTGTCGTTTCGGTCATAGAGGCAATTTAGAACTTTTCTTCAATAGATTCAAGTCTTGTGCTTCTTCTCTAATCTTTGCTTTCAATGCACTGGAGATTAGAGAAGAAGCCACATCGACTTCCATACCAGTTTGTTCGCAATGATGTATAATTGCATCCATATGAGTGCCGCCCATTTCACTGACGTTTTTACTAATCATTTCACTAAATT
>Ga0209355_1001106_pt1 | contig 15536 bp, 11 predicted proteins | sample LauGreSBDMM110SN_3_FD_187563 | JGI IMG/M metagenome (GOLD analysis project Ga0209355, IMG submission 187563) | Freshwater lake microbial communities from Lake Michigan, USA - Sp13.BD.MM110.SN (SPAdes) (version 2) | ecosystem: Environmental > Aquatic > Freshwater > Lake | place: Lake Michigan...
TGCGTATTCCGGCTTACCAGTTCCTTCCATAATGCCCGGAATTTCTTTAAACTGACGACGCACTTCGTATACCATGTCCATGGCCGCTTTTCCTACTGAGTTCATGGCCAAGGCCGAGAATACAACGGGAATCATTCCGCCCACAAATAACATGGCCAATACTGGCGCTTTGAAGATGTTGATTCCGTCAATTCCGGTAAAGGTTACATAAGCCGCAAACAAAGCCAAAGAGGTTAAGGCTGCCGAAGCAATCGCAAATCCTTTTCCAGTTGCCGCAGTAGTGTTCCCCACAGAATCCAAAATGTCAGTACGGGTACGCACTTCTTTTGGCAATTCACTCATCTCAGCAATACCACCGGCATTATCAGAAATTGGTCCAAAAGCATCAATAGCCAATTGCATCGCAGTAGTAGCCATCATTGCCGAGGCAGCCAAGGCAACTCCGTAGAAACCAGCTAGCGCATACGATCCCCAAATGGCCGCAGCAAATAACAAAACGGTTGGGAAAGTAGAAATCATTCCGGTAGCCAAACCTGCAATTACGTTGGTTCCTGCTCCAGTTGATGATTTTTGTACAATTGCCATTACGGGTTTTGTGCCTAATCCAGTATAGTACTCGGTAACTGATGAAATGGCTCCACCAACTACCAATCCGATAATCGTTGCATAGAAAACACGCATCGATGAAATATCTTTAATTCCTTCGCCAAAGAATCCCATTTTCATGGTAACTGGCAACATATATTGTACTAAAAAGTAACAAGCAATTGCAGTCAAGACGATAGAAACCCAGTTTCCGATGTTTAAGGCTTTTTGTACTTGTGCTTCTTTGGCGTCATCACTCGAAATTTTTACCAACATCGTTCCTACGATAGAGAATAAAATTCCAAAACCAGCAATCGCCATTGGCAATAAAATAGGTCCGATTCCGCCAAAAGCATCTTCGATTTTACCACCCATATCTTTAATCACGTAGTTTCCTAAAACCATCGCAGCCAAAACAGTTGCTACATATGAACCGAATAAATCAGCACCCATACCAGCCACGTCACCTACGTTATCTCCTACGTTATCAGCAATAGTAGCTGGGTTACGTGGATCATCTTCTGGAATTCCTGCTTCTACTTTACCTACTAAGTCAGCACCAACGTCGGCCGCTTTGGTATAAATACCTCCACCCACACGAGCAAATAAAGCAATAGACTCGGCACCCAAAGAGAAACCAGCTAACGTTTCTAATACAATAGTCATGTCCTCGGTATTAGTCCAAACACCGTTCATGAAAAAACGGAAAAATATAATAAAGAAACCTGTAAGTCCTAAAACGGCTAATCCGGCAACACCTAAACCCATTACGGTTCCTCCGCCAAACGAAACTTTAAGCGCTTGCGGCAAACTAGTTCGGGCAGCTTGTGTAGTTCTTACGTTGGTTTTGGTTGCGATTTTCATCCCCATGTTTCCAGCTAAAGCTGAAAAGAAGGCGCCAAAAATAAAGGCAATTACAATTAACATGTGTGTTTTTACGCCTGGCAGAAAAGTAATACCTGCCAATGCTACACTTGCAATCAATACAAAAATAGCCAGCAAACGGTATTCTGCTTTCAAGAAAGCCAAGGCTCCTTCGTAGATGTATTCTGAAATCTCTTTCATTTTACCATCTCCGGCGTCTTGTTTCAACACCCAAGCTCTTTTGGTTGCCATAAAAAGCAACCCAATAATTGCCATAACAATTGGCACATAAATCATTAATGAATCCATACGGTTAATTTTAGTTCTTAATTTATCGGGGGCAAAAATAACAAAAAAACGAGAACATACACAAGATGTGCCCGCTTATTGCTCATGAATAACCAAAAAAAGTTTATTAAAAGAGTAGTTTTGAGACAATGCGACGAAACGACGCGAATAGACTATTAAAATGTTGGATTGAAGCCAATTCTAATACCAAATCGAGGCGGCTCTGGCCCGTTGACATTTTGAAAATTGGTACGCCAAACAAAATCAAATCGAAGCGGTCTGAAATTGCCATACCCAATATTTTCAATACCAAATCCATATTCTGCATAAGCCGATCGTGAAGGAGCAATGTACTCTATTGACGATTGGTTGATGGCGCTATTTTCTGTGCGAATGCTGCCATAGATGGCGCGATAAAATCCAATTTCGCGGAGTTTGAGTTTTTTTAATCCCGGAATTTTATTGAAAATATAGCCGTTAAAATGATGTTGAAATGAGCCCATTATGTAGGTATCGGTTACCATATCATAATAATCAAGCAAACAAAAAGATTTAAAATCAACCGAGTACGATTGATTGGCAGCTACCGGAAACAACAATGGCAAAGGAAGTGTTTCAAAACACTTGCCAACCTCAACATAGGGCCTGAAAATACCAAAATTACTCACAAAAACGGGCCTTGAAACCGAAGCCTGCACTTTATTATAAGCCAATTCATTGCCTAAAAAACCACTGATTCCGCGGGTGTATTTAAGTGTGTACGTGGGATGCAAGGTTGCCCCAAATCGTTGATCGACACCAAATCCATACACCACGCGCTTGGGCGTATAGGTAAAGCCAACATTGGTCGTGAAATCGGAAAGATTAGAACGTACGGTCGCGCCGTTATCATAAGAATAATCAATCGAGAAATCGTCTGGGGAAGCCGATCGAATGTAGCGATGAACACCCGTAACTGATAAATGAAGATTTTTATGAATTGCCCAATCTACATATAAGGAGTTTTTGTTCACCCGGGACAAAAAGTAATTGGTGCCCCGCATAATGAGCAAATTTGTTTCATTGACCGAATTTAATAAATCATTCACCTGCAAGCTCTGACCTCCCAATTGCAAGTTGTCGTTGATATGCGCTATACCCAGTGTAATGCGTGGTTCTCGAAACAACAAGTATTTTGCCTCGCCGCCGTATTTTAGTTTGGTATCTAAGGTTCCATAGGCCGTATACACCCGCGTTCTAAATCGGTCATCGGGGGTTCTAAAACTGCGCAAACCAGCAGTGAGGCGAAGCCCTTCGACGTTATTGTTGGAAATCGTTTGCCAAAGCGAACCAAATTGCACGTCTTTGAACAAATCAAAATAACCGGTAGATATAATGGTAATGGCAGTAGAGACACTTTTTACACGTGGATTGTCTTTCAATTCGCCAATAATTCTACGGGTGCCAACTAAATTTGGGTCTTTGGTTATTATTTTATCCCAAAATTCTTCCTTTTGTTCAAATTGATCGCGCCGAATTTGATTGATTTTCACAGCATAAAAATCATTGGGACGATAAGGATTTAAATCGTATTCACTAAAGACGATATTTTTGCGTACAAACAGTCCTTTTTCTTGGTCATTCTTGGTGAGTAAGGTAAAATCACCTTCGTAAAAATCGCGCTCGGGCAAGAAAATACTGTCGTCAACAATTTTAAAATTCTTTTCGATTGACAGATTTCGCACCAAATTTAGGTTGATGTTTTTGTTTACCCGCATGGTCACCTCTGTAAGCGAAAAAGTGCGGTCAACTACTTTAAAACTTCCCTCAAATCCAATAGTTCCTTCCTGTCTTGGAAAAAAATAGATTTGATAGATTTTTTTGTTGTTCTCTTCAATACTGTCCTTAAGTACGTAATCATATATGCCATAGCCACGCGTAGAAATTGGACTTACAAAGGTTTTGTTCAGGATTTCTATGTCGTCTTGGTACACATTAATATTTGAAAAAGTGTTGCTAATTCGGTCAAACAAAAATCCGTACTGGCTCACCCCAATATTTCGCTCGGCTTCTGTATCAATGCGTTCTTTTTTAAGCTGATTGTTTCCGTAAACGGCCTCGTAATTTTCTTTCATATAAATAGGCACAAAAAACCGCTTGTCTTTTTTGCCCGATTTGATGATTTTTACAATACTGTCGTATTGTTTGGCCATGGTTTTTTTGAGAAAAATACTGTCCAAGTTGCTCAAGCCAATGGCCACCGAAGTGTATTTTTTATACTCATAGGCCTTCACCAATTGAAGTCCATTTTTTTTCTTGTGGGCCCAAATGCCTTGCAAAATGAGGTAGGCCGGGTTTTCTTTTTTGGACAGGTGTTTTTTGGGGCGTGTAACAATAACTACTTCCTTGAGTTCTTGACCGTTTTTGAGTTTGATGCGCAAATTATCAACCACATTGCCCGCCAAATTGACAATCTTGTCTGAGTAGCCGGTATAGGAAACTTCGATTGCTGTAAAATCCTTATCCGATTTTAAGATAAATTTTCCGTCTATGTCGGTGGTAATTCCAATTTTGGTGTTGGCAAAGACCACATTTGCAAAGGGAATCGGCTCATTATTTTCATCGAGTACCACACCACTCACCTTTGTTTGCGCTTGAACAACGCCCACAAAAGCAAAGAAGAAAATACAAATTGAAAATAGATTTTTCATGGCAAAAAAAAACTTCACCAAATCTTGCTGATGAAGTTTCAAAAATAGGTTTTTTAAATTGGCTTATTCAAAAAATAATAGCCACTTGAAGGATGTTATTTGTACATCACTTTTTTTACGGCTTTCACTACATCGGCGGCATTGGGCAACCATTCTTTGAGTAAGGTTGGCGAATATGGCGCTGGCGTGTCGGCAGTGGTGATGCGTTGTACAGGCGCGTCCAAGTAATCAAAGGCGCGTTCTTGTACCATATACGTGATTTCTGAAGCCACACTGGCAAACGGCCAAGCTTCTTCGAGTACAACCAATCGGTTAGTTTTTTTAACGGAATTTAAAATGGCGTCATAATCCATCGGACGAACGGTTCTCAAATCGATGATTTCGCAAGAGATCCCTTCTTTTGCCAATTCATCAGCTGCTATAAACGCTTCTTTGATGATTTTTCCGAAAGAAACAATCGTTACGTCAGTCCCTTCTCTTTTAATGTCGGCCACACCCAACGGAATCGTGTATTCGCCCTCGGGCACTTCGCCTTTGTCGCCATACATTTGCTCCGATTCCATAAAAATTACCGGATCGTTATCGCGAATGGCGGCTTTCAATAGACCTTTGGCGTCATAAACCGTAGAAGGCACCACAACTTTTAGTCCTGGGGTATTGGCAAACCAATTTTCAAAGGCTTGCGAGTGTGTAGCCCCCAACTGTCCGGCAGATGCGGTTGGTCCGCGAAATACCATCGGCATGGGGAATTGTCCCGCCGACATTTGACGCATTTTGGCTGCGTTGTTGATAATTTGATCAATTCCTACCAACGAAAAGTTGAAGGTCATGTATTCTACTATTGGACGACAGCCATTCATAGCTGATCCAACTGCAATTCCGGCAAATCCAAGCTCGGCAATTGGCGTGTCAATTACGCGTTTAGGTCCAAATTCGTCGAGCATCCCTTTGGATGCCTTGTAAGCTCCATTGTATTCGGCTACTTCTTCGCCCATCAAATAAACTGATTCATCGCGACGCATTTCCTCACTCATGGCTTCGGCTATCGCTTCTCTAAATTGTATCGTTCTCATAGTAATCCGGGTGTATATTTGGTATGGAAAATCGGGTTTGTTTGCGTTTTTGAGCAGCAAAAATAATTATTTTAGTTGAGTTCAACGCAATATTTGACCGAAATTACCACAAGCAATTTTGGACCAGATTACAGCAGTTTACGAAATCGATATAATAGGCAGAATATTCACGGGATTGCCCTTTTTATTTGAAATTAATGTACTAATTTTGTCCGGAATTTTTTAACAAAAACACGCTCAATCGATGAAAATATTAGTTTGCATCAGCCACGTTCCTGATACTACTTCCAAAATTAATTTTACCAACGGCGATACAGAATTTGACACCAACGGCGTACAATTTGTGATCAATCCCAACGACGAATTTGGCTTGACACGCGCCATCTGGTTTCAAGAACAACAAGGTGCTCACATCACGGTAGTCAATGTGGGCGGCCCAGAAACCGAACCAACTTTGCGCAAAGCATTGGCCATTGGCGCCAACGAAGCCATTCGCATAAACATCAACCCTACCGATGGTTTTATGGTGGCAACTGCCCTCGCCGATGTAGTGAAAAATGGCGGCTATGATTTGGTTATTGCCGGCAAAGAATCACTCGATTATAATGGTGGAATGGTTCCAGGCATGTTGGCCGGATTATTGGGCTATTCGTTTGTGAATGCCTGCATCGAATTGACCATAGACGGAAATACAGCCCAAGTCGCTCGCGAAATTGATGGCGGAAAAGAACGATTAACCGCTAGTTTGCCGCTTGTTGTAGGCGGACAAAAAGGCTTGGTAGAAGAAAAAGATTTGCGCATTCCAAATATGCGTGGCATCATGACCGCCAGAACCAAAACCCTCACTGTATTGGAGACCACTGCGTCAGGAAATTCGGTATCGGTAAAATTTGAAAAACCGGCAGCCAAATCGGCAGTAAAATTAGTAGCCGCTGACCAACTGGACGAGCTCATCAATTTGCTGCACAACGAAGCCAAAGTGATTTAATTCCCAACTTTAATAAACACCAATTATGTCTATATTAATCTATGCAGAATCTGCTCCCGACGCTTCGGGAGGTAAATTCAAAAAAACAGCCTTTGAATTGGCTTCCTACGCCAAAAAAGTAGCCGAATCATGGGGCACAACTGTTACAGCTGTTACTATTAATCACAACGAGATTGGCGAATTAGCCGAGTATGGTGTGGATAAGGTAGTGTGTGCACAACACGCCGACTTAAACGCCTTTAACGCCAAAAATTATGCCGATGTCTTGAAACAAGTGGCGCAAAAAGAACAAAGCAAATTGGTTGTCCTTTCGTCAACTACTGACAGTCTCTATATCGCTCCGTTATTGAGTGTGGGCTTGCAAGCCGGATATGCTTCAAATGTAGTGGCGCTGCCTTTGGGCAACAATCCCTTACAAGTGAAACGAACTGCCTTCTCCAACAAAGCCTTTGTAACCACCGAATTAAAAGGCGATTGCAACCTCATTAGTTTGGCCAAAAATTCATTCGGACTGGTATTAGCTAATGGAGCTGCGGCTAGCGAAGATTTTACACCCACCCTAGAAAGCAGTGCAAATTCAGTTCGCGTTACCGGAGTAGAGCAATCCTCTGGCCAAATAACCATTGCCGACGCGGATATAGTTGTTTCGGCTGGACGCGGATTAAAAGGACCTGAAAATTGGGGCATGATTGAAGAATTAGCCAGCGTTTTGGGTGCGGCAACTGCCTGTTCAAAACCCGTATCTGATTTGGGCTGGCGTCCACATAGTGAACACGTGGGGCAAACGGGCAAACCGGTAGCCACCAACTTATATATTGCCATTGGCATATCAGGTGCTATTCAGCATATTGCCGGAGTTAATTCGTCTAAAGTAAAAGTAGTCATCAACACCGATCCCGAAGCGCCTTTCTTTAAAGTAGCTGATTATGGTGTAGTGGGAGACGCTTTTGAAGTAATTCCGCAGTTAATCCAAAAACTAAAGGCCTTTAAAGCCCAGTAATTTTAGCCTAAACAACAAAAAAGCCCTTTGAAATTTGAAGGGCTTTTTTATTTTGTAGAACTATTTGAGTATTCAGCAAATCGGATTACTTTTGCAGGCATGAGCTTAATCTTGTTAACCATAAAAGGCATTTCGTACAGCCAAACCCAAAACGGGGCCTACGCCTTAGTGCTGCACGAAGTAGGCGGCGACCGCACCATTCCTATTGTGATTGGCGCGTTTGAAGCACAGGCGATTGCGATTGCCCTAGAAAAAGAAATAACACCGCCGCGTCCGCTCACGCATGATTTATTTAAAAATTTTGCCGACTGTTTTCACATTCAATTCAAAAAAGTACTCATTCATAAATTAGTTGATGGCGTATTTTTTTCGAGTATTGTCTGCGAACGGGATGGAATCGAACAAGCAATAGATGCCCGAACCTCTGACGCCATTGCCTTGGCATTGCGTTTTGCTGCTCCCATTTTTACCTACCCCAACATCCTAGACAAAGCCGGCGTTTCTAGAAAACCAACTCAATCGGCTGATGATATCGAATTGGAAGATGATATTTTAACGCCACTGACCGACCTACAAGATAACGACGATATAGAATTAAGCAGTTCTCCCTACAGTCACTTTACGATTGCCGAACTCTATGAGTCCTTGGATACGGCTATTCAGGAGGAAGACTACGAAAAAGCCGCCCGCCTCCGGGACGAACTTGACAACAGAGAAGATCAAACAATGCCCAACGTATGAAACAATACCACGATTTAGTAAAACACGTGCTCGAAACAGGAACCTTCAAAGGCGACCGCACCGGCACAGGAACCAAAAGTGTGTTTGGCTACCAAATGCGCTTCGATTTAAGCGAAGGATTTCCGATGGTTACCACCAAAAAATTACACCTCAAATCGATTATTTATGAATTGTTGTGGTTTTTAAAAGGCGATACCAACATTGCCTATTTACAAGAAAATGGGGTGAAAATTTGGGACGAATGGGCTGATGAAAATGGCGATTTAGGACCCGTTTACGGTCGTCAGTGGCGCAATTGGAACAACGAAGAAATTGATCAAATTACCGAATTAATAGCCGCAATAAAAACCAATCCCAACAGCCGTAGATTATTGATCTCTGCTTGGAACCCCTCGGTATTGCCCGATACGACCAAATCATTTGCAGAAAATGTAGAAAATGGGAAAGTAGCCTTACCGCCGTGTCATGCCTTTTTTCAGTTTTATGTGGCCAACGGCAAACTCTCTTGCCAATTGTACCAACGCTCTGCCGATATATTCTTGGGCGTTCCCTTTAATATTGCCTCCTATGCGTTATTAACTTTAATGATTGCGCAAGTTTGCGAATTAGAACCGGGCGAATTCATCCACACCTTTGGCGACGCGCACATTTACTCCAATCATTTTGAACAGCTGGAATTGCAATTATCGCGAGAGATACGTGACTTGCCTACGATGAAATTGAATCCCTCAGTGAAAAATATCTTTGATTTTACGTTTGAAGATTTCACCTTAGAGGGTTACGATCCGCATCCACACATTAAAGGAGCGGTGGCGGTATAAAAAGAAAATTCGACTACACGAATGATCAAACTAAACCAAAACTTGTACCCTTCTAACACACTAAAATCAGCATTGGTATTCTAATTCAATTGGGAACTACCTGCTTGATTTTACAAGAAAATTGATTTTTCTGCAGCAGTATTGTTTATTTTTACTGCCTATATTTTGAACTATGATTACACTAATTGCCGCCGCAGGGCTACAAAACGAATTGGGAAAAGACAACGAATTGCTGTGGCATTTACCCAATGATTTCAAGCATTTTAAAACACTCACCGCGGGCCACTATATTATTATGGGCCGAAAAACCTTTGAAAGTTTGCCTGGGATTTTACCCAACCGCACGCATGTAGTGATTAGCCGTCAAATTGATTTTTTCCCAGAAGGAGTTTTGGTTGCGGATAGTTTGGATACCGCTTTGTCGCTTATTCCAAGCGAAGAAGATGCCTACGTGATTGGTGGCGGTGAAATATACCAACAAGCCTTGCCGCTTGCCCACCGCATCGAACTCACACGGGTTGCTGCCCAACTGCAAGCCGATACTTTTTTTCCTGAAATCAAGGCTGCTGAATGGGACTTAGTTCAGGAAGAATGTCATGCTGCCGATGAGCGTCATGCCTATGCGTATTGCTTTCAACGCTTCGAAAAAAGAACCGCTTCGTTTATAGCAGAATAGTATATTTGCAAAAAAATTTCATGAATTCACCCATCACGCCCTACAACTCGGCTACCCAAAGCAAGAAAGAGCAAGTTGCGCACATGTTTGACACCATTTCGGGCAATTATGACGACTTGAATCGAGTGATTTCGTTTGGAATTGACAAAAAATGGCGACGGAAAGTCGTGCAATTGGCTACAGCCAACCAACCCAAACATATTTTGGATATTGCAACCGGCACCGGAGATTTGGCCTTGTTGATGGCACAAACTTCGGCCGAAAAAATTGTTGGGTTAGACATTTCAGCCGGCATGTTGGCGGTGGGCCAACAAAAAATTAACCAACAAAAACTAGATCACAAAATAGAGATGCTCTTGGCTGATTCCGAGCACATGCCCTTTGATGCCAACACCTTTGACTCAATAACCGTAGCCTTTGGTATTCGTAATTTTGAACACTTAGAAGTGGGTTTGGCCGAAATTTTACGCGTATTAAAACCCGGTGGCACCTTTGTGATTCTAGAAACGTCAAATCCTACAAAATTTCCATTTAAGCAAGGGTATTTTTTCTATACCAAATACATTTTACCCCTTATCGGTAAATTGTTTTCTAAAGACAACAAAGCCTACGGGTATTTGTCAAAATCGGCAGCAGCCTTCCCTTTTGGAACTGCCTTATGCAATATTTTAAGTAATTCGGGGTTTAGTAGGGTGAACGCACTTCCGCAAACCTTTGGCGTGGCGACCATTTATACGGCAACAAAATAAACCATGAAAAAGTTTCTACTCGCTCTTCTATTTGTTCTAGCCTTACCTGTTTCAGCCCAAGGGGTGAAAGGCATGTTTAGTAAAGACCCGATCATAAACCTAGAAAATTTTGACAAACAACGCGTGCATTGGGGCTATTTCTTGGGATTTAGTTTCTACGATTATGCCTTTGATTATAAAAATTTGGAGCCAAATGTAATTGTCAATCGCACCACGGGATTTAATGTGGGTTTGGTTGGGGATTTAAAATTGCAAGAATACATTAATCTGCGTTTTGAACCGGGCTTGTATTACACCACGCGCAACTTGGTTTTTCCGGGCTTTACAGATGCTTCAGATGCCGAACGAAAGGTGGCGGCGACGTATATCCATTTTCCTTTGCTGCTGAAATTTTCGTCCAAAAGAACGGGAAATATTCGACCGTATTTGGTGGGTGGTGTTTCGACAACATTAAATTTATCGAGCAATTCTAAATCAATTGACGACAATATGCAGGGGAAATTCAGGGTGCAACAATGGACCAAAAACTACGAAATTGGGTTTGGCATGGATTTGTACATGGAATACTTTAAGTTTTCTCCTTCCATACGCGGAGTATTTGGCTTGGGTGATGAGTTGGTGCCCGACACCGATCCGGCAAGTCCTTGGACCAAAAATATCAACTCCATGAAGACCCGAGCTGTCTTGATAAACTTTACCTTTCACTAAGCCGAACTTGTATTTTCTAGGCGATACTTGTTCGTTTGAATTCGCTGAGCACAATCGCTGTTGCGGTGGCTACATTTAAACTTTCTGTTTGCTGTGTGGCGCCAAATTTAGGAATAGCAATGCGTTGACTCACGCGAGCACTCACGGGAGCCGAAATGCCATTGGCCTCATTTCCCATCACAATAATTCCTTCTTTTGGCAAGGCCGTTTGATAAATAGAATCTCCATCCATAAATGTGCCTAAAACGGGTAAAACAGTAGTGGCAAGCAGTTTTTCTAAATCGACATACTGTACCGCTACGCGCGCCAAAGATCCCATGGTGGCTTGCACTACTTTGGGATTATACACGTCTACGGTTTCTAACGAACAAAACAATTGTTCTACCCCAAACCAATCACACAAACGAATAATGGTTCCCAAATTTCCTGGATCACGAATTTCGTCAAGTGCTACAATTAATCCGCGGTCTTCCCGGAGTTTTGGCTCAGGAATTTTGAACACAGCCAAACAACTATTGGCCGAACTGAGTCCAGACATTTTTTGCAATTCAGATGCCGAGATGTAGCTCACGAGCGCATCGTATTGGGTATCAAATACCTTTTCGGTGGCCAGCAAAAAAACGGGGGAAAACGCAGCGTTCAACAGTTCGTTTATGCACTTAATTCCCTCGGCAACAAAGAGTTGATGTTGCTCGCGGTATTTTTTTTGTTGCAAACTGCTGATTAACTTTATTTGGTTTTTACTAACCATAGAAATAATGTACTTTTGGATTAAATTACAACTCCCTTTGAGAAACCGTGCTGCAAAAATATCATTATTTATTCTAACTGTGTTGGTATTCGCAGCTTGTAATACCGTAAAGCGCGTTCCCAAAGGAAAAAAGTTACTCACCAAAAACACTATTCTGATAAATGGCGTTGCCGAAAACTCAGAATTGGTTTCCAATTTAATCTACCAGAAACCCAATTCAAAGTTGGCCGGCTATCATTTGCGGCTCAATTTGTACAACTTGGCCAAACTCAATCACGACTCAATTTACCAAGCCAAATACATCAAAAATCCAAAAAAATACAACCGCCAAGCCAAGTGGCTATCGGCCAAACAAGTGAACCGAATGGGGCAGTCGTTTTGGTATGCGGGCATTCATAATTTTTTGCGGGACAACGGCGAACCGCCTACTATTATTGACGAAAAAAGTGCTCAAAAATCGGCCAATCGTCTACAATCATACTACTTTAATCTGGGTTATTTTGATGTGAAAACGGCTTTCACAATTGATTCGATAGCGCCCAAAAAAGCAAAAATAAATTACCAGGTGACCACCGGAAAAGCCTTTGAAATTGATAGTCTAAAAATAAACATTGAAAGTCCAGTTTTGGATTCTTTGTACACGCTAAAAAAAGAACAGGCATTAGTCAAGATAAAACAAGCCTACAAAACAGAAAATTTAGAAAACGAACGCAGTCGAATTACCAATTATTTCCGAAATACCGGGGCTTTTCAATTTCAACAAAATTATATTTCGTATGATATTGACACCATCAACACCCACAAAAAAGCAAATTTAGCCCTCAAGATTGGCGATTATTCCTACCGCGAAAACGATTCAACCAAAACCAAACCCTTTCAATTATACACCATCAGTGAGGTGAATATTTACACCGATTATGCAGCCAGCAAAAGCAAAGTCACATTAAACGACAGCGTTAAAACCAGCTATTCGACGTTTAATTTATTTAGTAAAAACAAGTTGCGCTATCGGCCAAAAGCACTAACTGATGCCGTTTTTATTACCAAAGGAAGTTTGTTTTCAGACACCAAAACCACGCTCACCACACGCTATTTGAACAACCTGAAGATATTCAATTACCCCACCATTCAATACGAAATTGATAAACGAGACCCGTTGCAAAACGCATTAATCGCGAATATTTATTTGGCTCCCCGCGAAAAATTTAGTCTGGCTCCGTCGCTGTCTCTCACCCATTCTAATATCCAAGATTTTGGGATTTCAGGAAGCACTACTTTGGCGATTCGAAATGTGTTTAACGGGGCCGAAACTTTTGAAATTGCTGCCCGAGGCAATATTGGTTCATCCAAAGATTTGGCCAATTCTAACGACCGTTTTTTTAATGTATCGGAATATGGGCTCGACATGAAATTAAATTTCCCTCGACTATTATTGTTTTTTGGTGCCGAGAAAATCATCCCCAAAAGCATGATTCCCTCAACAGTAATGAGCATCGGTTTTTCTAAACAAGAAAACATCGGCTTGGACAAAGAAAACGTAACGGGATCGCTTTCCTACAATTGGAATCCCATTAAAAATGCGAATGTAAAATATGATTTGTTCAACATCCAATACATCAAAAATATCAATACGGCCAACTATTTTAATGTATACAATTCCTCCTATACTACCCTAAATAATTTGGCCATTCGCTACAATGCCGATCCCACTTATTTTTCTAACGGCAACCTGATTATTACACAGGGTACCGATAATTTTATAAATGCAGTTTTAGGTACAAATCCCACTATTTTGCCTACAGATCCCGATAAAAAAATCATCAGCAGCATCAACGAGCGCCGCAAACGCCTCACCGAAAACAACTTTATTTTGGCCTCGAGTTATACCTACTCCAAAACCTCCAAAAGCGATGCGAGCGACGAAACCTTTCACGGGGTAAAATCAAAGATAGAGTTGGCAGGAAATGTACTTTCACTCCTCACCCGCTCCTCTGATAAATTTGTAAACGAAAGTGGCAACCGAAACATCTTTGGCGTTGAATTCTCCCAATACATCAAAACCGAAGTGGAGTATGTAAAGCATTGGGATTTGAGTCATAAAAACATACTGGCCTTTAGAAGTTTTGTGGGTATAGCTATTCCCTATGGCAACTCCAACAATATTCCCTTTTCACGAAGCTATTATTCGGGCGGATCTAATGACAACCGTGCCTGGCAATCCTATTCCTTGGGGCCGGGAAGAACCTCTGCAGTGAATGATTTTAACGAAGCCAACTTTAAAATTTCGGGCAACCTCGAGCACCGATTTAATTTGTTTGGTCAGGTGAATGGTGCCTTATTTGTGGATGCTGGCAATATTTGGAACGTGTTTGACAACGTCACCGATGAAAAAGCGGTGTTTTCTGGAATAAAATCATTGCAAGACATCGCCGTAGGCTCGGGTTTTGGTTTGCGTTATGATTTTAGCTTTTTTGTGGTGCGCTTAGATTTTGGATTCAAGACCTACAATCCCGCCGAATTGACTGCTAAAAAGTGGTTTAGGGATTATAATTTTAGCAACGGCGTAGTAAATATTGGTATAAATTACCCGTTCTAAATGGATTAATTATTATTTTTGCCCCTCAATTTTTAAAACAAAAATCATGGCTCATGCTATCAAATCTGGTGTTGCAACCGGTGATCAAGTACAAGAAATTTTCAACTATGCCAAAGAGAAAGGATTTGCTCTTCCTGCTGTAAACGTAACAGGATCAAGCAGCATTAATGGTGTATTAGAAACCGCGGCCAAACTAAACGCGCCTGTTATCATTCAATTTTCTAATGGTGGGGCAATTTATAACGCCGGAAAAGGCTTGTCAAACGAAAACCAAAAAGCTGCAATTGCTGGAGGTATTGCCGGTGCCAAACACATACACACCTTGGCAGAAGCCTACGGAGCAACTGTAATATTGCATACCGATCACTGTGCCAAAAATTTATTGCCTTGGATTGATGGGTTGTTAGACGCCAGCGAAGCTCATTTTGCGGCTACAGGCAAACCCTTATTTAGCTCGCACATGATTGATTTATCTGAAGAGCCTTTGCACGAAAACATCGAAATTTGCGCCGGATATTTGGCACGCATGAGTAAAATGGGCATGACACTCGAAATTGAATTGGGGATTACCGGCGGTGAAGAAGATGGCGTAGATAACTCCGATGTGGACAGCTCAAAATTATACACTCAACCGAAAGAAGTTGCGTATGCATACGAAGAATTAATGAAAGTGAGCCCTAAATTTACCATTGCAGCCGCATTTGGAAACGTACACGGAGTATACAAACCAGGGAATGTAAAATTGACACCCAAAATCTTGCATAACTCACAAGAATACGTACAAGCGCATTACAATACCGGCAAAAACCCTGTAGATTTTGTATTCCACGGAGGATCCGGATCAACTTTAGAAGAAATTAGAGAAGCCATTGGGTATGGGGTAATCAAAATGAATATCGATACCGATTTGCAGTTTGCCTACACCGAAGGAATTCGCGACTATATGGTGAACAACATCGACTACTTGCGCACCCAAATTGGAAACCCAACAGGAGCTGATTCACCC
>Ga0209355_1001107_pt1 | contig 15521 bp, 10 predicted proteins | sample LauGreSBDMM110SN_3_FD_187563 | JGI IMG/M metagenome (GOLD analysis project Ga0209355, IMG submission 187563) | Freshwater lake microbial communities from Lake Michigan, USA - Sp13.BD.MM110.SN (SPAdes) (version 2) | ecosystem: Environmental > Aquatic > Freshwater > Lake | place: Lake Michigan...
CATATGCAAGCCCATGCAAAATTATTGAAATTCAATTTGGTTCGGACTGTGACGAGGCAGATATTGAGCGCAAATAGGCGTTGACACACTACTCAAACTCTGTTATAATACATACATTGTTAAACAAACAGGAGCAGAAATTGGCTACTAAAACAACGGAAAAAAAGACCCGTATTACCAAAAAGCAAGTGATTGCGCATCGCACAAAGGTGCCCAAAGATTACAGCCCAACATGGGACGGTATTGAAGCTATGGATGCCGCTCAATTTTTGCGCCACTGGCATAATGCCATGAACTACTACCGTTTAGAATTTAGCGGCAAAGATTTGAAGCCAGCTGTTCTCAAATGGATGACCAGTATTAACTGCACCAAAGAAGACATTACAGCGTTTAAGAGAACCAAAGACAACCGAGTAAATGTTACCATGGGTGCCATTGCAAGTTGTTTGCTTCGCGGCATGCCCGCAGTTCGTGCAGACTTTAATCAGGGCCGAGACACTGCCGCATGGTTGCGTAGTGAGATTATCAGCGTGATTGAAGCGGGTAAAAATGACAAAGATGATGATGCTGTAGTGGATGTCAAACCTACCGTTGCACAGCCCAGCATCCAGGATCGTGTTAAAGAAGCCGCTTACAGAATGACTGAAGAAATTGAAGATGCTATTGAAGGTTTCCATGCTGATCCAGAAGCGTTTGATCCAAAAGCATTTAAGATGCTGAACTTGCTCAAAGGCAAAGAAGTCAAAGCCGCTCACGCAAGGATCATTAAAGGGTTCTACAGCAGAGATTTAGCTGAGTTGGAGTTGTTGGCATCCGGTAAGGGCGATGAACAGCTACGTGAGGGCTACAGCCATCGTAGCAAGAAGCAAATTAAGAACTTGATTGTGTTCTATCAAGAGATTATGATGGCTTGCGACATGCTAGCTCAAGAAGCCAAGGTCAATCGTGCTCCACGCAAAACCAAAACAGTTCCAAAAGAGAAGTTAATTGCTAAACTCAAGTTTATGAAAACTAACGAGCCGCTCAAACTTGTGTCTATCAACCCCGTTGATATCATCGGTGCAGGCGAGCTATGGATCTTTAACACTAAAACACGTAAACTGGGCAAATACGTTGCCACAGAGTTTAACACGCTGGGTGTAAAAGGCACTACGATTACCAACTTCGACGAGTTTAAAAGTGTTCAAAAGACCATTCGAAAGCCCGAGGAAAAACTCAAGGAGTTCAAGGCCGCAGGTAAAGTGCAGTTGCGCAAGTTCTTAGACGACATCAACGCTACAGACACCAAAATGAACGGTCGTATCAACGAAGAAATAATACTACTCAAAGTAGTGTAACACATGGATAAATACTCCATAAGAGAGTATTTTCCATGGACCAACTGTTAACAATTCAAGACGGCATTATTAAAATTGCCAGCGTATCTTTAAAAACTGTCATAGGCGATATTTCGCACACTGGCAGTTTTTGTCTGTTCGGCGATGCCACAATAAACGGATCGCTTAATGTTGATACAATCACTGTTAGAAATTTAATCACTAGTGGTAGTTCGAGTGCGGGAAATTCCAGTAATAACTGGATAGTAAACACCGAAGCTGAACTCAACGGTGCTGGATTAGATTGGACCTGGGGCAATGATAGTACCCAACTAATTTATAGAACAGGCAAAAGAATTTGGACCAATGCAAATTTTGATATTGCGGGCGGATCTACTTACAGAGTAGACAACATTCCGGTACTGTCACTAAACGAGTTAGGCCCAACAGTTATCAGCAGTAATCTTACCAAAGTAGGAACTTTAAACAAATTAAAAGTTGCAGACGATGCTGACATTGGTGGGTTTGCTTTTTTTAACAGCACTTATGGACGACTTGGATTGGGTACAGAAGATCCTAGTCTTGCCATAGACATTGTTGAAAATAATGTTAACATTACAATCGGTAGCCCAGATACAAATTTGGCAACTATCGGTACATATTCAAATCACGATGTTGGTATTATCACAGACAACATCACTCGAATACTTGTAAAAAACAATGGCGAGATTGTGGTTGGTAATGAAGCAAGTAAAACTGGTGTGGTTCGTATCTACGGTTCATTATATGTGGATAACTTGGTCACCGATACTCGTGTTGATCGTAGCAGTCCATTACAATTCCAAGCCACTAGAGATAGAAGTGTTTACGGTCTTGGATTATCGTGGAATGGCACAGGCGCAGTAAAACAACTAATCATGCGAGACAGCCCTGATCGTTTGTGGACTGGTGAAGGTTTTGATATTGGTGAAGATAAAAACTATTACATCAACGGACAACCAGTTGTTTCCAGCACAAGTTTGGGTTCTGGTATTACACAAAGTAATTTAACTACCGTTGGCGTATTGAATACACTGATTGTGGGCGGCGAAACAACCTTGCTTAAAAACCTAACTGTGGAAAATGGTTACATCAAAGCAGAAAGATTATGGTTCAACCAGGCAGGACGCAGTTTAGAAATTGATCATACTGGATTCAAATCCAACACCAGCTATGAGGTATCAGTTCAACAAAGCAGTGTACTCTACGGTGATGCCAATGTGGTAGAAATTGGTGACAAGACTAACACTAGAAAACCTGTAAAAGTGTTTGGGCCATTAAGTGTTGGCATCAACAATCCAGATCCTGATTTGAATTTCAGTGTAAGTGGTGATGTCAGTATTGGTAACAAACGATTTACCAACGGCGCTTCTGCTCCTGCTTCAGGCAGTTACGAGCTTGGAGACATGTGTTGGAATACCAATCCCCAAGCATCCGGTCACATTGGTTGGGTTTGTGTGAGTGCAGGTAATCCTGGACAATGGTTACCTTTTGGTGAAATTAAACCTCAATAAACTTGACCTTATGCCTTATTAGTGTATAATTACTGTATGCGGACTTAGGCATTCATCCCGCAATATAAACTCTGCATGTCATTGCTAATCTTAAGGAGATAAACAATGGCAAAATTTTACTCAACAAAACATTACGGACACAACATTGGTCTGTCAGCAGTATTCCGTCAACCCAACGCAGAGCACAGTCACTGTCATTTGCTACACGGATATAGTCTAGCATTTACATTCACATTTGGTTGTGATACATTAGACAATAAAAATTGGGCAGTGGACTTTGGTGGACTCAAACCGCTGAAAGCATGGCTGGAAGATCACTTTGATCACAAGTTGGCTTTGGATAAAAGTGATCCACATCTAGCCAAGTTCCAAGAACTGGAAGCATTGGACCTAGCTGAGATCAGAATATTTGATGGTGTAGGGGCAGAGAAATTTGCGGAACATGCTTTCAATTTTGCTGATAAATTGATCAGAGAAAAGACTGATAATCGTTGTTATTGCGTCAGGGTGGAATGTGCAGAACATGGTGCCAACTCAGCTATCTACGAAGGTTAAACACTACTGGCGTCTTTGGGCCAAAGCATTGGGAGAAAAATCAGGCAGTTCGGACGATGAATCGGATCGAATTGCTTGCATTCGTACAGTAATTGTGTTATCATATTTACTTACAAATATTTTTATAATCTTAGGTGTTATCCGACACTGGTAAAGGCACACATGAAACGTATAGGCTATGCTTGCAAATGGTTAGATGATGCTAGTGAAGTGAGAGGCATGAAGGTCAATGCCGCTAACAGAGTAATGAATGGTCGCAGTACCACCATGCGATGGTTGCGTGAACATCCACTCGAAGCTGAACAACGTCAATATGACTTGATGAATCACAACACAAGTGCCGCAGTTAAAATGATTGAGCGGGTGGCACAACTGCCAGCTGAACGCAGAATGATGCGTATTGGATCTGAAATGCTGAGTGGGTACACTGAAAAAGATTGGATCAAATGGTGGCAACATCCGGATCAACAACAGCATTGCGAACGCATCTTTGCTCCAGTAGGTGAAGCCGCTCGTAAGCATGATGTGCGTATCAGCTTTCATCCTGGACAATTCTGTGTGTTAGCCAGTGAAAATCCTGGCATTGTGGAACGCAGTATTGAAGAGTTTGAATACCATGCGGACATGGCTCGCTGGATGGGCTTTGGTAAAACATTTCAGGACATGAAGATCAATGTGCATATCTCAGGCAAACGTGGTCCAGAGGGTATCAAAGAAACATTAAAGAAATTGAGCCCTGAAGCTCGCAACTGCATCACCATTGAGAATGACGAAAATTGCTGGGGAGTAGACAGCAGTATTGAGCTGATAGATCATTGTGCGCTGGTGTTGGATATTCATCATCATTGGATTCGCACTGGTGAGTACATTCAGCCCACAGACGACAGAGTCAAACGCATCATTGATTCATGGCGCGGTGTAAGGCCAGTATGCCATTACAGCGTGAGTAGAGAAGATGTGTTGGTAGATCATCCAGTTGATGTGTTACCAGATCATATGTCCCTGCTGGCATCTGGCTACAAGAAACAAAAGATGCGGGCACACAGTGATTGGTACTGGAATCAACCAGTGACTGACTGGGCGCTGGGCTTCTGGGATAACTTTGACATCATGTGCGAAAGCAAAGGCAAGAATTTGAGCAGTGAGCAAGTATACAATCGAGCTGTAGAGCTCAAATTGGTATAGGAATTATGAAACAAATACATGGGAAATAACACTAGTAGAAAGGGTCAGCGCAATTCGCAAAGACCAGCACCACGTCAATCAAGTCCAAAACTATCTCGAGACCAACTGATACATAGATTGGAAACTCTTAGAGAAGAGATAGAAGAAAATTTTAATTTGAATGATCAGCGTAAAGCTCGTATTCAAGAGGACATGGCTCGTTACTCCGAGCAATTAAACAAATTGATATAAGGGCGCAAGGCCCTTATATTATTTTACCGCTTTTGGAGCACGTGGCTTTTTAGCCGCTGGTGTTTTCTTAGCTGGTGTTTTCTTAGCTGTTGGCGCTTTAGCTGGTGCAATAGACTCAACTACTGCTTGTACAGCTTGCTCGGATACTTTTGTAACTTCCGCAACTGCTGTTTCAACTTCAACTTTGTAAGGTACTGCTGTTACTACTTCCGCAGGTTTACCTGTGAAAAACTCTTTAATTTGTTTGAACATTCTATGTTCCTCCTTGGTGAAATATTTATACGATAAATACTGTTATGTACAACTTTATTAGATATGTCAGCTTAAATGAAGGTAAAACACCCAAGACATTGGTTCACACCAAGTTACCCTATGCCAAGGATGACCTAGAACCCAGCATGAGTGAAGATACCATAGACTATCACTACGGCGAGCTGTATGGTGGATATGTGAAGCGTTTTAACAAAGGCGAAGGCGATGCCAACTTCAATGAAGCGGGTGCGTTTTTACACGATATTTGGTTTACCCAGTTTCAAAAACCCACAAGGTCCAATGAACCTGACGGGTCAGCAGGCGAATTTATAAACAAACATTTTAAAACTTTTGACAAGTTCAAGGATGCATTTGCCAAAGAAGCCATGGGGATACAAGGCAGCGGTTGGGCATACCTAGCACGTAACGGCACCATCAAAACTATTAAAAATCACGAAGTGCGAATGGACATTGTATTACTAGTGGACTGGTGGGAACATGCGTGGGCATTGGATTACCAAGCTGATAAAAAAAGCTACCTAGCTAATCAATGGAAAATTATCAACTGGAATGTTATCAGTTCTAGGGTCGGCTTAGCATCTAGTTCATAAATATTTTCATGAAAATCACAAAAATACCAGGGCTTGGGAGATTTGGCATCTACATTGACGATGTGAATTTTGCTACAATAACCAATGAAGAATGGCTACATATTGGACAACTACATCTAGAGTCGTTGGTGACCATACTTAGGAATGTCACTATTGCACCAGCAGAATATGAACGGAGAATGGCGCAGTGGGGCAAACCAAGACATTTAGCAGACTATCAGCTGGGTTTAAAATATGCCAACGGTGGAGAAGTTGATCCTGTAGACCAGGCTGTTACAAATCAAGCCAAACACATCATGGCTTCCGAAGTAGGGCCAGACTCAATGATTGCTAGAGTTGCTGGTGGAAGGGATAAAGATGGAAATCCGCTAGGCATGTTTGCAGAAGGCGAATTACTATGGCATAGTAACGAAAGCGGCAATTTGTGTTTTTCACCGTTTGTGTCACTGTTAGGCGTGAAAAATGTAGTAGGATCTGCTACTGGATTTGTAACGACCGCAGATTGGTACGAAGAACAATCCAGTAGCTTTCAATCCGAACTGGATGAAATGATCATCAAACATGAGTTTACTCCTGGCAAAATCAATCCAGGTTTGAACATGGAACAAGACCTTGTGATGTATAGAAACATGTGTCCTGAACCTTCGGAGATTCCGTTGATCATACAAAGTCCTGGAGGAATAAAAGGACTGCACTACAGTGTAAACACCATTAATTCAATCAAGGGCATGAGCCATGCAGATTCGCAAAAAATATTTGATCATATCAACAAAACCTTGTTTGTTGAAAAATACATCTACGACCATTGGTGGCCGCAAGACAATGATTTACTGTTGTTTGATAATTCCATAACACTGCATAGACGTTTGGGAGATATTAAAAACAGATTGTGTTATCGAATACAGTTTGATATTGATAATTTAGACGTTTCTAAAAACCGTTATTTTAAAGAACCGTTTGCTTCTGCATATCGAGAAGAACTTAAAAAACTTAAAGAATTCTATCAACCTAAAATTGCCCAATAGTTTTTAAACTACTGACGGGCATATCCCAAACTTTGCGACTTTCTACGCCTTTTTCCTGGGCAAACTTCTTAGCGTCACAGCTTCCGCAAACATGATAATAATTGTTTGTTAGACGCTTGGGATCCATTTCTCCCTTATCTCTTTTAAAAATACCCTGACAGCAGTCACATCGAAAGACAATGACTGTTTTTTTACGACTGTAAGTGTGGTGCTTGCCTCGCTTACTAGTGCGTATATGCTGTGTTTGAATAAATTCAGTGTTGATATACATGACTGTATTTACATTAAGGTTATAAAAAGACTTTGATAAATATTGTCAGAGGGCACAAAATGATTACAATTTCAATATCAGCAAAAGAAAAAATCAAGGATTTACTCCTTGAAGAAAACAATCCTAATCTAGCGTTACGTACATTTGTACAGGGCGGTGGATGCAGTGGGTTTAGCTATGGATTCACGTTTGACGAAGTAACAAACGAGGATGATTTTGAAATTCCCCTAGACGAATTTCGAGTACTTGTAGATGCAATGAGTATGCAATATCTGTCAGGTGCAGAAATAGATTATAAAGACGATTTACAAGGCAGTTCATTCAGCATAAAGAATCCTAACGCAACTACAACTTGCGGGTGCGGTTCTAGCTTTGGAGTTTAATAAATGGCACAACAACTAGTAGACATTGGTATTCAAGGTAACGACGGTACTGGCGACAGTATCCGAACATCGTTTGATAAAGTAAATCAAAACTTTACAGAAATTTATGCAATTTTTGGCGGTGGTGGAACCATTGGATTTGGCAATCTAAGCGATGCGCCAGTTATTAATTCATTTACCATAACAGGCACAAGTGGTAACGGCACCACAGCCACAGTTACATTTACAAATCCGGACGTTGCCGCTCGTGTTCTTAATCCTGCACATGTTGTAGGAACTCCGTTTGTGGTTGGACAAAATATTGTAATCAGTGGTGTAACACCTGGGGGTTATAACGGATCACATGTCATTACTGGAACTAATACTGGAAGTGTAAGTTTTGCCAATGCAACCACTGGATCCGTTACTGTAGGATCAACTCCGGGTGTTGTTAGAACCACTGCTCAATACAGTCCAAATCAAGTTATAATGGCCGGTACTACTGGCGGGACATTGACTGCTAGAAATGTCAGAGGCACCGGTGGCATTACTATTGATACAACTAGTAATTATGATTTAATTATCAGTTCTGCAAATGCTGGTTTGATTGGAGATACAAAACCAGCACTGGGTGCAAGTATCAATGCCAATAACGTATTTGGTATTGGTAACTTGGCAGATCCAAATCAAAATTTAGTCACAGCTTTTAATGCATTGTGGCCAGGCAATCCTACAGACTTTGATCATCTAGCAGTCAATGTTGGATACGCAAATAGAAGTTATGTTCGAGTTTCAAATGGTGTGGTGGTGGGTCCGTTGAAACCTCGAGAAGAACCCGATGTTCCACAAATAACTAATACAGATTACGACCCAACTTTAAAAGGAAACTTTTTAAGTTCAGAAGCGGTAAGCCGTAAAAACGTAGTATTGCGCAAAGGCGACACTATGACTGGTGCGTTAACTCTAAACGATCATCCTGCTCCTATGTCAGGATTTGGTGAGGCAAACGGTGCTGATGACTTACAAGCGGCCACAAAGTTTTATGTTGATAACAGTACATACTACAGCGGAACTAATTTGTATGTGTCAACAAAAGGCGATGATTTACAAACTAAGAGTCCATTGGGTCGAGAAGGTCGCGCATGGCAATATGCTTATCGTAGTGTAGGTGCGGCATGTCTGGCAGCTGAGAATTTGATCAGATTGTCTACAACTGAACCAGGGCCTTATCGACAGACTATTGCTTACACTGTGGGACCAACACAGTACAAATCAACAGTGCAAAGTGTTGTGCTCAGTGGAGGCAACAGTGGAGTGACTGGTTACGAGAATGTTGCCAGTTTGATGCAATCAAACAAGCAATTTATTCAATATGAAACTATTGCTTATTTGAATAAAAAATATGTAAACGATTTTATATTTGACAACGCAACTTATACTACTATTATTGGAGATATTGTTAATGGAGTTGGGTACGATTTATTACTAAGTTCCACAGATGGAACCAGTTTAACCACGTACAACTCTACCACAGAAGCAACCAAGTTATACAATGATTACAATTCTTCTATCATTGCTAACCAACTAACACAAATTATCGATGGTATTAATTACGCTAGAGATCAAATTTTAGATTATGCCTACAGCACATCAAGTACACAAACTTATATTGGCAATGTTGTAACTGCTCTTGCGGATGACCTTGCGTTGGGAACCAACTACAAAAGTCTGCAAGTTGGGCTGGCATTTGACAGTGCAAGCACTGGGCTGAGTGATGCGGAGATTATAGATTTATTGGACGATAGTTCCATTACTGTGACCAGTTTAGTTGACACTGGATCAGCTATAACTCTCAACTTTGCTGTGAAAGACGCATTACCGTATGTTGTTGGTAGCAGTATCATTGTTGAAAACATGTCGCCTTCTGGCTACAACGGCACATTTACTGTTATTGCAGTAACTAATCAATCTGTAACTTACGCCAGTTCTTTTGTTAGCACATTAGTTGCTGGCGGAAATATTGTCAAGAACAATGTCATTCAGAATATTTTAAATGCAAACGGTGTTCCAACATCACCCACTGCTGTTACTTCATTAACAACAAATACAAAACTAATACGAGATATTATTTCAATTGGATTGAATCCAAGTCCAACTTTTGGATCTCTTTCTACCACTAGCACAGGACAAGCAAGTGCGCAATTATTGCTTTTAGAAAATATTGATTTTATACAAGCTGAAATTGTTGCATACTTGTTGGCCAACTATCCAAATTTATCATACAACAAATCCAAATATCAACAAGATATAAAATATATTGTTTACAGTTTAATTTATGATTTTATGTATGGCGGAAACACACAAAGCATTTACACAGCCAACAGATATTGGATAAACAACGTACTACAAATTTCTGCAAATGAACAAGCACCAACAGCAGATTTTATTTCCTATATAGGTACTTTAGCTAATAAGATTGTTATCAATACTGCACCAGTTAAAATTTATCAAACAACTGTAACACAATACACAAACGAAACATACAGTGGTGGAGTTGCTGTAGCTTCAAGTATTACTGCAAATATTAATATAATTAAGAATATTGTTAATAACACAGCTAGAAATCCAAATGTTGTTGCACAAACATTTGGTAATGCCAGTGTAATTCTAACGACTGCAAGAACAAATGTTCTAGCACTGTCTTCATCAATGCAGACTTTAGCTGTGACATTCACAAATCTCAACAGTCCTGTATTGAACAATGCAACAATTAACAGCACCATTAGTAACTTGTTCAAAGTTATCACAGACTTGTTAATATACGGTGTATCTACTAGATCAGTACCCACATATAATACTCCTGCGGGTCTTGCATTAAGTTATCAACATGCACAGGCAGCAATTATTGCTAATTTGAATTTTGTTGCAGACGAAACAGTAGCATGGATGAATATCAACTTTCCGGCTGTTACAGGAATAAATGATAAATCTAAACGAGATCTTAAGTATCTAATGGAAGCAGTGGTGTACGATCTTGGATACGGAGGAACTACTGGTAATTCTGCATCTGTAAGAGCCGCTCAATTGTATTGGTTCAATGGCATCACAACAATTCTAGGACTTAACGGATCAACACAGGCATGCGGCGCGGCCATTAACTATGCTCAAAGTATCATTGTCCAAGTTGCTCAAAATACACTAGTGAGTCCCGTTTACTCAGGAACTGCCCAGGTTAGAAATGGCATTTGGGCAGATGGTTCTGCAACCAGTACTAGAGTTAATTCACTATTTGCAACAATTAAAGACATAGTTGCCAATAATACAGCAACAACTGCTGTATATCCAGTAACAAGTTCATATGACAGTGGTTTACAAACAGCTCGCAATGTTATTGTTGACAACAAGGTTTCTATTACAGCCGCCACAGTCAATTATTTGACCACAACATACACAGGTAGTTTTGCCTACAATGAAGCAACTTGTTTTAGAGATTTAGGATATATCATTGATGGCCAGATTATTGACTTGTTAACTGGTGGTAATTATCAAAGTGTTAACTCTGGTAAAAGTTATTATAGGAATGCATCAGCAAGATTTGCTATTAGCACACAACTAACTGAAACATTAGATGGTATAAATTTTGCAAGAGACTTAGTACGCCAAGTGTTAACCAACACCACCAGATCACGCTTCCAATCAGTTTATACACAGACTATTGACCTTACAAAAACATTAAATGACAGCGGAATTAATAGCGGTGCTGACTCTGCCGCAGTTGCAACATTCAAAGCAAACTATAAGATCATCACTGACATTATTAGTCAAGGATATGGAGTTGCTCCAACTGCCACATATGGTACTGGTATCTACACTGTTACTTTCAACAATGGTGGTTTGGGATATGTTGACCAAGGTGGCAAGATTATTGTGGGAGAAACCAGTGGTATTGATATTATCCCAGGAAAGATTTTATTAGGTAATACGTCAAATGCATTAGGGCAAATTGTATCATATGCATCGGGATTCGATCTTGGTCAATCAAACGATGCTATTACATTACGATTGACTCAACCAGGATTCTTTACAGTGGGTGAAACATTGGACTTTGGTGAAACTGTTAGTGCTCTTAACATAACCATTTATGTTGAAAGCGGCACTTACTTTGAAGACTATCCAATCAGATTGCCAGCCAACTGCACCATCAGTGGTGACGATTTCCGCCGCACAATCATGCGTCCATTGAATCGTATAAGTCAAAGTCCATGGAGAAACGTATTCTTCTTTCGCGATGCAGTTATTGACGGTATACAAACTGGTAAAATTAACTTTGGCACCAACTATGCCAACGATACCACCGCGGCCACAGCCACAATCAGTGCTATCAGCGGATCTATCACAGTTACACTTGGCAACAATGTTCAAGCATTGCAATCATGGATTGGTAAAATCTTTATGGATGCGGCCAGTGAAACTGGAACTGCCGGCAAGGCCTACATTGATTCTGTCAGTAGCAATGTTTTAAACTGCACAGTTATCTATCCATTTACCGCCATAACAACTTATACCGCAAGCAACTGGTATATATGGGGCACTGATAATTACGGACGACACTATTTGACTAATCCGTTGTTGGTTGAATCAGACACCAACCCTGCTAAGAATAACAAAGACATTGACGTGTTTTTAGTTAACGATGCAACTCGCATTAAATTATTTGGCGCTCAGGGCCACGGCGGATTCATGATGGTGCTTGATCCAGAAGGTCAAATTAAAACCAAATCACCGTATGCTCAGGAATCTGCTTGCTTTAGCGGAAGTCTTGGTTCCGCAAGACGATTTGCCGGCGGACAATACATTGACGGATTTGCTGGCAGACTATCTGGTGTTGTTACAAATATTGCCAACAGCGGTAAAACTGTTACTGTGTCCGGCGGTGTGTTTAGTGGTTTAGATATTCGACCACCACAAACACCTTGTGCATTCTATGTGTCAGGTTTCCGTTATCAATTGAACGATGTGGTCAGTTGGACTCAGACCATCGACGGCAGTGGAAATGTAACTGGTGGCACAGTGGTTTTAACATTGGACAACAGTACACCATTTAATCTCACTGGTGCTTATAATTCAAACACTAGTATTTTTTCTAATTTGCTTGGTTATGTTATTGAGTCAACAAACTTGGATATGGTTATTGGTTCTAACTATAGAACAGCTCGTGCAGGTCTAACATATTTACAACCAGCCAATGTAGTAAATGCTCTTGGAAAATTATTAGTTCTACAAGGTATAAACAATGCAAAAACTGCTATCAATGCATTGAGTATTTCAGCCGGTGACAAAACAAAAATGAGTACCAACTTGTCGTTGGTAAACAGTATTATCACCAATGGCGTGTCTGCATTGCCAATACTAAGCTATCCTGGCATTGATGACGGTTCAAACAAAGGCAAAGCGGCAACTATTATTCGAGCCAATAGAACATTTATACAAAGTGAAATTGCGGCATGGATCAGCAGTAATTATAATACTCAAACTATAAGTGGGTACAGTTCAGCAACAAGTCAACGTGACGCAGGATATGCTGTGGATGCAGTGACATACGACTTGTTGTATAGTGGAAACAGTGCGGTATGGGACTACTCATTGTCATTCTTTTACAGTAGCAGTGCTGTTGGTGCGTCGTTTACAGGCAGTATCAGTGGAACAACACTGACTGTTACTCTTTTAAGCACTGGTACATTGGCAGTTGGACAGATTATCAACGGTGTTGGTGTCACAACCAATACTACAATTAGATCACAAGATTCAGGAACAGCTGGTGGTGCTGGGACGTACACAGTGAGTTTCACACAAACCGTTGGATCGCAGGCTATGACTGCGGCCGCAACCAACAGCTACAACACACAAAGTATTGTGTTTGCATCAGCCATGGGTCGATTAAACACTGTGTTACAACAGGTTATTACCAACACACTAGTGACTCCAAGTTCCGGCAACGAAGTAACTCAGAACACAACATTATCTGCGGCAACTGCAACAGAACAGCTTAGAATGACTGAATTAGTCAGCATCATTGTTGACTATTTGTGCGAAGGGTTGATGAACAACGATGTTGTTGTGTCGTTAACAAATGGTAGTCAAACTGTTCTTGCAACAAATAATCCATCGTTGGTTGTGGGAGCAACAATTGCCGGCACTGGGATACAAAGTGCCACAACTATTTCCAGTGTTACCGCAGGCACTGGTTCAAATGGAATACCGTTGGGATATAGCAGTGTTGTAATGAACAAGACTGCAACTGCAACAACAGTCAACACATACGCAATACTGAGTGGTACTGGTACTTCAGCAATAGCTAGAACTTTGCCAACCATATCCAGTTACACTGGATTCTCCAATGGTGATTACACCACCATTACTAATGCTGTTCCAACCATTAAAACTAACACAATATCTTATTTGAACGGTGGTGCTGGCATTGGTATTAACATAGAAATGGGCGGCAACAAGAGCATGTTGGCCAATGACTTTACTCAAGTTAACGATTTGGGATATGGTATTTTGGTTGCCAATGCTGGCTTAACTGAACAAGTTAGCACATTCACTTACTATTGCCATACTGGTTATTGGGCCAAGAGCGGTGGCCAATTACGAAGCATTGCTGGTTCAAATGCAAATGGTAATTATGGATTACGAGCAACTGGTTTTGATGTGACAGAGTTGCCAGATTCAACTAATATGTTATCAAACATGATGCAAAGTGCTATTGTCTACAAACAAGGACAATTCTCTAGTGCTATGACTCCGTCTGCAACTCAGCAGGCTCTCAAAGTTTATATCATTGGTTGGGAATATATTCCTCAGGGCAAGTCTGAATTAGAGATTGACCACACTGCCAGCGGCGGTGGCGTGGTGCGTTATGAAGTTAGCACAGTAACTCACACTGTGGTTACTATCAACGGACAAAACGTTCTTGAGTTGCAATTGAGCACTGCTGGAAATAATGGAACCAGTACTACTGGTCTTAACTATGCGTTGTATGACGGACAAGTTGTAACTATACGTGTTTTACAAAATTTCAAGTTTGTAAACATTGACAACGTTAAACCAGTACGTCCAAGCACAGCTTTACAATTCTCTGAAAACTTAGGCGACATTTATCGTATTATTGCTTACAATTTGATTGAATCAACAGGCGAACCGTTTGCATTGGGTTCAGGAGTCAGTATCTTAGGAACTGACAGTAGCTTTAATTACTACAAATTGATTACAGATATTTCATCTATTGCCAAAGGTGATCCTGTTTTCACAGCCAATGCCGTAGTGGCATACGGTGGTGCTGGCAACGCTACCAACAGTGTTATATTAACTGTTAGAGGTGTAATTGGCACGATTGCTGTGGGACATATAGTAGGCGGCATTGGATTTACAACACAAACAGTGTCCGCAGTTACTACTAATACCGCAACATTCACAGGCGTAATTAGCGCATCAACACTGACAGTAAGTGCCTTGACTGGGACCATAACAGTTGGAATGGGAATCACTGGCGGTTCAACTGCGGCTGGAACATATGTTGTTGCACAGTTATCCGGTAGTGCTGGGTTAGCAGGCACATACACCATCAGTCCAGGCAGTCAAACAGTTAGTGCTGTGGCAATGACTGGTGTCACACAAACTGTAACACTAAACGCATTTCCTACTGCTGTGCCAGTGGGCCCTGTTACATTCTCGCTTCGTTCTCAAGGAAGCAAAGTTGGTGATACAAAAATTGGTATTGTTGAAATTACCAACTCCAGTTCTACAAATCAACTTAACAAAGGAATATTTGTAACTGCATGGAACGGGCGTACACATCGAATTATCAGTTATACTGAGTCGGTCACTGCATCTGTTGGAACTTACGATGTGTCCAGCACTGGAACTAATTTAAAAGTTACCAGTGTGGCTGGATCTATCAAGGTGGGCCAATTGGTACAGGGTACAGGCTTCGATGGCACTCAATATGTCAGCGTGATTGTAAGTACTGTCACTGTTGGCACACAAGTTGATGTAACTGTTACATTGTCAAAGGCTCCTATGAGTTCGCCTAGTGGACAAGTAACATTTGGTATTCCTGCCAATGCATATTTGACTATAGATGCAAATCCTGTTTATAAT
>Ga0209355_1001108_pt1 | contig 15518 bp, 16 predicted proteins | sample LauGreSBDMM110SN_3_FD_187563 | JGI IMG/M metagenome (GOLD analysis project Ga0209355, IMG submission 187563) | Freshwater lake microbial communities from Lake Michigan, USA - Sp13.BD.MM110.SN (SPAdes) (version 2) | ecosystem: Environmental > Aquatic > Freshwater > Lake | place: Lake Michigan...
AAAGCCTAGCCGCTTAGCCCAGGGGCGAGGTGCTTTCAATGGCAGTGCGTACGGCTCAGACATAGGAAGTTTCTAGCAGATCAGTGGCATGCACCTGACCCAGCACTGTGCCGTCTGCACTCACCACGCGCAAGCTAGACACATGCAATGTTGCCATGTGCGAAATGGCTTCTTTGAATGTGGCTGTATGGCTGATGGTGTGAATCGGCTCTGCGCCATCCATCGCTTTAATATGGGGTGCTATGGGACGCAGTGAAAGCAGTTTGAGTCCCAGATCTGCGCGCCCCAGAAAGTCGGCGACAAAGTCGTTGGTGGGTTGTTGCAGTAATTCAAGGGGTCTGCCCATTTGTACGATACGACCATGGTTCAGCAGCACGATACGCGTTGCCAGCAACAAAGCTTCATCGATATCGTGAGTCACAAACAGAATGGTTTTACCGGTAGCTCGGTGAATCTTTTTGAGCGACAACTGGAGCGCAGCACGGGTGACTGGGTCGAGTGCGCCAAAGGGCTCGTCCATCAGAAGGACATCTGGGTCTGCAGCCAATGCGCGCGCCACACCAACCCGTTGCTGCTGACCACCCGAGAGTTGGTGCGGATACCGATTGGCATATTGCTTGGGGTCCATAGCCAGCAAATACAGCAGTTCGTTCACACGGGATTGAACACGCTGTGCGTCCCAGCCCAGTAGCTTGGGTACCGTGGCAATGTTGTGCCCAACGGTTCTGTGAGGAAACAAGCCAACCGACTGCATGGCATAGCCCATGCGACGACGCAAGTCTTGCACGTTAAAGCTGTTGATGTCTTTGCCATTAAAAAAGATGTGGCCGCCATCGTGGCTGACCATGCGGTTGACCATTTTGAGAACCGTCGATTTGCCAGAACCTGAGGGTCCGAGCAGTACCACCAACTCGCCTTGTTGGACGTCTAGATTCAAGTCCGTGATGGCTGCTGCGCCATCGTAAAACTTGCAAATATTTTGAAACTTGATGGTCATGGACGTGTCTTTATCAAGGAACTTAGCACTTTGAAAAAAGTGTCTGCCAACATGGCCAAAAGCACGATGGGTATAACGCCCAGTATCACCAACTCATTGGCAGCGCTAAAGAGCCCATCAAACATGATTTGACCTAGCCCGCCGGCACCCACCAGAGCGCTGACTGCTGCAAGGCCTGTAGTTTGCACAACCGCTGCGCGCAGCCCGATTAGCAGCACGGGCAATGCCAGCGGTAACTCAACTTGCCACAACAACTGCCGCGCAGTCATGCCCATGGCGCGAGCAGCATTGACCGCCTCTGTAGGCACTTGCTCTAACCCAGCCAGCGCCGAGCGAACAATGGGCAACAGCGCATACATGAACAGCGCAATCACGGCAGGCGCGATGCCCACACCGCTGATGCCCGCGCGGCCAAGTACTGGTAATTGAATGGCCAACCAAGCTAATGGCGCCATCAGCAGACCGAACAGGGCTATGGAGGGAATGGTTTGAATCACATTGAGAATTGGAAACAGAGCTTGCCGCAAATTTCGTGTTCTGGTCATGCGCCAGGCCAGCAGCAAACCAATGACCAAGGCCGGTACCACGGCTAGAAAGACGATTTGAAGGTGGCGCAAAATAGCGGGCCCGAAAACATCGCTCTGATTGGCATATTCTTGAGCGATCGACAAGTGCTGGCCCTCATTCAATGAAAGCAAGAGCGGCAGAAAAAAAGCAATTTGCAAAAACAGGCGCGGTAAAGTTGGCAGTTGAACACGCGCAATGGCGTCAAGGGCAATTAACCAGGCCAGTGCAGCCAGGGTCCAGAACCCAGCGCCTAACGTTGTTCGCCTGAAAGGGTTTTCTGCTTGGATGGCAGTTCTGGCGAAGTCGCTAGCCAGCAACCACACGCCGGCGAGGCTAGCGGCCATTGCCAAAATAAGTAACGCTTGGGTGATGCGTTGAACGGGTTGCCAAACGGCAATGCACAGCAGCACAACGAGGGCCAACATCAGTGCATTGATTTGTTGGTTGCCTAGTTGCTGCAACACATCCCATAAATAAACGGGCTCGCCAGACAGCAGTCGGTTGGGTGCAACTCGCAAAAACGGCAGGCCGCCTGCAGCGCCAATGGCCAGTGCCACATAGAGCGCTAGCACCGGGTTGGAGCGTTGCACGAGCGACAGTGTCATGGTGAAAATTACTTCAAAAACCCTTTGCTTTGAAGGTAGCCGCTTGCCACTTTTCGCGGGTCTTGACCTTCCAGTTGAATGCGCGCATTCAGCATTTGCAGGGTCGGCCTGTCAAGCGATTTGAAGATGGGGGCCAATATGGTGGCAATGGCGGGGTGGCGCTTAAGTACTTCTTCACGGACCAATGGTGCGGGAGCGTAGACCGGCTGCACGCCCTTGGGATCTTCTATGGCCAAGAGACCGAGCGCGGCCAAGGGGCCGTCGGTACCGTAAGCCATTGCGGCGTTCACACCTGAGGTTTTTTCTGCAGCAGCCTTGATGGTGGCGGCTGTGTCACCCCCCGCCAAAACAAGGGCTTGGTCAGCGCGCAGTTTGAATCCGTAAGCTGCCTGAAATGCAGGCATGGCATCGGTTCGCTCCATAAACTCGGCCGATGCGGCCAGCTTGAAAGTGCCGCCCTTGGCGATGTAGCGACCTACATCGTCCATGCTGCGAAGTTGGTTGGCAGTGGCCAGGTCTTTGCGCACGGCAATGACCCAAGTATTGTTGGCATTGGCGGGCTCTAGCCAAATAATTTTGTTTTTATCAAAATCCATTTTTTTAGCCAATTCATAACCTGCTCGAAAGTCCTTCCAAGCTGGACTTTTTTCTGCGCCCAGCATGAAGGCGCCATTGCCGGTGTATTCGGGGTAGAGATCTATTTCACCGGCAAGCAGTGCTGTGCGAACAATCTTGGTGTTGCCAAGCGATACCTTGTTTTCAGTCTTGATGCCGTTGGCCTCGAGTGCGAGCACCATGATGTTGCCAAGCAACTTGCCTTCGGTATCGATTTTCGACCCAACACGCACAGGTACTTCCGCTTGGGCGGACCAGCTGAAAAGCAGGCAAGTTCCCATCAGCAAGAAAGTACGACGTATCAGGGACAATGACAAAAACATGGTGAGCCTTTCATGAGGAAGCTCAGCATAAGCGAAAACGAGAATACAAGCTCAGCAGAAGTGATTTCTAAGATCAATTCAGAGCGAACTTGTTCAAGAACCATGTGCTCATTTCGCCTTTGCCTTTGACTTCTATGACACCACGGTGTTCAAGCGAAAAGGGCTGGATCAAGGCTTGGCGGGTTGCGTCACTCATATGAATCCGGCCCGCTGTGCCGTGTGACTCCATGCGGCTGGCAGTGTTTACCACGTCGCCCCAAAGGTCATACAGAAATTTGCTCTTGCCAATGACCCCTGCTACTGCTGCACCTGTGCTCATTCCATTTGAAGACGGACACTGCAATGGGTGCTTTTTGCAAGTATTTAAGCTGAGCTCAGCGACATTCCCAGCTCTTTCAAAATTTTCTCGGTGTGCTCACCCAATGTTGGAATGGCGTCCATCCGATAGTTGAAAGAAGTTTGTCGTCCTGGGGGAAGGAGGGCGGGCATGTCGCCGGATGGTGAGGGTACGTTCACCCAGCGATCGCGGGCATTGAGTTGAGGGTGTGCCCATAAATCTGCCATGCTGTTCATTCTTGCATTGGCGATTTGAGCTGTCTCTAAGCGCTCAATCACTTGTTGAACGGTTAAATTTGAAAACACATTCAAGATGAGGGCTTCTAAGGCTTGTCGATATTCATTGCGCTTGGCATTGCTTTCGAACCTCGGGTCTTGGGTCAGGTTTTCTTGCAACATCACATGCTTGCAAAACAAAACCCATTCACGTTCGTTTTGCAAACCCAACATCACAGTGCCCTGGTCTTCGGGATTTGTCAGATTTTTAGTGTCTATTGAGCCACCTGCTGCGAAGGGCCCATAGGGGTAAATGGTGGCGTGAGATGCAGCGCTGCGAGGGGGTGGCGATGCGCCGTCCATGGCGTAGTACATGGGAAAGCCCATCCACTCACTCAGTGACTCCAACATCGAAACATCAATGTGCGAGCCTTCGCCTGTTTTATCTCTGTGAATGATGGCGGACAAAATATTGGTGTAGGCGTACATGCCAGCGGCAATGTCGGCAATGGAGTTGCCGCTTTTGCTAGGGCTGTCGGGTGTGCCCGTGACGCTTAGATAACCGGCCTCACTTTGAATGAGCAAGTCGTAGGCTTTTTTATCGCGGTAGGGACCGTCAAGGCCATAGCCCGATATATCGCACACAATGAGTCTTGGATATTGTGCTCGCAAAGTAGCCGCGTCTAGACCCATGCGAGCGGTTGCGCCGGGTGCCAAGTTTTGCACCATCACATCTGCTTTGGCAATCAAGGCCTTTAGAACTTCCAAATGCTGAGCATTTTTTAAATCTAAAGCCAAGCTTTCTTTAGAACGATTGACCCACACAAAGTGAGAGGCTTGTCCTCTGGCGCGTTGATCGTAGGCTCGTGCAAAATCACCCACCTCAGGGCGTTCAATTTTAATCACGCGCGCACCTAAGTCAGCCAACTGCCTTGTGCAAAAGGGCGCAGCAATGGCATGCTCTAGCGACACCACAGTGATGTGGTCAAGCGGTCTAGCGGGCGGGTTGGTGGACGAGGTGTTGAAAGAAGTCATCAGAACAGTTCTGCCGTGGCCTGCATCGTGAGATGCGCTTCGTGATCTTGCGCCCACAAATTGACATGCAAGTTGTCTTTGGTTTGTGCCATGAGTTTAATTGAGCGGCCGTCTGCACATTCAAAGCTTGGGCGCACCGCTTTGAATTCGAATTTTTTCAATGATTTTTCTGTATTTCTTCTTAAGACATCGACCAACAACGTAGCTATCAGGGGGCCATGCACCACCAAGCCAGGGTAGCCCTCATGCTGAGTGACATAAGACCGATCGTAGTGAATGCGGTGGCCATTGAAGGTCAAAGCCGAGTATCTAAAAAGCAAAACATCATCCGGCACAACTTCACGCTGCCAAAGTGCAAGCTCAGGCGCAAGCAGCTTGGCGGAAGGCGTTGGCTGGGTTGCTACTTCATTTTCTACGGGTGCAGACTTGTAAACAATGTCGTGCTCTTCACTCAAACACAATTGAGCGCCATTGTGCAACTCGTGAAGTACTTTCACAAAGACCAAGTCGCCATTCTTACCAACTTTGTGCTGCACAGATTGAACGCTGGAGGTGCGCTGAATGGTGTCACCTACACAGATGGGAAAGTGCCATTCAAACCGGCTGCCTGCCCACATTCTTCTAGGCAAAGGCACAGGCGGCAAGAAGCCACCCTTTGCGGCATGCCCGTCGGGTCCAATTTCGCTTTGGCGGGTGTGCGGCAAAAAATACAGCCAGTGCCATAAAGGGGGAAGCGGATCGCCGACCTTTGGCTCAGGGTCATGGCGGTCAAGCGTAGCACTGAGGCCGCGCATGGGCGCAATTGCAATTTGGTCAGTCAGGCTCTCAGTGCGACCCACCCAAGTTTGCAAATTTGTCAGGATTTCTGGGCTCAATGGTTTACCTTGATGGAACAGTGTTGAATTTAAGTTAAAAATATAACACCACCCGATTCAAATCCCTCTAAAAATATCAAATGATTGACCATCTTGACCACTTGGTTCTCACGACTGCGAACGAAGCCTCTTGCGTAGACTTCTACACGCGAATCATGGGCATGAGCTTGGAAAGCTTTGTAGGGGGAACGCCGCCCGTCACTCGCAAAGCCTTCAAATACGGCAATCAAAAGATTAACTTGCATGTGAAGGGCAAAGAGTTTGACCCCAAGGCTCACTTGCCAGTGCCAGGTTCGCTAGATCTCTGCTTTATTGCCTCAGTGCCGCTTGAGCAAGTGATTGCCAAATTAAACGCTGAGGGATGGCCCACCTTAGAAGGCCCTGTCATGCGCACTGGCGCCACACAAAAAATCAGGTCGGTCTACGTTCGAGATCCCGACCTGAATTTAATTGAAATTTCTGAACTGGCCTAAGCTCAGTCAGCGAAGACGCCAGCCGATTTAATGACTGGGCCCCACTTGCCAATTTCAGCCTGAAGCCATGTGCGAAGACCTTCTGGCGTCTGCTTGGAGTCTGGAACAATTTCTGCACCCAAGTCAGCCATGCGAGCTACAAAGGCTGGATCTTTCAAAGCGGTTCTTACGGCAGAACCAAATTTTTCAATGTTGGCAGCCGGTGTGCCTTTAGGGGCATAAATGCCATGCCACACAATGACTTCAAAATCCTTCAGACCGCCTTCAGTCAGGGTAGGTGCATCTGGCAAAGCACGAATGCGCTGCTTGGTGGTCACGCCATACAAATTGACTGTGCCTGCCTTAATATGTGATGTGGTTTGCGTGGTTTGGTCACACAAAATATCGACCTGACCGCCCAACAATGCATTGAGGGCGGGTGCAGTGCCAGAAAACGGCACGGTGGTGAGATCGACACCCAAGGCCTGCTGCAGCAGCATGCCGCACAAATGAGAGACCGCGCCCAAACCGGCGTTGGCTAAATTGATTTTCTTGGCATTGGCTTTGATGTAGGCCGTTAACTCTTGCATGTTTTTGGCGGGCAAGTCTTTTCGGCCAATGAGGGTCATGGGCACGTCGACAGCCTGGCTGACATACTCAAAGTCAGTCATGGGGTTGAAGGCCATTTTTCTATAAAGCGCAGGGGCCGTTGACATGCCGTTGTGATGAATCAGAAAGGTATAGCCATCTGGCGCAGCCTTGGCCACATAGCCGCCGGCCACAGTGCCGCCTGCGCCCGCCTTGTTTTCAACCACCACGGTTTGGCCTAAAGTTCTGCTCATGTTGGCCGCCAGCGTGCGCGCCACAATGTCTGTAGGTCCGCCAGCGGCAAAGGGCACCACCAGCGTAATGGATTTGGTGGGGTAGCCTTGGGCTGTAGCGCTGAGCGGCGTAATCAGTATGGCAAGGCTGGTTAGAAGGGCGGAAGCTAATTTCATTTTGCGGGCTTTCAAGTGGGTAAAACTCAGAGATGGAATGATAGACACTCACTTTTGACTGTGCAATCCAATAACAGTCTGTCCTAATTACGGTTTACCCTAAGAAAGCCACAAAATCTTGTAGATATCAAATTTGTAGGGCTTAGAGACGCATGTCTAGCGTGAGGTTTAACTGTGGCTTTGCATACCGATCAGTGCGCGTGTAGTCGCCATTTGAAAGCATAGACAGGGTGCTCCCATTGGGAGGGCCAAACTGTTGTACGCCTGCACTTGCTGCAGCTCTTAAGGACATGGTGGGACTAAGCGGCATCATTGCAAACAAGTCGATGCCCTTAATCGTTGACCGTTTGAAAAATTGCTCAGCAGTCTGGCGTGTGCCGTAGCCAGGCGTGATGCTTAGGTTGCCGCCCACACTCAGCGGCAATCCACTGATGCGTTGATCAAAGCCTAAACTGGCTGACCAAGGCTGCTGCCCGTCTAGACGGTTGTCAGGGCCGGGCAGTGCAGCAATGCTTGAACGGTAAAAGCTCAGTGAGGTTCTGAGGTTCAGCGCTTTGGCATTGCCTAACAACTGAGGCATCAAGTCTGAGGCGCGGCCGCGCAGCTCAAACTCCAATCCACTTGTGACCGCATCTGAAAAGTTTTGAGGCTGGGTTATCCAACGCGGCGCTGTAGCCCAAGACACATTGCGCAATTCAGTGAGGTTTCTCACTACATTGGTGAGGTTGCGATGAAAGATGCCGACGCTAAAAATGCCGTCGTTGTTTAAATAATTTTCGTAAGCAATGTCTAAACCAGTGGCGAGTTCGGGGCTGAGTGTTGGATTTCCAATGCGATCCGGTGACAAATAGGTGTTGGTCTGGTTTGTATTGGCGTAGGCGCCATTGATCACGGGGCGCGACAACAAGGCGCTAAGACCAGGTGCCTTGTAACTGCGCGTTAAGCTTGCGCGCACCATGTCGCGGCTCTTGGGGTCAAATTTGTAACTGACATGCGCAAGCGGCGAAAGCACGCTGCTGACATTGAGCACGGGTAAGGATGCATTGCTGCTTTCAGAAGCAATGCGTTCATTGCGCAACCCCAAGTTGAGTTGCCACTGAGGTGAAATTTCCCATTCATCTTGTATGTAGATAGCCTGCCGCCGCATCTGCGCCAGAAAGGGTTGACCCTCAAAGCGAGGCAACAAGGCCTGGCCTGCGCCATTGCTAGTAGTCCGCATTTCTTGCCGGTCTCGGTTCTCGAGATCCCAACCCGCAGTCAATGTGTGTGCACTGCCTAGCAATTGGCTGTATTTGCCAGCTTGGGTGATTGCGTCATCTTGGTTGATGGCCGCAGTTTGCAGTTGTGTTGCGCCTGCGCGCAGGTTACGCAAATCGAAAGCAGAGCGTGACTGCTGAACGCCTGCCTTGATTTCGATGCGCTGGTCTTGGCTGAACCGGTTAATCCATGTGAGATTAGCACGGCGATTCTCCCAATAGCCTCCTTGAATGGCATCATCGTCAAAGACTGGGTTCCCCGAGACAGCTCGATTGATGTAATCGGCGCGATAGTTCCAGTAACCTTTTTGAAAAAAAGTGGCAAGTGCAATGGTTTGTTCATCACTCACCTTGAAATTAAAACGCGGCGCAAAGTTATAGCCCCAACCCCAAGAGGTGGCAGTGCCCAGTTGCTCAGAAACTGCAGGTTGACCATCTGCGCCTTCCATTTTGCGATCAACCATGTTGCGAACTTGTCGATTCCATTCGAAAAGAGAAATTGGCAGCGACATGTTGAAGGGCCCAACAGATTCACTGATCGAATAATTAACGTTGCCCAAGGGCCTGTCTTTTCCCGTGCCAAGCCCTAAGCGCAAATTGCTCAGAGAGCGTCGCGAAGCCTCTTTCAGGACCACATTGATAGAACCGGCAACGGCTTGCGCACTTTGTTCGGCAGTCGATGCCTTGATTACCTCAATGCGCTCAATTTGTGAGGGGCTTAATTGGTCTAAGTTGAAGCCTGGTGGAGCAGGGTCACCATTGATCAAAATTTGTGTGTAACCCGCGCCGAGGCCTCGCATGCGCGGGCCGCCGGAGTCAACGTTGACCCCTGGCAGGCGACGCATCACATCCAGCGCGTTGGTGTCGCCATAGCGGTCTAGTTCTTCGCGGCCATAGATTTGTTTTGCAAAACTGGCAGCGCGTCGCAATTCAGTCGAGCCTTGTCTTGCAACAATCTCTACGCGCTGTATGACGCTGGTTTGGCCACTGCCGCTGGATTCTGTTGGGCTTCCAACACTGACATCTTGTGCAAAGACGCCAAGCGGCGCCAAGAGCATCAAAGTTCTTAAGATGCCAGCCGACTTGGCAGTTTTGTGATGGCTGAGGGCGCAGGGACATTGCCAAGCGTCCATGATTGAGAGGCAATTCATATCAACAAAAGTAAATGCAATTGTGAAGTATCTTAGTCAATATTCTGAGAACGCACTTGATGGGTTCAATAGAGCTTCAACCCACAGGGGGCAACACCAACTCAAAGACAACTATGATCTGCAAAGAAGACGAATCAGCTTAATTCGAAATTGAAAGGAATGCACACATGGTCCGCAAGGTATTTATCACTGGTGCCACAAGCGGTATTGGGGAAGCTATTGCCCAAGCCTTCCAAGCTGAAGGCGCACAAGTTGTGGGTACGGGCGCCACGCTTCTCGAAGTTGAAAATGCGCTTAAAAAACCTGTTAATACCGGCATTGATTTTCGCGTTCTAGATGTTCGAGATCTTCCAGCTGTTCAAGCCCTGGTGGGCGCGCTTTCAGATTTAGACGTGGTGGTCAATTGTGCGGGTGTGATTCAACGCGCAATAGAGTTAGAGCCCGAAGCTTTTGCCCGCACAGTCGATATCAACTTGAATGGAACGATGCGTGTTTGCGCTGCTGCCCGTGAAGGCCTTAAAGCCCGACGCGGTTGCATTGTGAACACAGCCTCCATGCTCAGTTTCTTTGGTGGTGGTTTGGTGCCGGGCTATAGCGCTAGCAAAGGGGGCGTTGCTCAATTGACCAAATCTTTGGCCATTGCCTATGCAGACGATGGCATTCGTGTCAATGCGGTTGCACCAGGATGGATTGCCACGCCCCTCACGCAAGCCTTGCAAGACGACCCGCTCCGTGCCGCGCCCATTTTGGCACGCACGCCCATGAAGCGCTGGGGCACGCCCGCTGATGTGGCGGGCCCGGTCTTGTTCTTGGCGAGCCCGCAAGCACAATTTGTAACAGGCGTTGTGCTGCCTGTTGATGGTGGTTATTTAATTTCTTAATTCAAAAAAAATGGGGCTTTTAGCCCCATTTTTTCGGGGCGAAAACCTTAGGGTTTAAATACATACCCTGAAGAAATCATGACATTGGCTGGAATAGCTGGCAAATCAGAAAACAACTTAGGGTTATCTTTCATGACCTTGAGCATATGTTTAGGTTCTATGTGTTTATTGACATCAAAAGTTGATTTGATAAAACCTAGGCGATTCAAACGATCTTGAGCACTCCACAATGCTTTGTAATTATTGGTAGACAAACGGCGATCAGCTTGTTGAATATTGAATTGCATTGCGGTCTCTGCAACATCTTGTTTAAGACCGGGAATCCAGCGGGTTGCAACTTGGGCCGCAGCTTTAGGGTTGGCGCGCATCCATTGATCAGCTTCGGAAACTGCTGCAAGAAACTTTTCAATGGTAGATCCATTCTTTTCTACCCAGGGTCGCAGAGCTACATTGAACCCTACGTAAGAAATGACATCGCCACCACGAATAATTTCAACGGCTCCTGGCACATCTTTTAACGCAATAATATTCACTGGATCCCAACAAGCAAATGCGTCAATACCTTTTGCAAGCAATGCAACCGTCATATCTGGCGGGGGGGTGTTAACAAGTGTTACATCAGCCGGCGTTAAACCGGCTTTTTCAATTAAGCCCAAAACATACAGATGATTGATCGTGCCGAAAGAGGCTGCAATCTTTTTGCCTTTAAGTGTTTTGAGATCGCCTTTGACGATGCCGGACGTTGACCCCGCAATTAAAGCTATGGTGGCATCACCCCCTAATTTATGAGCGCTACCACTGTAGTTTCCTAAAGCTATCAGGTCCATTCCGCGAATAACAGCGCCAATCATGGGAACGCCAACTTGCAAAATATCGTTCTCACCAGCTTGTAAAGAATTTAAAGCATCTACTCCTGTTGCGTAGGGACGAGAAATAGTCACATCTAAGCCCCACTTTTCAAAAAAGCCGCGCTCAAGTGCAATCGGCAATCCGATTTGATCAATGCCAGCGACCATTCCAGCCTTCATCTTGACCAAACTTTGTCCAATGGTTAGCCCTGGTGCTAACAAGCACAGACATAGTAAAAATTTCTTAAATAACATTTCAGTCTCCTTTTAGTGGTTCTATCCGCTTTACCCAAAAAGGGCGCGCAAGACTTGATAAATCATCCCGCTTTACCCCACGAACTTCAATTGAAGTGTCCTCAGTACCCGAGACACGACCAAACTGTTGCATGGCCATGACATGAAAACGATCTGGCGTGAATGGCAAAATAACTTGTACATTCACCTTGCTTTTTCCATCGCGAAGGCTTGCATCAACTTTGCCTGATGCTGAAAACCCTAAATACAGTTGCCAAAAAGTATACAGAAACAAGCCAGCAAGTACTGTCTTTCCACGCTTAGATTGCACAATTGAATGCATCAATGTCATGCTGAACGCACCTTGCTAAGCACTTGAGAACTCAGCGCTTTAAATGTGCCGTCTTCCATTAAATTTTCCCAAATACGAGGGCGTTGTAAATGGACAGGCATGTCTTCAAGCACGCGTCCTTTGCTCAGCACGACAACTCGATCAGCTAAAAAAACTGACTCTGCAACATCGTGCGTGATGAAGAGAATGGTTGGACGTCGCTCTTGCCAAATCTTGGTCAGCTCTTCTTGCAATGTCATTCGTGTTTGAGCATCTACGCTTGCGAAGGGTTCATCCATCAAAAGAACGTCTGGATTATTGGCCAGGGCTCGCACCACACCAACTCGTTGTTGCATGCCGCCCGATAATTCATTGGGGTACTTTTCTGCTACGTGCTCTAGCCCCACCAATGACAAAAATTCAAGTGCTATTTGATCGCATTCTTTTTTGGGCAGACCGCGCATGCGTGGACCAAAACCTACGTTGTCGATGACTGTTTTCCAAGGAAATAAGGCGAATGTTTGAAATACGACGCCCCTGTCTGGCCCTGGGCCTTTGATTGGCTTGTCGTCGATGGTGATGGATCCACCAGAAATTGGCAAAAACCCCGCGATCATGTTCAGCAATGTCGTTTTGCCGCAGCCTGATGGGCCAACTATAGAAATAAACTCTCCTTGAGCGACCTTTAAGGAAATATCGTGAACAGCTGTAACGTTTGAACCAGCATAAGGGTCAAAATAAGTTTTCGATAAATTTTGAATGGTTAAATTATTCATTGCGTAACCAGGCCCCATCTTTTTCCAGTTGCTCGCTCTATCGGTGCAAGAACCCAGCTGTCTACCACGTACCAAAGCGTTCCTAAAACAACCATGCCAAGAAGTATTTCTACAACTGAGCCAGCACGTCGTGCATCAAACATCATGAATCCAATACCGCTTGTGCCAACGATGATCTCAGTAGCGATCAATGCACGCCATCCGTAACCCAATCCATTTCGAAGTCCTGTCATTATGTTAGGAAGAGCCCCGGGCAAGACAACTTCCCAGACTACTCTTAGTTTCGAAGCACCAAGACTTAGAGCGGCGCGATGAAGATCCACTGAAACAGAACGTACTCCGAGAGAGGTGTTCAAAACAATTGGAAATAAAACAGTGTAAACAATGACCAGTGTGATGGTTGTAAGACTAAAACCAAACCAAACCAATAAGATTGGAAGCCATGCAATATCGCCTATTGCTTGAAAAAATAACAATATGGGCCAGACCCATTGCCTCACTCGATCACTCAAGCCGACCAAGATTCCTAAAGGAATGCCAAGTGCAACCCCAACTGCGGCACCGACGGCCAAACGCACGACGCTATCTTCCAAATACTGAGTTAAAACCCCTTTGTAGGTGAGAGTGCCAAATGCGCTTATGACATCCATTGGGCCGGGCAGAAATGCGCGCGGGAAAACTTGCAATTCCGTAACCAGTGACCACGCAATGATCAGTGGGATGAAAGGAACAATTGTTTTAAGTACAGGAAATTTGACTGCGATTCGAAGATAGAAAGACCACACTTTTAGAAGAATCATCATGCGCGCCTCACCATTCCCCAGCGCTCAATAGTGGCTCGCTCAAGGGGTGCAAGCATGAGTCGATCAATTGTCAGCCAGATCAGACCAATGATGATCATGCCCAGAACAATGACTTCTGTTTTGTAAAAATCGCGGGCTAAAAATAACATGTAACCCAGCCCCTCATTCGTTGCGATCATTTCAGCGGCAATCAATCCTCGCCAAGCAAAGCCAAGTCCAGTTCTGATGCCTGTCACTATGTTGGGCAATGCGCCTGGCAAAATGACTTGTGTGAGAAGAGCCCAGCCATTGGCGCCAAGAGAAGCTGCTGCATTTCTTAATGGCATGGGGATGCTGGCTACTCCCAGAAGTGTGTTGTAGGTCACAACAAAAAATACTGCATTAAAAATAACAAATGTAATTGCGCCAAAACCATATCCAAACCACAAGGTGGCAATCGGAATCCAAGCAATACCAGCCAATACAGAAAAAAATCTAAATAATGGAGATAGAAAATCTGAAACGATCGGGTTGAGGCCCATCGCAATACCAAGTGGGATGCTGACCAATACCGCTAGCAGAGTGCCCACGGCAACTCGTCCTAAACTTGCTGTGATGTGTTTGAAAATGCTGCCATCGTTAACGGCCTCTAAGCCAGCGCTGAAAACGGCCTCAATACTTGGAAAAACGCGTGCGTTAACTTGAAAAAATTGAACGCAGAATTCCCAAAATATCAGTAGCAATAGCAAAGGTAATGCAAACTTGAATGCTGAATACAAGCGTTGGGTCATTTAAGCTAACTCAAGGTATCAATTGTTTCATATCACTTAACTCAAGTTTTGAGCAGATTGAGGTAATTGCTTAAATTGGGCAGCCCACTTATTGACTAAATTAATGTTGATCTGCCACCCTTTACAAGACTCTGTATCAATCGACTTTGGCGCCTGAACGCCTAACCACCTCGGACAATCTAGGTATGTCCGTTGCCACCAAAGCGGCTAATTCCTCAGACTTGCCGCCACCAGGCTCAAGCCCCATTTCAGCCAAGCGCTTGGCGTTTTCGGGTTGCTTCAAAATGTCTGCGACATCGCGCTGTAATCGGCTAACGATGGCTGGTGGCGTGCCTGCTGGTGCAAACATGGCTTGCCAAGAACTTAACTCAAAACCGTCAAGACCGGCTTCTTGTAAGGTTGGCAATTCAGGTGCGGCCTTGGAACGCTTGGCAGATGTCACGGCCAGCCCAATCAGTTTTTTGCCTGTGACTTGGGGGATAGCCGTGTTGCTGTTTTCAAAGCTGATTTGAATGGTGCCCCCCAACAAATCGGCCATCATGGGGCCGCTGCCGCGGTAGGGGACATGCTGCATTTGCGTGCCTGTTGCCAGCTTGAACATCTCGCCCGATATATGCTGCGATGTGCCATTGCCTGCAGACCCAAAAGAGTACTTGTTGGGATTGGCTTTGAGCAATGCAATCAGTTCGGGCACGCTTTTGACATTCAAGGATGGATGGACCACCAACACATTGGGCAGTGCAGCCAGCAAAGTAATCGGTGCAAAATCTTTGATCGGGTCGTAGGACAGTTTGGGATAAAGCGACACATTCAAAGCGTGCGAGCTGATGGTGCCACCGCCCAGGGTGTAGCCATCGGGCTTTGATTTAGCCAGTTCAGCCGACCCGACCGATCCGCCTTGCCCCGCTTTGTTGTCGACCACCACAGATTGGCTCAGCGATTTCGACAAGCCCTGCGACACCATGCGTCCTAACATGTCGGTAGCGCCACCAGGGGCAAAGGGCACGATGTAGCGAATGGGTTTGCTTGGCCAATCTTTGGGAACATCCTGCGCCAAGGCAGCTGGAATTTGGACAAGCGAGAGAGCTAGAAGAGACCTGAGAAGCAAATTAGCGTTGAACATGAACATCTCCAAACCGGGTTGATCAAGACATTCAACTATGCACTTTGCTCTTTAAGAACCGTACGGTGGAAACCCTGCATTAAAAAATAATTGGGGTCAGAGCAACATTAATTTCCAATCAAAAGGGGAAGAGGCTCATGGGGGCTTCCTCATGGTGGAGTACCACAAATCGTCAGCCCCCATGAGCCTCTTCCCCTTTTGATTGACCAAATTAATGTTGCTCTGACCCCAATTATTTACTCAGTTTTGATGTTGAGTTGCTTAATGAGTTTTGCTTTTTCATCAAAATCTGCGCGCAGTCGCTTGTCGAAATCTCTGCGACCCAA
>Ga0209355_1001114_pt1 | contig 15487 bp, 15 predicted proteins | sample LauGreSBDMM110SN_3_FD_187563 | JGI IMG/M metagenome (GOLD analysis project Ga0209355, IMG submission 187563) | Freshwater lake microbial communities from Lake Michigan, USA - Sp13.BD.MM110.SN (SPAdes) (version 2) | ecosystem: Environmental > Aquatic > Freshwater > Lake | place: Lake Michigan...
CAGAACCCTATTGGAAAATCATCGAGATCTAATCCGGTTACTTATATCAAAGCCTACGATGCTATAAGAGACTTATATTCTAAACAAGCGCTTTCAAAAATAAGAGGCTTCTTGCCTAAACATTTTTCTTTCAATGTAGATGGAGGCAGATGCGATACTTGTAAAGGAGAAGGAGAGCAATTGGTAGAGATGCAATTTTTAGCAGATGTGCATTTAACCTGTGAGGATTGCGGTGGAAAGAGGTTTAAAGAAACAGTTTTAGAAGTACAGTACAAAGGAAAAAATATTTACGAGGTACTAGAGATGAGTGTAGATGAAGCCATTACATTTTTTAAGGAAGAAAAAAGTATCGTACTCGCTATTAGTCCCTTACAAGAAGTGGGGTTAGGCTATGTAAAATTGGGACAGAGCAGTAGTACTTTAAGTGGAGGAGAAGCACAGAGAGTTAAACTAGCTAGCTTTTTAGGCAAGGGAAAAGCAAGCAATAAAATGTTATTCATTTTTGATGAACCTACTACAGGACTTCATTTTCATGATATTCATAAATTATTAAAAGCTTTTAATGCCTTAATAGATCAAGGACATTCCTTAATAGTAGTAGAACATAATACCGATATTATTAAAGTAGCCGACTGGGTCATTGATATGGGACCAGAGGCTGGCGAAGGCGGAGGTACCGTGGTTTATACAGGCGTACCCAAGGCTTTATCCAAATGCAAGGCCTCTCAAACTGGGAAGTACTTAGACTAATTTCTATGTAACTTATTTAAAATCAATTAGTTAGTAAAATTAAATTTTGCTTACTTAAATTTCTAGTATTATTTTTGTTGTAACTAAAAAATAGTTGCAAATTTGTATGACAAAGAAAGACAAACTACTAGAAAGGTTCTTAAGTATACCTAAGGATTTTACATTTGACGAATTAAAAACGTTATTAAGAAGTCTTGGTTATGAGGAAGATAATAAAGGAAAAACATCAGGATCAAGAGTGGCGTTTGTTCATTTAATTTATAATGAAAACATACTCATTCATAAACCGCATCCTGGTAAAATATTAAATAGAATTTACTTAAAAAAAATTATACACGACCTAACTTTAAAACAAATTATATGAACAACACCTTAACCTATAAGGGTTTTTTTGCAACTGTAGAATTTAGTGATGAAGATAACTTATTGTTTGGAAAGATTGAAGGGATTAATGATTTGATCATGTTTGAAGGTTCATCAGTCATAGAATTTAAAAAAATTTTTAAAGAAGCAGTGAATGATTATATAGAAATTTGCAAGCAATCAAATAAGCCCTGCCACAAAAGCTTTAAGGGCTCTTTTAATGTACGCGTAAAGCCAGAAGTACATCAACGTGCTTCAAGGTTGGCTACTATGAAGGGAATTAGTTTGAATCAGTTAGTGCAAAACGCTATTGAGAAAGAATTAGAAGCAGCCTAGTAATATTTTATGTAGGTACTACCTAGTATAATAGACTATCTTAATCTATCTGCGCTTTTAACTTTACGGTTGTCTTTGTAAATATTGACTGTAGCCATAATTTGCAGTACGGGTATGACAAATAAAGCTATAGAGGGAAGCGTGAAGCCACCACCTGGATTGGCCACCACTATTTTGTAAACAAAGTATCCAATAAGTACCGATAATAAAAAGTTTATAAGTACTACTTTTAATTGCAACATACGGTTGCCATATAAAAAGATAGTAATAAAGGAAAGACAAGCACTAAAGGCTAAAGAAATAAGTGTGCTGTACCCTGCACTACCGTTAATTTCTAAAGCAAGGGGGGTTGGCGTATAATAAAAAGGATAACGCAGTACAGAAAAGGCTGCTGCGCTAGCTAGTAATAACCAAATGGTTTGTATTCTTTGTATCATAGTATAAAGTTAATCTATTTCAAATAAAAAAACCTCCTAGTTAGGGAGGTTCTTTCTATACTAATTAAGCTCATTCAATTAAAATGTATACCCTTATCCTAATTCTGGATACAATACAAATTGCTCCATAAACTTGTTTACTTCTTTCTTAGTATCTGATAATACAGTTTCGTTGTCTGCATTCATTAATACTTTGTCAATAGATTCTACTACAAAAGGAATATGCCCTTCGTTCATGCCACGCGTCGTAATAGCAGCCACACCAAAACGAATACCTGAAGTAACAAAGGCCGATTTATCGTCGTAAGGTACCATATTCTTATTGGCAGTAATATCGGCATGTCCTAAAACTTGTTCTGCTTTTTTACCACTAATATTTTTATTGCGTAAGTCAATTAGCATTAAATGATTATCGGTACCACCACTAATAATTTCATATCCTTTTGCAACAAAGGCGGCTGCCATGGTTTTCGCATTTTTTTGTACTTGCTTTTGATACACCATAAATTCATCAGACAATATTTCACCAAAAGCAATGGCTTTGGCAGCAATTACGTGTTCTAGTGGCCCACCCTGTGTACCAGGAAACACCGCCATATCAATGACATTGGACCATAATCTTAAATTTCCTTTTACATCTTTCAAGCCTAAAGTATTCTCGCCATCTTTAGCCATCATAATTACACCACCACGTGGTCCGCGTAAAGTTTTATGCGTAGTAGAAGTAACAAAATGACAATGGTTAAATGGGGAGCTTAATAAACCTTTCGCAATTAATCCTGCAGGGTGTGCAATATCGGCAAGTACAAAAGCACCTACTTCATCGGCTACTTTTCTTATGCGTGCGTAATCGATGTCACGGCTATAAGCACTTGCACCACAAATAATTAATTTAGGTTTATGCGCTCTCGCTTGACTTTCTAACATTTCATAATCAATCAAACCCGTTTCTTTTACGACACCATAAAAATGTGGCGTATATGTTTTACCAGAAAAATTTACTGCACTACCATGTGTTAAGTGACCTCCCATGCTTAAGTCTAAACCTAAAATACCATCGCCATTTTTTAAGATGGCAAGCATTAACGCAGCATTGGCTTGCGCACCACTATGTGGTTGCACATTCGCGTACTCAAGTCCAAAAACTTCTTTTAAACGGTCTATGGCTAATTGTTCTGTTTTATCTACAATTTCACAACCGCCATAATACCTTTTTCCAGGATAGCCTTCGGCATATTTATTGGTCATCACACAGCCTGTGGCTTGCATGACTTGTAAGCTGGTAAAATTTTCAGAAGCGATTAATTCAATGCCTCTTCTTTGGCGTTCTAATTCTTGGCCGATGATGTCAAAAACAAGTGTATCTCTTTGCATATTTCTTAATTTAAACTGTTCTATTTTGCAAAATTAATTCATTATTAACCCTACGCAAAGCTTTTTTTCAACAGTTGGCCTCCTAATATTCACATTTTCAAGCGCTTTGTACAAAATTAAACAATTGAGGCTCAAATTTGTTCTGTTACTAACAGTTATTTGCTACTTTTATCTTCCCCTAAAAAGTAAACTATGAAGGCTATTATACCTGTTGCTGGAGCTGGCGCAAAACTCCGCCCTCACACCTATACGCAGCCCAAAGCGCTGATACCTATTGCAGGTAAAACCATACTTAGTTTTATTGTTGATCAGTTAAAGGAAGAGGGCATTACAGAATTTATTTTTATAGTTGGTTATTTAGGTGAAAAAATTAAGGACTATGTAGAGGCTACTTATCCAAATTTAAACACTCATTTTGTTTATCAAAACGACCGATTAGGTACCGCGCACGCCATTGAATTAGCCAAGTCCATTGTGGGTAATGATGAAGTATTTATTTCTTTAGGAGACACTATTTGTGAATTTGATATTAAAGAAGTAATGAAGAGTGATTTTAGTATGCTGGGTGTAAAAAAAGTAGATGATCCAAGACAGTTTGGAGTGGTAGAAATGAACGAAGAATATTTTGTAGAACACGCTGTAGAAAAACCAGCTATTCCAAAATCTAATAATGCCTTAGTAGGTTTATATAAAATAAAAGAGTCGGCCCTACTATTTGAATGCTTTCAGCAATTATTTACCGATAATATAAAATCAAATGGCGAATACAATTTAACCGATGCCATAGATTGTATGATTAAAAAAGGAGTTAAATTTAAAGGCTTTAAAGTGAAGCATTGGTATGATTGTGGTAAGAAAGAAAATTTATTAGAAGCCAATGCAGTACTACTTAAGAAAACAGGCGGACTTGCTGTTAAGCCTGAAACCTATCCCAATAGTATTATTATAGCACCAGTAAGCATTGCAGAAGGTTGCGTAATAGAAAACTCCATCATAGGACCACATGTAACCATTGGAAACAATACCACTATTAAAAGCTCAGTGGTAAAAGAAAGTATTATTGGATCCTACACTACGCTAGATGAAGTGGTTTTAGATAATTCATTAATTGGAAGTGATGCAGCGGTTAAAGGCTTAAGCCGTACCTTAAATATTGGAGATAATACAGAAATTGATTTCGGATAATAATTTCTTTTTGGCATTAAATTTTTTGTATGCTTTTCGAAAATAGAATTACAAGTTTATTTAAAATTGATTTACCCATTATTCAAGCAGGAATGGTTTGGGCCAGCGGATGGGAATTAGCCAGTGCAGTAAGTAATGCGGGTGCTTTAGGTATTATTGGAGCGGGCAGTATGTATCCGGAAGTATTAAGAACTCATATTCAAAAAACAAAGGCAGCCACTACTAAACCATATGCAGTGAATCTGCCTATGTTGTATCCCGATTTGCAAGCACATATTAATATTATCATTGATGAAAAAGTGCCCATTGTTTTTACAAGTGCAGGGAATCCTAAAACATGGACAGCTATTTTGAAAGCCGCTGGAATTATGGTGGTGCATGTAGTGAGTAGTGCGCAATTTGCTTTAAAGGCAGAAGCAGCTGGTTGCGATGCTGTGGTAGCAGAAGGTTTTGAGGCGGGTGGTCATAATGGTAGAGAAGAAACTACTACTATGGTATTAACACCCATGGTGTGCAAGGCAGTCAAAATTCCAGTGATTGCTGCAGGAGGTATTGCCACTGGAGCTCAAATGTTAGCAGCATTTGCACTAGGTGCTGAAGCGGCACAAATAGGTTCAAGATTTGTTTGTAGTATAGAAGCTTCTTCGCATATACATTTTAAAAATGCTATTATTGAATCAAAGGAAGGCGCTACTGAATTAGGATTAAAGTCATTAGCACCAGTTCGCTTTTTAAAAAATAAATTTGCCAACGAAATTTTAGCATTTGAAAAACAAGGAGCTAGTATAGAAGCCTTAGCAGAACGCTTAGGTAAAGGAAGAGCAAAGATGGGAATGTTTGAAGGAGATATGGAAAATGGAGAATTAGAAATTGGGCAAGTAACTGCCATGATAGATACTATACAACCAGCAGCTGAAATAGTCAAAGAAATTTGGAATGATTTTCAAGCAGGCGTGGAGCATTTAAAAACGCTTCCCTTCAGTAGAAATTTTTAAGTAGAAAATTTTAGAATAAATCTTTTTAGGGAACTAAAATTTAAGCGTTTTAATTAGGCGTCTTTATGTAAGTACATTGAATTTGCTTGCGCCACACAGGTCATCACTATATCATTAATGCAAACATGTTTTGGTAAATTAGCTACATACCACGCGGTATCGGCAATGTCTTCTGCTTTCAGTGGTTCATAACCTGCATATACAGCAGCAGCCTTAGCGGCGTCTCCTTTAAATCTTACTAAAGAAAAATCGGTTTCTACTGCACCTGGGTGAATAGCAGTTACTTTTATTTTGTATTGCAATAAATCAATTCTTTGTGCCTTGGTAATGGCGTCTACTGCATGCTTGGAGGCACAGTATACATTACCATCCTTATAAACTTCTTTACCTGCAGTGCTACCAATATTAATAATATGTCCTTGGTTTTTAATTAAATAAGGAAGGGTTGCTTTGGAAGTGTATAATAAACCTTTCACATTAGTGTCAATCATAGTTTCCCAGTCTTCGATATTTGCATTTTCAAAAGAGTCTCTTCCTAAGGCTAGGCCTGCGTTGTTCACTAGTAAGTCAATGGCATGCCATTCAGTAGGTAAACTACCTATTTGTTGAAATACGGTTTCTTTGTTTTGTACATCAAAAATTAAAGACAAAGTTTTTACTTTATATTTTTTTTCAATGGCTGTAGCAACAGATTCTAGTTTTTCTTTTCTGCGTGCTGTTAAAATTAAGTTCCATCCGCCTGCTGCAAATTTTTCTGCAATGGCTTTTCCAAAACCTGAACTAGCGCCAGTGATTAATATTATTTTTGACATAGAGTAATTTTAGATAAGTATTTTGAATAAATTATAGTTTTTAAGTAAGGTATAGTTTTTAAATAAGTTCTTATTTTTTGAATAAAGCGTTGATGCGTCCTTTTTCTACTAATCGGTAGTTTAATATTGCGGCAGTGGCTATTAATACCCAAACTTCTTTGGAAAAATGTTGAGGAAGCCAGTAGCTTGTTAAAACCAATCCTACAATAGAAGCAAAAAATAATAGCCCAATTTGCCCAATGGCTTTTGAGCGAATAAAGTAAAAAACAAGGGCGATAAGATATAAAGGGTGCATCCACATTAAATTATAATTCTGGAAACAGGCAGTATGTTTTGAAATCATACTCATGTATACCATTAAGCTACCTCCTGCAGTAAATGAAATTAAAAGTAGTACATCTATTATTTTAGCTAAGCGCTGTGTAATTAGGCTATTGCATTTCGAACAGAATGCGTAAAATAATACTAAAGCTATTAAAATATATATAGGACTATTACTACTTACTGTCTTTTCGCTAGCATAGGTTAAAATATTTTCTTTAACTACCAGGCGTCCCGTGGTGGCAACTTGCTCATGCAATAAAAAAGGTAAAAAGGCCGCTTGAAAATTGCTTGGTTTTTGATCTGAGTAGGCGCCTAATAATAAGTCAATGCCTAGGCCAATCCAAGGTAGGCCTTGTTTATAAGGGGCGCTTACTACTTCTGAGCGGTAAGATGCAATGGGTAGGGCGGTTGGCTGAAAGCTGCTATTTTTAAATAGGCCATCTTTCACGCGGGTGGTGCAGTTGTCGGAAATAAAATTATATAAATAAAAACGGTTATCGCCTATCATATTTACTTGAAGGGCTGTATACCATTTTATTTTTTCTGCGTCGCTTAATTTTAATATTTGCTCGTATACATTTCTTTTTCCGAATTGGTATTCGTTTAAAAAGTCGCTGTAGTTATTAACGGAAACAAAATAAAGTAAGTCCCCTTTCAGAAATTTGGCTATAAAATTAGGTTCGTTGAAATTAAAAGTACCGTAGTTAAAAACAATATCGGTTTGGTTCACGCTATCTACTACTCTTACTGCGGTATGTCCCCAAATGGTATAAATATCTTCACCAGCGGCACAAGTAATAATACTAAATTGTATACGGGGCTTAAAGGAGCTTGTATCTTGTCCCATTGCTTCTTGCCCAATTGCCTGCCTATTAAATAGGCAAGATGTGAATAGTAAAAAAAGAAAAATATATTTTTTCAAGGCCCGGTTTATAAAGCGTTTATTATTTCTTACTATAGTTAGGGGCTTCTCTAGTAACTTCTACATCGTGTGTATGACTTTCTCTCATACCAGCATTAGTTATTTGAACAAATTTTGCATTTTGTAAATCCTTTACACTTTTCGCACCGCAATAACCCATACCTGCTTTTAGTCCTCCTACAAACTGATAAACAATTTCATGTAAGTTTCCTTTGTAAGCCACACGACCTTCAATGCCTTCTGGTACATATTTTTTTGAATCAGATTCACTATCTTGAAAATATCTATCTCCACTTCCTTGACTCATGGCACCAATACTTCCCATGCCACGGTAACTTTTAAACTTACGACCTTCATATATAATAGTTTCTCCAGGACTTTCTTCAGTACCTGCAAATATGCTACCCATCATAACGCAGTTCGCGCCTGCGGCTAATGCTTTTACCATATCTCCTGTATACCGAATACCACCATCGGCAATAATAGGAATATTTTTTCCTTTCAATGCTTTAGCAGCTTCCATAATAGCTGTTAGTTGAGGAACACCTGCGCCTGCTACAATTCTAGTGGTACAAATAGATCCTGGTCCAATACCCACTTTCACTGCATCTGCACCTGCATTAGCCATAGCGAGTGCGCCTTCAGCGGTAGCCACATTTCCTGCAATAACAGGTAAGTTCTTATAAGTTTTCTTTAATAATTTTAAAGCTTCGATAACACCTTTGCTATGACCGTGTGCGCTATCTAATGAAACAATATCAACGCCCACACTTTGTAAAGCAGCAGCACGATCTAATAAATCTTTGGTGATACCTAATGCGGCACCTACTAATAAACGACCAATTTTATCTTTTACTGCATTCGGGAAAGCACTTAATTGTAAAATATCGCGATAAGTAATTAAGCCAATTAATTTTCCTTGTTTATTGACTACAGGTAATTTTTCAATTTTATATTGACGAAGAATTTTTTCTGCTTTTTTTAAATCGGTTCCTTCCGGCGCTATGACTAAATTTTCTTTAGTCATGACTTCGCTTACTTTTCTTTTGCGATCGGTTTCAAAACGTAAATCACGATTGGTTAAAATACCAACTAGTTTATTGGTTTTATCAACAATAGGAATACCTCCAATTTTATTTTCCTTCATTAATTTTAAAGCGTCTCCAATAGTAGCTGTTACTTCTAAAGTAATGGGGTCAACAATCATTCCACTTTCACTACGCTTTACTTTACGCACTTGTTCAGCTTGCCTTTCAATACTCATGTTTTTATGTAAAATACCAATGCCACCTTCGCGCGCTAAAGCAATCGCTAGTTGGGCTTCTGTAACAGTGTCCATTGCAGAAGATAGAATAGGAACATGTAGTTTAATATTCTTGGTAAGTTGCGTGTGAATTTTTACTTCAGAAGGAAGTATTTCAGAATAAGCGGGCATTAACAATACATCATCAAATGTCAAGCCTTTACCAAAAATGCGGGAGTTGTTTGTAGTATTTCTTGTTGCCATAGGCAAAGATAGGGCCTTGGATTATTTAGGCAAAATCCTTTTTTTAGCTAATGGCATACCTATTGCCTGCCAATAGCTGAATTTCACCTTTTATTTCAAGGCTTAATAGTAAGTTTGAAAGCTTACTGGCATTGATTTTTAACTCATTAGCAATTAATTCCCTATGGATGGGGCCATGGGCTTCAATATGCGCAAGTACGCTTTTTGAGTCGGGTGAAAATGTAAATTCTAGTTCTTTTTGAGGGCTATTTTGCTGGGCTAGGGGCCAGCCCATCTGTTCAAGCAGGTTTTCTACGTCATAGTATAAATGCGCTTTATTTCTTTTAATTAATGCTAAACAGCCCTTGCTTTTTGAGTCGTGAATTTTACCGGGCACTGCAAAAACTTCTCTATTATAATCAAACGCTAAATTAGCTGTTATCATACTGCCTCCTTTTATTGCAGTTTCTATGACTATAGTGGCATCGCTAAGTCCGGCCACAATTCTATTTCTTTTAGGAAAGCAGTAGGGAAGAATAATACTTTCTTTTCTGGATTCAGTAATAAGCCCTCCGTTTTGCATTAGTTCTATGGCTAGTTTTCTGTGTTCCAATGGATAAATTTGATCGAGCCCATGTGCGAGTACACCCCAGGTAGGAATTTTATAGGCGACTGCTGTTTGGTGTGCGATGGCATCTACTCCTAAGGCCATTCCACTTATAATACCAATATTTAAATGTGTGAGCCCTTCCATTAATTCCTTTATAATTCTATTTACTTGCACGGTATGTAGTCTTGTACCTACTACACTTATTAAGTAGGGTACGTTAAAATTTTCATTTCCTTTTAGATATAATAAAGTAGGTGCGTCATCGCAATGCTTTAACCTATTGGGATATAGATTATCCATTAGGCTAATACATTGAATATTATGTTTAACCGTAAAATTTAATTCAGAGCCTGCTTCTTTTAAAGGCCAGGGACCCAGTAAAATATTTTTTTGAACATGGTTTAATCTAGCAAACGCTTCGTTTTTCTTCTCTCTTTGTTTATAAATAGCTAAAGCACTGCCATAGTGTTCGATCATATTTTTTCTTTGCCGCTCATTGAAGCTTGGAAGCATAGTAAAGGCAATGGTATATAAAATTTCATCAGTCATGCCCCAAACATCTGAATTATATGAATACTAAAACAGCGTATTTATACGTAATAAATTATGGAGTATAATAATTAAAGATTGATGAAATCTTAGACTATGGAATGGTAATGGTAAAGCTACTGCGTCTATTTTTTATACGGCCTTCTTCTGTTGCATTGTCGCTAATAGGTTGGCTACCCCCTAGGCCAATGGTTTTAATTCTATTAGATTCAATGCCTTTGCTCATTAAATAAGTTGCAATGGTGTTGGCTCTTTTAGAGGATAGTAATTGATTTTGTACGCTATCACCTCTATTATCGGTATGTCCTTCTATTAGAATAAGGGCTGTTGGAGCCGACTGCAAGTAAGTAGTTAAAGCGCCTAACTCCACAAAGGATTTTTTATTCAGTATTGACTGATTAATTTCAAAAAATATATTATTAAAATTTTTAGTAAAGGTTTTAATAATAGGTGCTAAATAAAAATTAAGTGTACTACCCGATAAACTATTTATATTTTCCAAAGACAAAATGGTGCTAGCAAATTCATGTCCTTCGCTATTGACTCTAATGCCAATGCTATCCAAATAAGGGAGTCCTAAAATAAAATTACCATTGCTGTCTACCTTAATTTGCATGGTACTATTTTCTTCGTTGGTATTTATTAATACTACTTCCCCTGCTATTGGTTTTTTAGTAAGGGCGTCTGCAATGAATCCATTTACATAAAATGTTTTATTGGGTCTGGTATTAAGTGCTAGTATTACTTTATAAATATCTAAACTACCCCTACTATCGGCTCTATCGCTTGCGATGTAGGCATCTGTGCCACCACCTGCTACTGCAATGCTTCCTTCATTTTCAAAAGTATTAATGGGGTAACCTAAATTAAGTGGGTTTGACCAAGCACCGTCTATTTTTTTTCTGCTTACAAATAAATCGGATCCCCCAAAACCAGGCCATCCATTGGAGCTAAAGTATAAAGTTTTATTATCGGCATGTATAAAAGGGGCTTGTTCATCGCCTACTGTATTTATAGTAGGTCCCATATTTACAGCTTCCTCCCAAAAACCTTTTTCGTTTCTATAAGTAACGTAAATATCTATTCCGCCATAACCATCGGGCCTATTGCTACAAAAATATAAGGCTTGATTATCTGGTGCAATACTGGGAGCGCTGTCCCAATAATCGGAGTTTATGTTTTTACCTACATTTTTAGGTTCAGACCACCCTTTTTTTGTTTTCGACACTTTATAAATGTCATACCTGCCATAGCCTTTTTGATTATAATCGGCAGCATAGTAAAGTGTATTTAAATCCTGGGTTAAACTCATGCTTCCTTTTTTCTCTTCAATATTTAAATCATCTGATAAAGGACTTGCTTTAGAAAATTTATTTTTGGTAAGCGTGCTTGTATAAAAATCCTCTCTTTTAAAATTACTTCGACGCATAAATAAAAATAGACTGTCTTGTACCGTAATGCTGGGAAAATATTCTGCATCGGCTGTATTAATGCTATCTCCAGCGTTGGTCACAATTATTTCACTTTGTATAGGATGAGATTTAGCAAAACTACATATAGCAATAAGTTCAGCAGCTTTACTTTTCAAATAAGAGGGCAGTACATTTTTATATGATTCTACAATGGCAGCCGCCTTGGTATAATTGCCTAGTACCATATACTGGGATGCGTACTTTACTATATAGGGTAAAAAAATAGTAGAATCCGTTTGAATTAATTTTTCAAATGCATTAATTGATTTTTGATATTGTTTAGCTTCTGCATACACTTGATAAAGAAATAGTGTTGCCTCTGCATTACGCTCATTTTTTTTCAACAAAGTTTCTAGTAAAGAAATGGAGGAAGCAAAATTCTTTTGTTCAAAAGCAGCTACCGCTTTTTGGTAAATTTTTATATCGACATTCTTTTCTTGCGCCACTAATTTGTGGGCATTCAAAAAAAGCAAAACGAAAAAAAATAAGAAATAATTTTTTTTACCTTTCATATAGATAGCCGTAAGTATTGTAAATATACAAATTAGGGTACTTGTATGTACTTATGTAATTGTGCGCTTAGTTCCCATTTAGGGTGGGCCTTTATATACTCAATTACTAAAGGCGTTATTTCATTCGACTTATCCCATTCAGGTTGTAAGTATAATTTACAATTAGGCGAAACTTGTTTGGCATAGGTTTCGGCCCATTCGAAGTCGTGGGTATTAAAAATAACTACTTTTAATTCTGAAGCAGCTTGAATACTTTCAGTAAGTGGTGCTTTAAATTTTTTCGGTGAAAGACAAACCCAGTCCCAGTTTCCAGACATCGGGCTAGAGCCCGAAGTTTCTATATTCACTTCAAAGCCTACTTTTTTTAAAGCAGTGGTTAAGGCATCTAAATTATACAATAAGGGTTCACCTCCTGTTATAATGGCTAATCTTGCAGGATGCGCTAATGCGCTTGAAACAATTTCTTCAACGGAAAAAACAGGATGCTTACTTGCATCCCAACTTTCTTTTACATCACACCAAACACAACCTACATCACATCCGGCTAAGCGAATAAAATAAGCGGCCTTGCCTTGATGGTATCCTTCGCCTTGCAAAGTATAAAACATTTCCATCACAGGATATTGGTTAGCTATTTTCAAATTAAAATGTATAAAATTATTTAAAGGCCTTGGTAGGCTTTCATTGTATTTTTTAAAAGTCCTGCAATGGTCATAAGTCCAACACCACCGGGAACTGGTGTAATAGCAGATGCTTTAGCGCAGGCTTCTTCATAATTTACATCGCCCTTAATTCTAAAACCTTTTTTAGCAGTGGCATCGTCTACACGGGTAATACCTACATCAATAATAACGGCGCCTGGTTTAATCATATCACCCGTTAAAAAATTAGGAACACCTAGTGCAGCCACAATAATATCGGCGCCTACACAAATTTCTTTTAAATTTTTTGTGTGGCTATGACAAATAGTTACCGTGCAATTGCCTTGTGCAATATTGCTGCTTAATAAAATACTCATGGGACGGCCAACAATATTACTACGCCCAATGACTACTGCATTTTTTCCTTTGGTTTCAATATTAAAAAATTCAAGCATTAAAATAATTCCATAAGGTGTGGCTGGAATAAAAGTATTTAAACCTTGCACAAGCCTTCCCACATTCACAGGATGAAAACCGTCGACATCTTTGGCGGGGTCAATGGCTTCAATAATATTAGATTCTTTAATATGTTTTGGAAGTGGCAATTGAACTAATATGCCATCGCAGTTAGGATCTTGGTTTAGCTCGGCAATTTTTGCTAATAAAACAGCTTCTTCGACACCTGCATCCATTCGATATAAAGAGGAGCCAAAACCTGTTTCTTCGCAGTTTTTAACTTTACTAGCTACATAGGTTTCACTAGCCCCATTATTGCCTACCAAAATAGCTGCCAAATGAGGCATTCTTTTGCCAGCAGCTTTCAGGGCCTGCGTTTGCTCCAAAAGGGTTGCTTTTACGGCGGCGGCGGCTATTTTACCATCTAATACTAACATGTAGCAAATTTAGTTCTTGTGAATTGCAGTACTGTAATTTTTTTTTAACATTCCATCCCCTGTATATTTGTAGTCTTAATATAAAGTATGGAACAAAACCCGAACCAGCCCTTAAACATTGAAATTAGTGAAGAAATCGCCGAAGGATCTTATGCGAATTTGGCCATCATCACCCATAGCAATGCCGAATTTGTAGTTGATTTTGTCAACGTCATGCCAGGCACGCCAAAAAGTAAAGTAAAAAGCAGGGTCATCTTAACCCCTATGCATGCCAAAAGATTTATGAAGGCCTTGGTAGAAAATGTAGAAAGATATGAAGCTGCCAATGGAACTATTGCAGATATGCTACCTGTAGAAATTCCGATGAATTTTGGAGGTCCTACTGCACAGGCCTAATATATGTGTATAAGTTCTCCATATGTTGAAAAGTAGAGCCATTATTTTTTATATTTTTTAAACGATAATTATAACTTTGACGCACAACAACCCACATGAATCCTTCAGTAAAAATATTCGCAGGTACTGGCTCTCAAGCCTTAGCAGAGAAAATTGCGCAACGATTCGGAGCGCCTATTGGAAAAATCAATATTCAAAAATTTAGCGATGGGGAATTCCAACCTATTTTTTTAGAAAGTATTAGAGGAGACTATGTTTTCTTAGTACAAAGTACTTATGCGCCTTGTGAAAATATCATGGAACTATTAATGATGATAGACGCTGCTAAAAGAGCAAGTGCTTATAAAATTATTGTTGTTATTCCTTATTATGGTTTTGCCAGACAGGATAGAAAAGATAAACCAAGAGTAGCCATAGGAGCTAAATTAATTGCTACCTTATTAGAAGCAGCAGGAGCACACCGTGTTATTACTATGGATTTACACGCAGCACAAATTCAAGGATTTTTTGATGTACCCGTGGATCACTTAGACAGCTCAGCCATCTTCATTCCTTATATTCAACAATTAAAGTTACAAGACTTAGCCTTTGCAGCGCCCGATGTAGGAAGTACAAATAGAGTGCGTGAAGTAGCTAATTATTTTAATGCCGAAATGGTAATTTGTGATAAGCATCGTAAGCGTGCTAATGAGATAGCTAGTATGGTGGTTATAGGAGATGTAACTGGAAAAGACATTGTTATTGTAGACGATATTTGTGATACAGGCGGCACTTTAGTAAAAGCAGCAGCGCTATTAAAAGAGAAGGGTGCTAAAACAGTGCGTGCTATGATTACGCATCCAGTATTAAGTGGTAAGGCTTATGAAAATATTGAAAACAGCGTTTTAGAGGAATTAGTGGTTTGTGATACGATCCCTTTATTGCAACCTTCTAAAAAGATACAGGTTTTAACCGTAGCAGATTTGTTCGCCATAGCCATTAGAAATGCCTATGAAAACAAGAGTATTACCAGTCTATTTGTACATTCCCAATTAAAGGCAAGAAGCTAATAATCAACTAGTTATCAAATAAAACGAAATAGTAAGGAGAGACTTTGGTTTCTCCTTTATTATTTCATACCTTCGCCGTCCAAATTATTTATACAAAATAAAAAAGAATCAGAAATGAAAACAATTACAATCGAAGGCCACTTGAGGACCGAAAATGGCAAAAAAGCCGCCCGCCAGCTTCGCTCTCAAGAAAACGTGCTGGGTGTAATTTACGGGGGTGCTCAGGAGGTTAATTTTTATGCTCCTGCAAAGGCTTTTAAGTCTTTAGTGTACACAAGTGAATTTATGTTAGCACAAGTAACAGTAGAAGGAAAAACGTACAAATGCATTTTGAAAGATTTGCAATTTGACAAAGTAACCGACTTATTATTACACGTAGAC
>Ga0209355_1001116_pt1 | contig 15468 bp, 15 predicted proteins | sample LauGreSBDMM110SN_3_FD_187563 | JGI IMG/M metagenome (GOLD analysis project Ga0209355, IMG submission 187563) | Freshwater lake microbial communities from Lake Michigan, USA - Sp13.BD.MM110.SN (SPAdes) (version 2) | ecosystem: Environmental > Aquatic > Freshwater > Lake | place: Lake Michigan...
GTCTCTTCGGTCTCATCCGTAGCTTTCGCAACGGGGACTTCCGTAGCTTTCGCAACGGGGACTTCCGTAGCTTTCGCAACGGGGACTTCCGTAGCTACAACTAATGGCTCCGATTCTGCCTCGCTCTCGCTTTGTTCGGCCTCCTCTTCGGCGCTCTCGCTCTCGCTTTGTTCGGCCTCCTCTTCGGCGCTCTCGCTTTCACTTTGTTCGGCCTCCTCTTCGGCGCTCTCGCTTTCACTTTGTCCGGCCTCCTCTTCGGCGCTCTCGCTTTGTTCCTCCTCCTCATTAGCGCTCTCGTTTTCACTTTGTTCGGCTTCATCCTCATCCTCATCCTCGCTTTCACTTTCGCTTTCGCTACTGACATCACCCCGCAGTAATTCAGAGTTGGACATTTGTTGCACCATTAGATCAATAGGCAGTGTCTCACGGATGACGCTACGGATCTTCTGACGCAGTATGATTTCAAATTGATATAAATGATTCTGCTGCTCAACACTCTTCGCTTGATGATAAAAGAGATAAGGGCGCTTCCATAGTTCCCGTGCCACATGGATCAATAGGCGATGATAGAATGTATCCGGCGCAGGCACCTTAATCTGAATCTTATTACGATTTTCCTGCGGTAATCCAATCAGCACCATCTTCACCGATAAAACATAGATCGTCTTCAAGAGCTCTGGGAAATAGTGACACTTGGAAGAATCAATCAAGTCTTTGTAGCTACTTTCAACCTTTAACTGGTTCCACTCTGGAATCTTAGCCACCTCTTTCTGAAAAGTTTTTAAAATACCTTTGGAGGCGGCTTCCTTGGTACCAACCAAGCCTTGATACAGCGTCTTATAATGACGGTAGAGTGGTTCATAGATCGTATCAAACATATGATCCATATACTCCTCTTTTTGTTCGCGAATCAACTTAACAGATTTAGACATTTCTTGATTTCCAAGTAGGTAATAAAAAAGCACGAATAAACGAACACTCTCTCATAAACATCCCGTAAATACACAGGTTAATAAGGCTTGGAGAATCGCGAAAATCATCATAATCATAATAATACGCCACCAATCTCGCTTCGTAGGCATCTTTATTTTAACACCAGGCATATCCATTGTGCGACCGATACTGTAATGAATCAGATTTTCAAATATATTTAATACAACAAACACTAGAAAAGAAGCTAGAAATACGTGACCCGGTAGAACGTCTAGATATGCTTTATAATGCAATAAATAATTAAACATCTTTTCCTTATTCCTTACCTATGTATCATATTTTTACATTGCTATAGAGTAAAATGGCAGCCATCGCAGTCCACCCCGTCCTGATGAAAATGACCTTCTATGTAACCTATGTATTTCTAATTACCACGGGTTCAGTAACGTTTATTGAAGCCCTTGCGACCAAAATACCCGAAGTGCGTCATATCATGAATATAGAAACCGTTATCTCTATAATTGCTGGTTTCTTCTATTCCCAATTCGTCGCCCGCCTCAGTGAAAAACCAAATTACTCGCAAATGCTACAGACACGCTACTTAGACTGGTCCATTACGACCCCCTTTATGTTATTATCTCTCTGCCTTGCCCTCGGATACAACATTAAAAAGAAACTTGCCCTGCCCGTGCTCTTGTCCATAATTGCTATGGACTATGGTATGCTCTTAATGGGCTATCTTGGGGAACACAATAAGATAGATAAACGCCTCGCATTGGTGCTAAGTTTCGCATTCTTTATCGCGATGTTTGCCATCATTTACACTGTCTTCGTGCATGGCTACTCCAATCACACCAATCTGGTAATCTTTAGCATCTTTATCACAGTATGGTCTATCTACGGCTTTGTCTATTATGCGAAGGATGAAACCAAGAATATTACCTATAATATACTGGATCTCGTCGCTAAATGCTTTACCGGTATATTCTTCTGGATGTATTTTACCAAGATTGTCACCATATAAACCTTTCTTTTTAGTATTCATTATAGATAAATGTTAAACAAAAACTATGTTCAATCGTTAAAGAATGCCAAAGAATATCCCCATCCAATACGTTTGGGGTATGTTGCCAAGAGCTTAAAGGGCATTTATATCCAGAATGGCCCCGGTGAATTTGATCGCTGGGGCATTATGACCCACCCATTTGATGGGGATGGTTATATTCGTAAAATAGAATTTATAGATGGTGCAGCCTATTTCCAAGGTCGCTACATTCAAACCTGGCAAAGGAAAGTGGAGCGCTTCTTTCATCAACGGCTCTTTACAGGTGCCTTTGGTTCTGCCCCTAAATACTGCCTGCTAAAGAACCCAGTCAATACCAATGTCGTCTTTTTGGAAGAGGCAAGCCATGCCATCGCTGCTTCCAGTGAAATGGGTAAAACTTATCAATTAGATGTAGCTACATTAGAAACCCTTGGTACACATCCAACCAGTATATCTGCCCACACCCATGGCCGAATCTCTGTAGAACGGCATTATCCAGCGACCGGCGGCACTCAGCTACTCTTTAGCGATATAGACTCCGTTGTAAGTAGCGTTGTGCAACTTGATATACCTCATTTTATATATTTTCATGATTTTATAGTTATACCAGATTACTTTATATTCTTTGACCATGGACTAGCCATGGATTTATCACAAGGCTATCTCAATGGTTGGGTCAATGGAATCGCATTTAAACATCAACCCTCTGTGCTCTATTTGGTGAATAGGCATTCAGGTTTTTATCAACAGATACCCTTACCAGAAGTCGTCGGGTTTTCCTATCATTTTATATGTGGGAAGCAAAAAGAAAGGCGGGCGGGCGGTGGTGGTATTATAGAAGTTTATTATATTTTATACCCTAAATTCTTTACTACGCCGAGCGAAGAGTGCCAAGGGCAGATTTATAAAACTACCGTTACAGTAAGCACAGAGGGCGCCGCGCTGCATCAAGAAACAGAGTGCGTACATGAGTCATGGGTAGAAATGCCTGTCTATGACCCAACCACCGAAGAATGCTTTGTTATTTTACCAAAGTGCTCTGGCCTCGGTGTCTTTCATACGGTTACCCACGAGCTACGTTATTATTCTAGCCCGGGTAAAATCTTCAATGAACCATTTTACGATGAAAATTTTGTTATGTCTCTGGTCTATGATAGCGCGACCCAGTTGAATTATCTCTATATCTTTGACCGACATTCTACCTTTCAAGAACCAATGACCATTTTACCAATGCCTTTAAGTATCCCTATGGGATTGCATGGTTGTTATCGGGCGGCTAAATAGGATTGACGCTCAGGTTATAAGGATTGTTACGCAGATTGGTCATGAGAGAAGGATCCAGGCGATTGGTTTGTTCCACCAGGCACGCGCCTTGAGGCGTCTTTGTAACCTCGCACTGTTCAATCGCTTTGACCGTTGGTTGATATACCTTAGTGACATTATTATTTTCACGAGACGACATGTAATCGCTGTTAATCTTCTTGACTTCCATATCCACGGCATCCTTGGCCAGACCCGTGTAAGCGCCGCCAGCACCAGGGGTATTGCCACTCTTAATGTTCATCATTTCGCGTGTCCCGTCAATTTCAGCATTGTATTCCGCATCGTAGGACATGGGGTCTCTGTGTGCGCCCGAACCAGCATGGCCATAGTGGTCATTGTCACTAACAAATTGTTTTTGTGTATCATAGACTTGCACTTCTATATGCGAGTAGGCACCCTTGCGTCCGGTCACATCTCCACCCACATAACCGTGTTGATTATTGTTATCCGATACGGTTTGGCGATTGGTGGTGCGCGCCACCACTTCCGGGTCATAGACGAATGCTTTATAGACATGGGCATTCACGTTACGCGTAGTCTCAAAGCTCTCTAGGGTTTGACGATTGGTCGTGCGCGCCTCATCTTCGCTCTGCACGGGGACACCATCCGGGCCTTTGGCATTAAGAATGGTCGCATCATGAATCGTGGTTTCCTTAATGGTCGTGCGCATGGCATGGGTAATCGGGTCATAGGTAGTAGGCTTTGAAGGTATTTGCGCATGCATATTACCAAACGTCCGGGGCGCATCCACAAAGTATTCCTTGGGCGTTCTTTTGAGAATATCGGTAAATGGTGCCACCACGGCTTTCACCATGGAGGTTAAGTTACTAATCACGGTTCGTTTTTGGGTAACATCGCGCGCATTGCTATAGACGAGCACACCGGCCTTGCCATAATCGTCTTCTGCGCCTTTACCAGGTTGTGCGCCAAAAGCGGCAGCGGCACCCTGATATTCCACATGACCATCCACACGGGCGGTGGGTTTGATCACAAATTCAGGACGTTCTGTTTCCCGAGTGTTGGCACCAGTGGTTTTGAGCCATTGGTCTTCTGATTGTTCATAGAATGTATCGGGGCGATTCTTAACCATTGTGCCCTCCAGACCACGTGAGCCACCGGTTTGCGTTTTTTGTGGTCCTTGGAAAGGTAGTTCATAGGTGCTTTTCGGGCGTGATAAAGGACGTAATTCATCCACTGTTTTCGGGCGGGCATAATCCAAAGTTCTGGCCTGTTGAAAGCCACCTTCACTGTTATTGTTAAAACCCATATTCAAGCCGGGTCCAACGCGCACTTGTTCAATCGGGAAATCATTGTTACGTTTAATGGGCGCTTCAATGTGGCTAACATAGTAATCCACGTTGTTTTTCATTCCGCAGACATTGCCCATATTCGCAATCGGTTCAAAGAAACACTCCACTTCCTGTTTATGCTTGAAACGCTCACCACGACCCGTAGAGTTTTCCAAATAAGATGAACTTGCAAACGGGTCTATATTCTGCTTTACTTCTCCGCGAAAAAAGGGTTGCATGTTATTGTGTTTAAATTGCTCCGCTGGGATGGAATCTCCCGTCATGGATTCCACATAGGTTTGTTTGTTACCACCCGCATTTTCCATATTAAAACCCGACGCAGCACCTTCGGGCATTAATGGCTTAAACATGTCGGCGTAAGCCGGGCGTGGCACCACTCCAGTCGTTGTTGGTGTCTGGGCTTGATTCCAGGATTCTGTGCCCATTTGGAATTCTTGCTTTCTCACTTGGTTCCAATAATCCGAATCGTATAAATTTTTCATGGAAGGGATATCGTTTTGAGGCAGAGGTTGGTTCTCAATATTTTTAAACGTCTGACGTTCTTTTGATAACGTATAACCGATTCCCGACAAGGCAGCAGTTGTATATGCTTCCATACTCTATTATGAAAATAGGATAAAAAAAAGCTTCATCTAAATTTATTTGCAAGATTTCACTAGGTATTCGTATTGAACGGTGATTTGGGTATCACCACGCACAATGGTTTTGGGCGTATCTAGCTTTACCTTGGTGGCCGTGTAACTAAATTCCTTTTTGTCGGAACCTTGGCTCATTTCACGTAGGGTAAATTTCACCTGGCGTTTGGTAGGGTTTAGTTTCAGCAGAGCACGACCAGCTTTGCGTGCCGCTTGAGAAGGGGCTTTACCTGTGTAGCGACCGCCTTCGCCGATGTCTTTCATATGGGAATCAGAGATAGTGAAGGTGCGGACAGACATGTTTTCTACCTTATACGAAGATTTAATTTAATTTACATTTGTTTGACAGAGTCACAGGATCTCCAAGAAACCTGGTTGGGATTACCAGGGGCAGAAGCACCGCATGCTTGGGGAGGCTTCCATTGTTGAAATTGCTGTTCCATATTTACCTGGTTGTTGGGAGGCAGGATGGGGGTTTCATCCACGAGATCCGGGATACAAGGGCGATGGTTATCTTTAATCATAATACGGTTACTGACGAGGTAATCAAAGGGAACCACTGCTTTATCTTGAGGATCGTAGCAGAGCCATTCCCAGCGGTTCCAGCCGGTGCCGCGTAATGTGCAGGGAGGGTTTGAAAGGCGCGTGGATTCTGTGGGGGCCATGCATTTCCGTGTGTCTCTCGTGCCATCTGGCTTTGCGGCACAAACACCTTCCATGGGAGGGGTATATTTACCGGGTAAATATTGTTCTTTGGCGCATTTGGTGTTCTTGTAATTAAGACCCTGTAACTCACTATTGACATCAATGGTGGAACCATACTCGCAAAAGCCAGGGCCCCACTGTTGCCAGCGAATAAAAGGATCATTGGGAATATCCTGACCGCATTCCTGGCAATCACTTGAAGGCGTCGCCAGCATATACATACCCGGACCAGTGGAACGTTTTAATTGTTCTTCATAGGAACATGAATCTTGACGCAATGAAGCCGCAGACATTTATTCTTGATATAACTTAATATTTATTTTTTACCTACTTTGTGTTTCAGGCGCCGACCGCCTCTTTGCGGAAATGGTTGCCCATATTGATCTACTTGCATGGGAGCCGCCGCCGGTGCGGGTGCTGGTGCTGGCACAACCGGTTCTTGAGCTTGCCATGCATCTGGAGGCGGTGCGGGAGAATTAAAGAGTTTGGATAAAAGATACATAATAATGAGGATACCAACCAGAACACCTAGACCAATACCCACGTATTTCAGGATTTTCAATAATTGTGTATAATCTTTCTTGGTGCTTACTTCCGCCGCCGCCGGGGGAGCGGGTGCCGCGGGTGGTGTATATTTAGGGGTTCCTTCGGGAATCGCTAGATAACCTAGGGTAGCAAGCGAGATTTTTTGCACGGATCCATTAATGGTGCGCTCGCAATTGCTACCACCAGAGAGTGTCCAGCCAGTGGGGCATACAGTCGCCAGACACTGCTTAATATTACTACTTTGTCCAGTTAAAGTGCTACTGGTATAACCAGTTTCACATCCAGCGCGGGCTTTAAAGTTGTGTTGAACCAATGTAGCGTTACAGGTATATTCAGAAAAGTTATAACCATTATAGAGGGTTCCCTTAGCACATTTCATACTACCCGTGTTATCACGATTGTAATCAAACAGTCCTGCTTCCGGCGCACAGAGACAAAATCCCGTATTGGAATCTACCGGTAGATAAAAGGCTGTCGTATCTTTCAAACAAATACTGGCTGGAATACTCATGTTATTTATCTTATAAGAATAAAATTAACGGCGGCAATGGGGATAGTTCATTGCAGGAGGCATAGGCACAGCAGGATAAGCAAACATCTGGCATGCCGGCAGATGCAGTTTGGTGGTATCAATGGGAGCTGTCTTATCGTTAATAATGAAAGGGTTTGCATCCAATGGTTTAGATTGAGATACGCTACATTTAGAGAGCAAACGGGTAATACCTTTGAGCTCACTTTCCATATCAACTAGGTTACCTTTCACTTGACTGACCGTGGGGCCACCCAGTAATCCTAGCCGGTGTATGCATTTATCGGGATGTTCATAGATTTCATCGTTAAGAATATAGCTTAGAATGGATGTATTGCCTCCTAATTCACGGGCATAACGACAATGATCGTATGTAAGACGATTAAAGCTCATATCTTTTCTACTTATTGCCGCGATTAAAATTGTGGTGGGTGGAAAGAATAAAAATAAAGAGTCTAATGCAAGTTCGTCATGCCGTAACCGCAACGGTTCATCATCTCCTTGCGGCGGACAAAGTCCCGTGTGGGTTCGCCTCCCCACGTCCAGCTGGGAACAATATGGTTCGGGTCTTGAATATCTTGCATGCATTTGACCAGAGGGGTCGGGTGATACGTTTCACGTTCCATAATGGCTTTCTTGCAAGGTATATTAATGCCCTCGTAAATAGAGTTATTCACACCTTGTTGAATGGCCAGTTCGGCACCGGGATCAGATACACCCGGTTTTAGGTTGGGGCACCCTTGAAACATACGTTCAAAGAGTTGCACCTTGCAGCGATCCCGGGTTAGCGTGCTAGGGTCATTGCGTATTTTGGAATCCTCATCAATTAGGCAATCGTCCGCTACACCATAACCAACCTTCGCCCGCAGGTTCGGGTGATCGTATTGGAAATCAGGGGAACGCACTTTAGGCGCCTCGCATGTGGAGAGCGGTAGATACTGATAAACGTTATAACCATACATCTGCTCGTTTTGCGCATCTCTGGCTTCTCTCGCACAGCAATCCGTGGAAAAGTTTTTTGAATCCAAAAAGATACGTTGTTTGGACGCCGCCATAAGAATCTCTATACCTTAAAGAACATATTTATTTTAGCGCATAATTGGGCGGTACATATTTTGATGACATTCAATGCCATTTCCTTCTTTGCATGTCGCCGGCGATCCATACAACCATTTCGCATAGCCTTCTTGGTCATTTGGGATCGTGGTAGAGGGAACCGTGTAGAATTCACGCGCACCATACCATTTTCCCCAAATATCATTCACGTCTTTAAACACCCGCTGTTTAAAGTTGCTATCCACCCGTTTCTTTACTTTCTCTAGGTCACATGCCGCGGGACGATTGGGGTTATATTTAATATCCGCGATGTTGGGGTTCATAAAGGGATTCTCCACCGTTGTGCGAGAACACAATTGGTTATCTACGATATCCAAGTCACGGTCTTTTAAGAAGTTTTCCGCAACGGTTCTATCTCTCTGTTCAAATTGGTAAATGACAATGGACAATATACCAGCGAAGAGACCAATGAACATATATTTCGCATTGGCTTGAAGTAGAGAAAGCACAATGGATAAATATAAGAAGAATCTTAGAATCGCATTTAGTTTCTCTTCCAAACTCATATCTTTCAACGGTAAAATGTGGTAAAAGTTATTCGCATTGAATAAATTAATTAAATCTTCGTACCAGATTTTTTCAGGCATCCTCTACTAGTTCGCTTTGATTATTATTTTCTTTCGCGGATTTTTCGCGGATTTTCTTCTTTAGACGTTCTGACATATTTGCCTTACGAGAAGCACTATGCATGCGACCGCTACTGGGTCTTTTCTGGCTACTGCTACCTCCTGCGCCGCCGGCCATGCCACCCATGCCACCCATCATTCCCTTCATAAGGCTTTCAGGGTTCATGCCCATTTTCTGGAATTGACTGAGCATGCTGCTGAGACCGCCCATGTTCTTACCAATATCTCCCATTCCAGGAATCATACCAGGTAGTTTAGACGCCAAGCCTAGTGCATCTTGAAGGAGTGTCTCTTGGGCTAATTCACCAGAGGCCATTTTCGCCATCATTTTGCTACTCACAGAACTAATCAATTTGCCAAAACCGGAATTCGGGTTCTGTAGCGAACCAAGAATGTCCATGTTGCCAGATTGTAGGGTCTGTTGGATTTCATTGATGTCAATGTCCTGCATAATTTCTTTGGCCAGCTTACCAAGAGACGTAGTCTCCAGGTTTTTGAGCTCATCTTCTAGCACACTAGAGCTACGTTTGCCATGGAGCACCTTTAGCTTAATCAGTGTTTGCTTTACCCAGTCGTCCTCTAGTTCCGCGACTTTCTCTGCAAAGTCTTTGTTTAAGAGATGCTTTAATACCTCAACGACCGCATCCACATTAACATTCTCCCGTTTAAAAATGGTGAAAATGGTCAGATAATGATGCAGGGTATATTTATCGGTAAAGGTAGTGAGCACCCAGGAGAGAGGAATACCTGTATAGACTTCAAATCCAACCCATTCCTCTGGGAAAGCGCTCGTGGGGTCCTCTAGTTTCTCATAGGCGTCCCAGAAGTCGGCTTCCAATACACTGACATAGCCAGCATCTAGCTTATCCATACTGGCATAGTTCTTCTTCATCGCCCGTAGGATATCTCTTGCCGGCTTACTGGTGTCTTTTTGTTCCTTGGCATAGTTCTTTACTTTCTTTAAGAGATCAATGTAATACTGATTAAACACGTACACTCGTTGGTCGTTCATAAAAATAAGTTTGCGTAATTCTTTAAATGGATAAAAGGGCTAAGCGCCATAGCGTTCGCTTAAATTCAAGAGCACCTTAAAGTATCGCCAAATGACTACCTTATTCTCATCATTCAGCTCTAGCCAACAGCTTTTTAGCTTTGACACCACATCTAGCACACTATTATAATCGCTAAATTCCTGGAAATCCTTTTCTAGAAAGAAACTCTCGTCTTGGTTCTTAATTTTTTCCGCATAACGGGTCGTTACTTGATCATAAAACAGACAACTGATAATAGTTTCATCTGACGCAATGTATGCATCCAATCCAAATTTATACATGCGGAGCTGAGAATCTGTTGGAAATACCTTCACAAGATCTGTAATCATTTCACAGAATACATCGTTAAATTTACTTAGATAGTCCATTACGGGTATAAACTTCCGGACGGTTATAGATGCAGGAGGTAGTGTTTAAGTGTTTAAGTAATTTTGATTTTGTGCCCTAGCTGCTAAGAGAGGTGGGCGGCATAGTTGATGTATTTAAGAAATTTTGAATATCCAGCGCTCTATCGGCTTGGAGCTTGGATAAATCCGGTGAAGATTTTCCATTCATCTTTTCGCTTTCCGTTTGGGCAGTCATCTCTCCAGTGAGAATTTCGTTACGTTCTTCTAAGTTTGCCCAATTGTATTGTTTGTGTGGATCCGCATTCGGGTGCTCGTCTTCTTCAATAAATGAAAAGAGGTCGCTTGAGCTATTGTTTTTAAATCCAAAAGCGGAAGGCTCTCCATCGCTCCCGGTTCCGGCCCCTCCTGCGCCTGTGCCACCCGATTGCTGGGCACCGCCTTCTGCCTTTGGTGAAGCCATTTTATCCAGATTAAATACCAGGCCTTTGTTCGGTAACAATAGGTAATCAAAGAGTTTTTTATCTGTCAGCACATCTTTCTGTGGCATAATCATCAAGCTGGGCACCGCCGTAATACATGTTGGCACCGATAAGCCTTTGCTCTGTAATCTCTCCACATTGACGAATTTAAAATACTTTTTAACCCCATAGTGACCTAATTGATCCATCAACATCTGAGAGGATTTACAATAGTTGCTATAGAATAAAATCATTGCTATTATTGCGCTTAATCTCTATAAATGGATTTTGTCTGTAAATATGGACGCGCTTAGCTTAAAAAAATGAGAGTTTATAATTAAAGGGATTATATAGAATAGAATGAACACGGTACGCTTTCAACAACCGAAGAAGCTGAGCAAAAAGGAGGAGGAGGTTCTAAAGGTCGCAAATCGTTATGATTTCCAGGTTCATAACATGGACTTGGCCATTATTAACGGCATTCGTCGGGTAATTCTCTCCGAAGTGCCTGTGCTAGGATTTATGGGCGAGGGCGAACCCAGTATTAAAATTCATAAAAACAATGGCCCCCTGCATAATGAGTTTATGATTCACCGGCTGGGTATGCTCCCGCTGCATTTTACAGAGGAAGAAACCGAAGGGTTCGTTGAGAACGAGTGGGAGTTTTATCTAGATATGAAAAACACAGGCACCAGTATGATAAATATTACCACCAATGACATGAAGGGTAAGAAGAACAACGTTGAGCTAAGTGTTAAAGAGCTGCAACGTATCTTTCCACTGGGCGCCGTCACCAAGCGGCCAATTCTCATTACCCGCCTTCGTCAAGGAGAGGAGCTTTCTTTCACCGCAACCGTGGTCAAAGACATTGCGAAAACACATGCGGCATTCTCACCGGTTAGTCGCTGTAATTTCTTCTATATCCAAGACGACGTGAAGAATAAGGATGTTACCGATGTGCTGCAACGCGAACGCAACTACTTTAAAAATGAATATGGAGACCCACTTGCATACCATTTCTCTATTGAACCTGAGACAGGTCTTAGTGCCAAGTATCTAGTGGCGAAAGCCCTGGAAATTCTACAAGCAAAGTCAGAGCAGATTGACCAGGCGCTAAATGCAGAGACTGAAGAAAAAGTAAAATTCATTAAATCCGACGAAGTGGAAGATACCTACGACCTACATGTCTTTAACGAAGATGATACCTATGGCAATCTATTCCAATCCATCGTGTTCTCACACTTTCTCCGTAACCCCGTCAAGATTCTGGATAACAAATTTACCATGACCTATGTGGGCTATTATGCCCCGCATCCACTGGATCCGAAAATCGTTATCCGAATGACCCTCAAGAATGACCAGGATATTGCAGGAACCAAAGAAGAGTTTGCGGTGGCATATAAACAGTGCCTACGCTTGGTCAATCAAAACTTGAAAGAGGTTTATGATGAGTGGATTCGGTTTGATTAACACTTAAAATATATACCTTATATAATTAGTATATGTCTCTGACACAACCATCATCTATGCGTCGCATCAGGCTAACATCTGCACGCCCATCATCATCATTAAGAAGAACAGTAACACAAACACACCCTCTTTTTATTTTATCCGAGGAGGAGAAAGCTTTTTTAAAAACCCATTTTGAGACAGATTATAAACCCTTATTTATGAAATGGTTTTTACAGACATCTGAACAAAATAAATTATTGGCACAGGCTAAAAAAAATTCACAGACATCTGAACAAAAGAACTTATTGGCACAGAAGGCTGATGCTAAAGAATTTACAATTTTATCCTTCCCAGAATTAGCATTCAGTGATAAGGTATTGTTAGAGAATGAAAAGAAACGTATCCAAAATATCATAAAGGCTAAGGGAACTAACTCTAAAGATGCCGATGTTATAAATGATTTTAAATTATTATTAGAAGGTGATGATGCCTTGATTATTATGCATGCTAAGTCACGCATATATGAAGGCTGGCAGGATCTCGTAAATTTAAAGGTGATGAAACGATTTTAAATACACTTTACGATCCTTATGAATAATATATTTGTGGCCGCGCTTTGAAAGAAGAACGGTATATTTTTTCTTACAATAAGTAATTTTTTCTTTTGTTTTTTTAGCGGCTCCACCGCTAGCCTGTGCAGGGGCGACTTTTATAGAACAATCAAATACTTTGCTTGAATCCCGTCTAGGATTTTTGGGTATGTGTTTGTAAGGTGGATTTACACTGTAATTTGAGTTCATGAATTGATTTTCCATAAACATATTTGCGACAACCGTAGGTAATGATAAAAAATCCGGTAATTTATGTTCAAATATACACATAGCCGCGCCGAGTGTTCCTCCAAAATCCGTTAATATATCTTTTATGATGAAATTATATATAGCGTTACATAGTGCATATGTTTTTGGTGTGGGTTTAATAAGTTTGCTGACTTGTTCATATACGATATTCGTAGTATTCGGCATTATAACTTTACCACCCCATATAAATACACTACGATTATTGATTGTATCTTCCCATTCACAGTAATTATGCTCATGATTAATGAATTCCTTATTAAATCCGAGATTATACGTAATGACCGCCCTACGAAATGTATCAATCGCTTTATGTGTCAAGAAAGGAATGATCACTATTATACTAAAAGGCTTATTTACATTCGGATTGGAGGTTAATGCTTTCCATGCATGTATAAATATAGCTGTTGATTTTTGCAATCCAGAATAAGCACCATCGTCAAACATTACGAAATGTTGAATATTATGGTTTATGTACATATCATTGATTGTAGAGACATCAATCATTCCACTCCCCACATCACTTACACAATACGGTAAGAGGTTATCACGATTCTTATCCTCTAAGTTTTTTAATTTTTCCCATGCGAATGAGGCAATCCATTCGGGACTTTTAAATGTAGAAGAAGATGAAATTTGATATAGGTTTTCTGTTAATAAACCCCACTTTCTATAATAACCATCGTTAAATGTTCTACTGAGCCATTCAACACCTTCATTGATACTTTCTAACAACTGTCTATTTGTAAAGATTTGGATTTCATTAAATATAGCTTTTATTAAATCTGCAATAATTTCTTCATCTATATTATATTCTCTTGGACTTGAATCTGATGTGAAAAGAGCTCTTATTTGATCCGCAAATTTACTTTTTATGTCATATGTGTTTTTCACGTTAATTGCATTCTTTAAGAAAATGTGTGATTTCGTTGTATCAATACCGGGTAGTATTTGAAAATTTTCTTGATACCGTTGTATTGTGCTGCTGATATCAGCCATATGTATAAATACCAGATAATATTTTTCTGCCAATCAGTAGAGGGATGGCATCCATCGTATATATAGACGAAGAATTACCGGAAATTACTATCCGTGAGTTCTATACAGACGGTGACGGAGACGGAGAAGGAGAAGGAGAAGGCGATGGTGAAAATAAGATTGGTGTGAATATTCATTCTACGGCGGAATTAATGGATCAATTGATTTTATTACTTCAAAAAGTAAAAGATACGTCTTCCATTCCCATTCATCGTAAGGCACTTGGTATGTTAGAGATTCATAAAGAACTCTTAAAAATCCCTTTATCGGATATTTCTCTGTCACACATCCCAGTAGTAAATGTGATTCGACATAACGTGGAAGACGAACAGGATGTATTTCATGAAAAATACGAACAGGCTAGCAAGATTGATAATTACTATTTACGTCGTGAAGAAATGCGAAAGGCATTTTTAATTTTTGAATCCACCAATACGACAGAACCGCCCCAATGGAAGGTTCAAGGTGAGATTGAATTAGAGTCTGGTGATCGTGCCATCATTCAGAAAGAGGATAATATCCAATCCAAGATTCGTTCGTTCAAGATGTATCAAGGGATTTCACCCTTTGATGAGCAGTTTGATAAGCTCTCTCTCTGCGATAAAATAGACTCTGTGAAAGTTCCTTGGAAAGAGCTCATGATCACGTCGCCGAACATGGAAGATTATTATGAGCAGCTCGCCCATCCGGAATTAGATGAGTTTGTAGCTAAAATAGAGGACATTGATTCCCTATATGGTCTATGGAAGAATTTCATTGGCTATGGAGTAGATTTAGAAACCTATGACGAAGAGGAATGGGATGTATTGATTAAGAAGCTCCAAACGCTACAGAAGAAGGACAAAGAGGTCTTCACTTTCCTAAAACCATTGACCTTTGCGCCGCAACCCTTAAAGTTCCCCGAAGTGGGTGGCTTGGCATTTTATCACATTCAACAGGGAATTATACAACGCATCATACCCGTGCTCTCTAAATTACAAACGAATCTGTTAGAGCTCTATCGTGTTTTCTCCGAAGCGACCCCGATTAATCGTATTGATACGTCCAACTTGCCCAAGACCATCTATGATCTGGCCATGAAAATCCAGGAACAATCTGCGGACTTTACCATGGTGGTGGATCTAATCAAGACCATGTTGTTAAATGAACGTCTAAAAGAATTGGATCAATGGATGAAGGCGGTATATCAATGGGATATTGAGGGCATTGAAGAAAAGGTGGCTAGCGAAGTAAAGCGCTATGAACGCACCGAAACCTCTATCTATGACGAGCTGCATTGGCCGCTAACCTCTCTCACAACGGAACTAAAAGAAATTAAGCGTGGTTCCGTTATTGTGCAACAGTTTGATGAGAACGAGCACCGGACAGATGATATCTTTGAATATGTGCCCGAATTCACTGTAGAAGACGATAACCCTGACGAGATTCTATTGCCTGTCTATGACGATGCGCTACCCATAGATATTTCTGCCCTAGAGGAGAGCCAAAAAGAAGTG
>Ga0209355_1001120_pt1 | contig 15434 bp, 13 predicted proteins | sample LauGreSBDMM110SN_3_FD_187563 | JGI IMG/M metagenome (GOLD analysis project Ga0209355, IMG submission 187563) | Freshwater lake microbial communities from Lake Michigan, USA - Sp13.BD.MM110.SN (SPAdes) (version 2) | ecosystem: Environmental > Aquatic > Freshwater > Lake | place: Lake Michigan...
CCTTCTCGCCGATCGACGCCACCTGGGAACGGAAGGCGGCCGCCGTCTCCGAATACCACGCGCAGTTCACAGATGAGGAGCTGCCACAGTTGGTGAAGACGCTCGACGCCAAGGCGCAACTCGTTGCGCGTGTTGGCGTGGAGGCTGGCCTCTTGCCAGTAGGAACTAAGCGCGCCGAACCACTCAAGGTGATCGACCCCCGCGCCCTCCACGGGGCGCGCTAGCCGTCCTGCCAACTTTATGGGGCAGGCGTACAATCGCGGAGATGCGTAATCCGATCCTGCTCCTCCTGACCTTCGTTGCGGCATTGAGCGTCGCTGGGTGTCAGGCAGCCTTCCCCCCGAACGCGGCCACCGTCGAAGGCCTCCTCATTGAGGACCTCTACAAGCTAGTTTTCGTCATCGCCGCGGTCGTCTTTCTCCTCGTTGAAGGGCTGGTGATCTGGTCGGTAATCCGCTATCGACGCAAAGCCTCCGATGTCGTGCTTCCAGCCCAGACACACGGCAACTTGGCGTTGGAGGTCGTTTGGACAGTCATCCCGCTGGTGACGGTCATCGGGCTCTTCTTCGCCTCATCCCAAGTACTCGGTGTTGTTGATGCCCGTAAGCCGGACGAGGTTTCGGTAAAAGTGGAAGTTGTTGGATACCAGTGGCAGTGGAAGTTTGGGTATCCTGATGAAGGTTTTGAAATTTATGGAACGGCGCAAAACTACCCGGAGCTCGTTGTGCCAATTGATGAGCGAATTGAAGTCACGCTAGTGGCGCAAGATGTCAACCACGGGTTCTATATTCCCGAATTCCTTTTCCAGCGCGACCTGGTCCCTGGGCAGGTGAATCACTTTGAATTCACGCCAAACAAGCTCGGCACATTCGCTGGGCAATGTTCTGCCTTCTGCGGACTCCTCCATCACGCCATGGGGTTCTCCGTTCGCGTCGTGACGCGCGAAGAGTACGAGACTTGGCTGACTGAGATGAAGCCAGACCCTTCTGCGAGCGAGTCTCCAGCTTCGGACGCCGCCGACCTCTCTGGGACAGTTAGGGAGTGGGGCATTGAGCTATCCAGCGCCAGGAGTACTTCAGGCGAGGTGTCGATCGGGCTGACTAATGGCGGGACGATCCCCCATGAGTTTATTGTCGTTCGCACAGAGCTCACAACAGAAGAGCTACTGGCCACGGTTGATCCTGCATCAAATCGACTTGATGAAGCGATGCTAGATGCGGCTGGCGAGCAGCCAGAGTTTGCCCCAGGCGAGGTCAAGCTGTTGACTCTGGATCTGTCACCCGGAAAGTACATCGTGCTCTGCAATATTGCGGGCCACTTTTCTAATGGGATGCACGCGTCACTCGAAATCTTGGCAAACTAGGCGTTAGTGAGGAGGGGCACATGACAACTGCAGCGGTTCGAGTCACCGGAGCTCAGGGATCTAGGGTCTACGACTACCTAACGACAACTGATCATAAAAAGATCGGCATTCTCTACACCATCAGTTCGTTCATCTTCTTGGCGATCGGTGGACTTCTTGCACTCGGAGTCCGGACGGAGCTTGCTCAGCCAGGCCTCCAGTTCATGGACGAATCTGTCTACAACCAACTCTTCACGATGCACGCATCAATTATGATCTTCTGGGTGATCATTCCGTTCCTTGCTGGTATTGGAAACTACATTGTGCCGTTGCAAATTGGGGCGGCAGACATGGCCTTCCCGCGCATTAACGCACTCAGTTTCTGGATGATCCCGTTCTCTGGACTCATTGCGGCATCAGGATTCTTCTTGGGCGGTGCAGCTGACGCAGGGTGGACCGCCTACCCGCCACTCAGCAGCATCACGTACAGCCCTGGCCCCGGGATGAATTTGTGGATCATGGCCGTCGTCCTGGTTGGCACGAGTTCGATCCTTGGCGCGGTGAACTTCCTTGTGACGGTCTTCCGCATGCGGGCTCCCGGCATGACGCTCTTCCGCATGCCGATTATGGTGTGGACGATCATCGTCACAAGCGTGCTCGTCTTGATGGGGACGCCAGTGCTCACGAGCGCACTCATCATGCTCTTTGTGGATCGCAACTTTGGTGGGAGCTTCTTTGATCCAACCACCGGCGGTTCAGCCATCCTCTGGCAGAACATCTTCTGGTTCTACAGCCACCCAGCGGTCTACATCATGGTTCTCCCAGGAATGGGCGTGATCTCTGAGATCCTCCCAGTGTTTAGCCGAAAGCCGCTCTTCGGCTATCGAGCATTCGTATTCGCCACGGCGGGGATCGGCGCGCTTGGATTCTCGGTCTGGGCGCATCACATGTTCACCACAGGGGGCGTCTTCCTGCCGTTCTTCTCGGTCATGACGTTCCTCATCGCAGTTCCAACTGGCGTGAAGATGTTCAACTGGATCGCCACGCTGTGGCGTGGACAGATCACACTCAAAACGCCAATGCTCTTCGCGCTCGGCTTCCTCTCGATGTTCCTTATCGGTGGGATCAATGGAGTCTTCAGCGCGTCGGTGCCAGTTGACTATGCAGTTCACGCTACGTACTGGATCGTGGCGCACATCCACTACGTGCTCTTCGGCGGATCGTTCTTGGCGATTATGGCCGGACTCTATTACTGGTTCCCAAAAATGTCTGGCAAAATGCTTGATGAAGGACTCGGGAAGCTGCACTTTGTGATCGCGATGGTTGGACTCAACCTGACCTTCCTACCGATGCACTCCCTCGGGCTGATGGGGATGCCGCGTCGCATTGCGGACTACTCGCCAACCGCCGGCTGGAATGATCTGAATCTCGCCGCAACTGTTGGTGGATTCCTCGTTGGCATCAGCACCCTCCCGCTGCTCTGGAATATCTACATCTCGCTGCGGAACGGGAAGGATGCAGGCCCAGATCCATGGGAAGGGAACACGCTCGAGTGGGCAACCTCATCGCCGCCTCCGGCTTGGAATTTTGATCGACTCCCTGCAATCACATCGGAGCGCCCACTCTTTGATGCGCGTCACGGGCGATCCGGAAGCGATCACACATGAGCCTCGCCACGGCAGAACATGGCACGCCTGAGGGGGTGAGCGGCCACGGTTCGTCCGCACACGGCGCCGCGGGGCACGGAAAGAAGGGGCTCGGCAATCCGGTTCTCGGGATGCTGCTCTTTATTGTTTCGGAGATCATGTTCTTCGGGGGTTTGTTCGCCGCATATTTCAGCTTGCGCACGTCTGCAGCAGTATGGCCACCAGAAGGTAATGAGGCATTCCTCCTGCATGAGGAGGCGCTCTTTCCTGCCATCATGACCCTGCTCCTACTCATCAGCTCGCTGACCTGTCAGATTGCCGTGTGGCGCATCCGCCGCGGCGATCGCGTTGGGATGAATCGAGCACTGATGCTCACGGTGATCCTCGGCGTGGTCTTCCTGATCGGGCAGGTGTACGACTACACCCAGCTCGGATTCGGTGTCGCTGACGGAACGTTTGGTGGGACCTTCTACATCCTCACCGGATTCCACGGAGCCCACGTGCTCGGCGGCGTGCTGATGCTCGGAGTCTGCCTCTACCGCGGCGGCCTCGGACAATTCTCTGCACAGCACCATGACATGGTCGAAGCAACATCAATCTATTGGCACTTTGTTGACGTGGTTTGGGTGTTGCTCTTCTCGCTCCTCTACTTCATTTAGGAAGGGGACGATTGAGCTCCAGTAGCGAACGGGTCGCCTGGCTCAACGAGCAGTACTCCCCAAGTCGCACCGCACACGATTTCAACGGCAGCATCCAGTCATACAAAGCTGGGACCGAAGCGGCTCGCGCTGCGATCACGGGCAACCGTCACCGGGTGCTCGCGTATGGTGCACCTCCCTCCAATCGCATTGAGTGCTTCTTGCCGCGCACAGAGGGTGTCCCTGGTGAGGCGGGGAGAGGCGGACTTCGGACGGGTGGTGCGCGGAGAGGTGCGCCGATCTTCGCCTTCCTGCACGGCGGCTGGTGGCAGGAGCTCTCCATTGAGTACGCTGCCACACCAGCGGTTGCGCTCACGGACGCTGGCGCAATCTACGCATCGATCGGCTACACGTTGACGCCAGTCGTGCAGCTTCGCGAGATTGTTGCCGAAGTCTCTGCCGCACTCACGACGATCGCCGCGCACGCAACAGGGATGGGGGGCGACCCAAGACGCATCGTGTTGGCGGGCCATTCGGCGGGTGCGCACCTTGCCGCAACGCAACTTACTGCGCTGGCCCCAGAGGCTCCTCGTTATACGGCTGCAGGGCTCCTCTTGATTGGCGGCGCGTATGACCTTGGACCGATTGCAGAGAGCTACGTGAACGAGAAGGTGCGGATGAGCGAAACGGATGCGGCTGCACTCTCCCCAGCACTCCTGACGCCGCTCCACGATGTGCCGGTGAAGATTCGTGTGGGTGAAGAGGAGCCTGAAGAGTTTCGCCGCAACGCGGCACTCCTCCTAGAGCGATGGGCGCCGAACCTGAGCGCGGTCGACAGCGCAACCCTCAGCGGGCGCGATCACTTTGATGCGCTCGACGAACTCGCCGATCCTCACGGGCGTCTCTACGCCGACGCGCTCGAGCTGCTCGGGATCCCACTGCAGCGCGCCGCCGTGGGACGATAGCGGCATGAGCAACGTGAGTAGCGAACAGGCGCCACAGAGTGCGGAGGCACTTGATACCACGGATCCGCTCGCGTCGCTGCGCGACATGTTCTCTATCCCGAACGGTGTGATCTACCTCGATGGCAACTCGCTCGGTGCCCTTCAGAAGGGTATTGCTGAGCGGATCGATCGTGTGGTGAAGCAGCAGTGGGGCGAGGGGCTGATTCGCAGCTGGAATGACACCGACTGGTACGAGATGCCGATGCGCGTCGGCGATCGCATCGCACCGTTGATCAGTGCAGGTGCGGGCGAAGTTGTGGTGGGCGACTCCACCTCCATCTCACTCTTCCGCGTTGTTGCGGCGGGGCTCGGGCTGCAGCCGGGCCGGAACGTCATCGTGACGGAGTGCGGCAACTTCCCATCGGACCTCTACATCCTTGAGGGCCTGCAAGGGCTGCGCCCAGACCTTGAGATTCGCCAGGCGGCGGCGGGTCAGGATCCGGCGGAGCTTCTTGATCAGCGAACGGCGCTGCTCGTCCTCACGCAGGTGGATTACAAGAGTGGCCTGATCCGAGACATGAAGCGGCTCACCGATGCGGCGCATGCGGTGGGTGCGTTTGCCGTCTGGGATCTCTCGCACTCAACGGGAATCATCCCCGTTGAGTTGAACGCGAGTGGCGCAGACTTTGCAATCGGCTGCGGCTATAAGTATTTGAATGGCGGTCCCGGTGCACCGTCGTACACCTGGGTTGCGCCGCGACTTGTGGAGCGTGTTGCGCAGCCTCTCGCAGGCTGGCTCGGGCACAAAGATCCGTTCGCCTTCACGCCAGAGTACGTGCCGGCCCCAGGGATCCGTCGCTTCATCACGGGGACGCAGCAGGTGCTGAGCCTCGCCGCACTTGATGAGGCGATGAAGATCTGGGAGGGGATCTCCATCACGCAGGTCCGTGAGAAGTCCACCCTCCAGACGAGTCGATTTATTGCGCAAGTCGAGGCTCGCTGTGCCGGGCTCGGCTTAACACTCGCCTCCCCGCGTGACGCGGCGGTGCGTGGCGGGCAGGTTTCGTTCACGCATGAGCAGGGCTACGCGGTGATGCAGGCGTTGATTGCGCGAGGGATCATTGGCGACTTCCGTGCGCCGAACCTGCTGCGCTTCGGCTTCTCGCCGCTCTATCTCAGCTTCGCTGAAATTGATCGCGCGGTGGATGCGCTGGCCGATATCCTAACGACGAGGAGCTGGGACGATCCGCGCTTTACGGAGAAGCGTCGCGTCACTTGATCTCTATCCGCTGATAGCTTCCGCGCACCCTAGACGACGAGCGCGCCACCCTCAATAAGTGTGGCGATCGCCGCATCAAGTGCCTCGCTGTGTTGATCTGCGGCGCTGCGCGGCGTTGCTGGCGAGAAGAGCGCCATGTTGTGGAAGGGGGTCATGATGATGCCGCGATTCAGTGCGTGGAGGTGCAGGTAGCGCTCCATCTCGTGGTGTACCGCCGCAGCCGCCTCACCGCCACTACGCGGCGCCTCTGGCGTGAAGTGATACTCAGCGCGCGCGCCGAGTCGCGTCACGCTCCATCCAACGCCGCGTCGCGTAAATACCTCTTCAACACCATCCGCCCAGCGGTTCGCCCCCGCGATCATCTCCGGGAACGCCGCGTCGGTGAGCACCTCGCGCAGCGTGGTGCGGATCGCAACTGCGGAGAGGACGCTCCCTGAGACGGTGCCGCCAATGCCGCCCGTATCAATCTCGTCGCGTTGCAACTCGCCGCTGATTTTTTCGGCGAGGTCACGCCGCATGCCGTACGCGGCGCCAGGAAGGCCGCCGGCGATCGCCTTCCCAATGACGAGCAGATCTGGGTCGAGCCCCCATGCGGCGGTTGCGCCGCCTGGCCCCATAGAGATGGTGTGCGTCTCATCGGCAATCAGGAGCGCGCCGTATTTGGTTGCGAGCTTTCGCAGCGCCGCGTGATAGCCAGCCTCAGGGAGGACGATGCCGATGTTTGTGAGTGCAGGCTCAATCAGGATCGCCGCAACATCACCGGCCGCGAGTGCCGCCTCGGTTACCGCAAGATCGTTGATCTCCACCACACGCGTGGTTGTTGCTGGGTCAACTTGCGGTCCGGTGTTGCCCGGTCGCGCCTGCGCCGCGCCTGCAGCGCTGCCCGGTCGCGCGATCGCAAACGTCTCATCAACGGTGCCGTGATAGCACCAGTTATGCACCAGCACTTTCGGGCGCTTCGTGATGGCGCGTGCGATGCGTAAGACGAAGCGATTCGCATCAGTTGCGGTGAGGCAGAGTTGCCAGAGCGGTAGGCCGAAGCGGCGCGTCAGCTCTTCTGCGGCGTCAATCGCCGCTTCAGAGGGGAGCATCGTCGTTGCGCCGTTCTCAAGCTGTTCCGTCATTGCGCGGACGAGTGCGGCTGGGGCGTGGCCGGCCATCGCCGCCGTGTCGCCCAGCGCGAAGTCCAAATAGACCTGGCCATCTGCATCGGTGATCTCCGCGCCGCGTGCGGAGACGGCGTACGGCGGGACGGGCGAGGCCCAACGCTGCATCCAACTCATCGGGACGCCGCCAAGGAGGCTTCCTCCAGCGCGAGCGGCGAGTGCTGCGGCGCGTGGGTGGGCGAGTGTGAATCGCTCCGCCTCCGCCGCAAAGAGGGGGGCGAGGCGCGCGTCATTAATCTTCGGCGCGTTGCCCATTGACGCTACATCCTGCTGCGAATCGCCCAGAGGTCAGGGAAGACGGGGCGGTGCAGGCTCGCCGCAAGGTACTCAACGCCGGTGGATCCGCCGGTGCCAGACTTTCGGCCGATCGTCCGCTCCACCATCTTGACGTGGCGGTAGCGCCACTCTTGCAAACCTTCATCGATGTCAACAAGCAGTTCCATCATCGATGCAACTTCGCCACCGGCGCGATAGAGCGTCAGGAGTAGCTCTTGCAACCCTTCGTCACCCGCGTACTGCTCTGCGTAGTCGCGCTTCAGTAGGTGCGCTGGAACGGCGTGGCCGCTCGCTGCAAGCCAGGCGATCACCGTATCCCAGAGACTCGGCCGCTTCGCCGCGGCGTGAACGCGCTCGCGCGTCGCCGCCTCTGGGAGGAGATCGGCGAGTCGCGGATTGCGAACGCCGAGGAGCGCCTCCAGCTCGCGGAACTGCGCCGACTCAAAGCCGCTCGATGTGGCGAGTCGGTTACGGAAGGAGGCAAACTCAAGTGGCGTCAGTGTTTCAAGCACGTCGACTTGCGCTACCGCAATCTTCAGAATGTGGCGGACGCGGCTGAGACGATGTGCGGCGCGCCATGTATCTGCGGCGCCGAGCGCCGTAGCGGCGCCGCGAAGTTCGTGCATCGCCTCCTTGAACCAGAGTTCGTAGGTCTGGTGGATGACGATGAAGAGCATCTCGTCGTGCTCTTCTGATCGTGGCGTCTGCAGGTTCAGTAGCTCATCGAGGCGCAGATAGCCCGCGTAGGTGAGTCCTGGATCTTTCGTCTCTTCACTCGCGCTCATGCGCTGATGCTACGCCTCCCGGGCAAAGCGTGAGGCTCCGTCCCGCCTGGCGGCGAAACGGAGCCCCTCACGCAACGAGTTTCGGGATTAGTTTGCTGGCATGAAGACGCCGGTCCACACCTGCCAGGCGAGGAGCGTCTTCGCCACGAGCGAGAGGATCATGTAGCTCCGCTCGCCGTGGAGGTAGTCCTTCCAGCGTCCAATCTGGAGGCGCTGCAGGACCATGTTGACTGCGAAAATGTTGAAGCTCACGAAGAGGCTCACATAGATCGCAATCAGCACCGGCTTGAACTCTTCAAGGCTGCGACCGTTTGGTCCAATGCCCGTTGGCCAGTTCGCGAGCGAGAGTCCAACGGTGGTGAACATGGCAATCCACGGCGCAATGCCCGCAATGCAGCCGAAGATGTAGTGGCTCCACTGGACGTTCTTTCGCCCAATGTTCGCCTCTTCCATCGACCAGCCGAAGAGGTTCATCGACGCGTTGCAGACGGCGATTGCAATGAGCGCGCCAGCATCGGTGATGAAGCTTAGTGAGGCAACGCCGATAATCATCAGCGTGGAGCTGAGCGCATATTCAGCCCAACGCATTGGGTTGAACTGTCGCGCCAGCCAGCCCTCGTAGCGCTTCCGCAGTGGGTACGCCACAAGGAAGTGCGCCAGCGCTGAGAGGCCGAAGAAGGCGGCAACCAGGTAGGCCAGCGGGAAGCTGAAGAGCAGCTCCTTTGCGGCGGTGAGGCCAACAAACTGCCCATCAACAATGTTTGACACTGGGTACGTGCCTTCGAATCGAACCGCCGCCTCAGTTGGGCTGATCGCAATGATCACGATCGCCTGGATCGCGTGAAGCACGGTAAGGATTCGATTCCAACGGAACAACTGCGCCGCACGCGCTGGGGCGATCTTGGCAAACGTTGTTGCCACAGCCTCAGAACGTGGAGCGGCGGACGCTGTGCCCGCGCGAGCTCGCTTCGCTACTGCCACAAGTACCTCCCTAATGTTGCGGCCCGATGTTCGGCCCGCATGAGATACAGAGTAGTGCTACCCAGCAATCAGGCGCAACGCAGCGATCAACATGACGAGCGCGAGGAGGCGCCGAAGCCCTACAAGTCCAACCCTTCGGGCACCGAGCTCGCTCCCGATGAACGCGCCCGCGGCGGCACAGAGGAGTGCGAAGGGGAGCGTGCTCGGGAGGAGGGCAAGCGACGAAGGCTTCGCTGCGAGCCCCGCGAGCGAGTTCGCCAAGATGAACCCTGCCGAGAGTCCCGCCGCGGCGCGCGCGGTCGTCCAGCGCCGCGCAATCACGAGCGGCGTGAGGAAGACACCGCCACCCGTCCCCGTTGCACCGGCAAGGAGTCCGATCCCACCGCCAACGAGCGCTGACACGGGCCTGTTTGGTGCGCCCGCAACACGCTCTGTTGTCAGATCACGCTTTGCCCGAGCGGCGAGTCGGATCGCGGCAGCGATCAGCACGACGGCGAGCAGCGGGCGATAGATCGCATCAGGGATCGAGAGGCTCCCTGCAAGGAAGGCGGCGGGGACGGACCCAAGTAGAAGCGGGGCGAGGAGGCGCCAGGGGAGGAGGCCAGCGCGAGTGAAGCGCACCACGGTGATTGAGGCAACGGCGAGGTTCAGGACAAGCGCGGTGGGGCGCATCACCTCGGGGACCACTCCAGTTAGGGCCATCAGGGCGAGGTAGCCCGTCGCCCCCGCATGCCCAACGGACGAGTAGAGGAGGGCGACCAAGAAGAACCCGAGAGGGAGGAGGGCCAAATAGGGGTCCGTCACGCACGAATCATAAGGGGTGGGGCGGGATGGTCAGATGCGCGGGGCGTCCACTATCCTTCCCCGTAATGCGGATGCTCCGCAGGGGGAGGCGGCAGGGGCCGCCTTCGCTAGTTATAACCAAGGAGTAGCAATGAAGAACCTACGGATCGGCGCGATCGGCGCCGCTCTCCTGATGGTTGCTGCAGCGTGTGGTGGCTCTTCGAGCTCCGCTGCCGATACCATCGCCTTCGCGCCGAAGGCATACCCAGAGGCTGGCCCAGCGGATTGCGCTGACGGCTACGGTTTTAAGCGCATCACCTCAACGGACGCCTCGACGGTTGTCTTTGAGCTCTGCGCACCAGACGTGGCGTTCATTCAGAAGTTGGCACTGACCAACTACCAGATCAACGACTCCGGCTACCTCACCACCGCAACTGCGGACGGGAGCATTGTGGACGCGCCAAACGGCACGGGACCATACAAGCTGAAGGCGTGGGAGAAGGGCTCCCAGATCGTCCTTGACCGCAATGCTGACTATTGGGGACAGCTCGCCGTTTCGGGCACCGCAGTCTTCCAGTGGCAGTCAGAGGGTGCAGCGCGACTGCTCGCCCTTCAGGCCGGCACAGCTGACGGCATTGACAACGTTGCGGTGACGGACATCCCTGCAATTGAAGCGGATGCGAGCCTGCAGTTGATTAATCGGGCTGCACTCAATACGTTCTACGTCGGAATGAATTCCGGAGTGGCAGGCGATCCATTCGCGAAGGTCGAGGTTCGTCAGGCAGTTGCTCTGGCGCTTGATCGCCAGCGCATCATTGACACCTTCTACCCGGCTGGGTCTGAAGTTGCTAGCCACTTCACGCCATGCTCGATTGAGTTCGCCTGCGAAGGTGAGGCATGGTGGGAGCAGGACGTTGCCGCAGCAAAGGCAAAGCTTGCTGAGGCTGGATACCCTAATGGATTCAAGACGACGCTCTCGTACCGAGACGTTGTTCGCGGCTACCTGCCAACACCAGGGCTTGTTGCGGTTGACATTCAGGACCAGTTGAAGGCAATCGGCATTGACGTTGAGATCAAGATGATGGAGTCAACAGCGTTCTTGGATGCCTCTGATGCCGGCCAGCTCGTTGGCCTACACCTCCTCGGTTGGGGTGCGGACTATCCAGATCCAACGAACTTCCTTGACTATCACTTCGGCAAGAACTCAAGCATGCAGTTCGGCGGGCCAAACCCAGCGATCTACGAGTCGCTGATTTCGGCTGGCTCAACTGCCGTTGCAGCGGATCGCGCGGCGCTCTATGCAACGGCGAATAACGCACTCAAGTCGATCGTGCCAATGATCCCAGTCGCACACGGCGGCTCAGCCCTCGCGTTCAAGGCGGGGATCCAAGGCGCGCACTCGTCGCCGCTCGGCAACGAAGAGCTTGCGGTCATGGGCTCAGGTGGCGATGACACCTTTGTCTGGATCCAGAACGGTGAGCCTGGTGGGCTTTACTGCATGGACGAGACGGACGGCGAGTCACTCCGCGTCTGCGGCCAGATCGGCGAAGGCCTTTACGGGTTCGTTACGGGCGAGGCTTCTACGAAGCCGCTGCTCGCAACGGCCTGCACGGCCTCTGAAGATCTGCTTACCTGGACGTGCACCTTGCGTGAGGGTGTGAAGTTCCATAACGGTGCAACGTTTGATGCCACGGACGTGGTTGATACGTTTGCTTCGGTCTGGGACTGCGCAAACCCACTGCACAAGGGGCGCACCAGCGTGTTCTCATACTGGAGCCTCATTTCGGGGTTCCTGAATCCGGACAGCTGCATCACACCAGCAGAATGAGTCACTCCACACTCGCCACCGTCGGGTGGTGAGTGTGGAGGCCCCCGTCGTTGCCTTCGGGTGATGGCGGGGGCGCTCTATTTTCGTGAACACAAAGGAGAGCGAAGCCAGTAAATGACCACGTACATCGTCCGAAGGATTCTTGCGAGCCTCCCCGTGATCTTTGGGATTCTGGTGGCCGTCTTCGTGATTACGCGACTCCTTCCTGGCGACCCCTGCCGCGCACTTCTCGGGGAAAAGGCGACGGAGGCGGCATGCTCTGCATTTGATGCACGGTACGGGTTTGATCAGCCTATTCCACTGCAATTCGTGAAGTATCTCCAGAATGTAGTGAGCGGCGATCTTGGTGAGTCAATTCGATTTGGTGTTCCTGTTACTGAGCTGATCTTTGATCGCTTGCCGACAACGATTGAGTTGGCTGCAATCTCCCTGACGATCGCAACATTCTTCGGTATCAAGCTTGGCGTTCGATCTGCCACGAAGCGAAACTCGCGCACTGACGTTTCCACCATGATCTTTGCCAACCTGGGCGTCTCCATCCCCGTCTTTGTCCTCGGGCTGCTGCTCGCCTACTTCTTCGCAGTGTTCTTGAAGGACACCCCGATCGCACTCCCTCCTGCGAACCGCTACAGCGCCGGCGTCATCCCAACAGAGATTGCCGTCGCATGGGGGCTCGGTGGCCTGGATGGTCCACTCCGCGGCCTTCTCGACTTCATCTCCAACATGGCGATCCCCAATGCGATCCTCACTCTCAACCCCGGAAACCTCGTTGATGCGGTGCGCCACCTGATCCTTCCCTCCGTCGCCCTGGCGACAATCCCGATGGCGGTAATTGCGCGCATCACGCGCAGCTCGCTTCTTGATGTGCTCGGCTCGGATTACATCCGCACTGCGCGCGCAAAGGGCCTTTCGGAGCGCGAGGTGGTCTCAAAACATGCGCTGCGCAATGCGCTTCTCCCCGTGGCAACGGTGGTCGGCCTCTCACTCGGCGGCCTCCTCTCCGGTGCGGTGCTGACAGAGACGATCTTTGGATTTGCGGGAATCGGTCGCACCATCTCCGACGCGATCACCGCGCGCGATTACGTGGTGGTGCAAGGGGTCACCGTGATCGTGAGCGTTGGCTACGTGGTGGTGAACCTGATCGTTGACATCAGCTACGCCTACCTTGACCCGCGCGTGAGGATCAACTCATGAGTGGTGCACGAACGGCTCCCAGCACCCAGACCCCGTTCCGACGTGCGCTGCGCTCCTTCTCCGAGCAGCGCACCGCACGCGTGGGGCTTACGCTCCTCGCGGTGCTGGTGATTGCTGCACTCGGAGCAGATGTCTTCGCGAGCTATGGGCCAACGACTGTACTGATTGACAAGGAAGTTGGAGCGACGCGCCTTGCTGGGCCGTGCATCAACCTGTTGGGGTGCGAAGGGACGCAGCACATCTTCGGCTTGGATAACAACGTACGGGATGTCTTCTCGCGCGTGCTGCACGGCGCGCGCCTCAGCCTGCAGGTCGGCTTCCTCACCGTCGGATTCGCGATTGTGCTCGGCTCGTTGATTGGCGCCATCGCTGGTTTCATTGGCGGATGGGTGGACAACCTTTTCATGCGTATCATGGATGTGCTCCTTGCCTTTCCGAGCCTCCTCCTCGCCATTGCGATCGTGACGGTGATCGGCCCAGGCTTGATCAACACCCAGCTTGCGATCGGCGTGGTTGCGATTCCCATCTACGCACGAGTCATGCGCGCCTCCGTCTTGAGCCTGCGCGATCGTGAGTTTGTTGCGGCGAGTCGCGCACTCGGCGCATCGGAGACCTCCATTCTCTTCCGAAAGGTGCTGCCAAACGCCCTGACGCCGATCATTGTGCAGGGGACGCTTGGCATTGGCGGCGCAATCCTTGACGTTGCGGCACTCAGCTTCCTTGGTCTCGGCGCACAGCCACCAACAGCCGAGTGGGGCTCCATGATCGGTGCTGATCGCAACCTCCTCTTCTCGTCGCCGCACGTGGTCATCTTCCCTGGCATTGCGATCACCATGACCGTGCTCGCCTTCAACCTGGTCGGCGATGGTCTTCGTGACGCGCTTGACCCACGGCTGCAGCGATAGGAGGGCGTGATGGCTGATCGACTCCTTGAGGTGCGCGATCTGCAGACCTCCTTCCGTCTGCGCGACGGTGTGGTGCGCGCGGTGGACGGTGCAACGTTTGGCGTGGATCGCGGCGAGGTGCTCGGCCTTGTGGGCGAGTCTGGCTGTGGAAAGAGCGTCACCTCCCTCTCCATCCTGCGCCTGATCACGCCACCCGGCCAGATCACTGGCGGGAGCGTCCGCTTTGACGGCAAGGAGCTGCTCACCGCCACAGAGTTGGAGATGCAGAAGATTCGCGGGAATCGCATCGCGATGATCTTCCAGCAGCCGAACTCCTCGCTGAACCCGGTGCAGAAGCTCGCCGACCAGATCGGCGAGGTGCTGCGCATTCATAAGGGGCTCGACGAGAAGTCGGCGCGCATGCGCGGCATTGAGCTGCTGGAACTCGTCGGCATTCCAGATCCTGGCCGTCGTGCCGATGCCTACCCACACGAGGTCTCTGGTGGTATGGCGCAGCGCGTGATGATCGCCATGGCGCTCGCCTGCGAGCCGGAACTGCTCATTGCTGACGAGCCAACCACAGCACTCGACGTGACGATTCAGGCGCAGATCCTTGAGCTGTTGCGCGATCTGCGTGAGCGACTCGGTACCGCCATCGTGTTGATCACCCACGACCTTGGTGTGGTCTCTGAGTTCTGTGATCGCGTGGCGGTGATGTACGCCGGCGAAGTGGTGGAAGAGCAGGGTCGCGACGCGATCTTCGACAATCCGCGTCACCCGTACACGCAGGGGCTCCTCGGCGCAATCCCGCGTGCGGGCACTGGGCGTGGCCAGCTGCGTGTGATCCCTGGTCAGGTGCCAGCGCTCACTGAGCCGATCGCCGGCTGCCGTTTCGGCGATCGCTGTGGGCAGCGCGAAGCGACGGGCCTCGCCGCTTGCACCTCGCAGCACCCCGATCTTCTTGCGCATAGCGGTGCGAGCGGAAGCTGCGTGCGCTGCCACCTCTACGATCCTGCGCACGGCGCGCTCGCACTGAAGGGGGCGAAGTGATGAGTGAGAAGGCGCGCGTCAGCAGCAACCCCGTTCCAAGTGGTGCACCGCTTCTAGAAGTCCGCGGACTTGCGAAGACCTTCCCGGTGCGCGCCGGCGCGCTGCAACGTGTGGTTGGCCAGGTGCGCGCCGTTGATGGCGTGGACTTTGAGGTGCGTGCTGGTGAGACGCTTGGACTTGTTGGTGAGTCTGGGTGCGGTAAGACCACCGTTGGGCGACTCATCTTGCGACTGATTGAGCCAACGGGAGGCTCGGTCCTCTTTGAAGGTGTGGACATCACCAAGCTGAGCGGATCACAGCTCAAGTCATATCGCCGCAAGGCGCAGATCGTCTTCCAGGATCCGTTCGCCAGCCTCGACCCACGCACGCCGATCGGCGAGGCGGTCGGCGAGGGTCTGCGCATTCACGGCATCGGTTCAACAAAGGAGCGCGAGGCGAAGGTTGCGAAGACGCTTGATATGGTCGGCCTGCGGCCAGAGAGTGCGCGTCGCTATCCGCACGAGTTCTCCGGTGGCCAGCGCCAACGCGTCGGGATCGCTCGCGCGCTCATTCTTGATCCTTCACTGATCGTCTTGGATGAGCCAGTCTCAGCGCTCGACGTCTCCATTCAGGCGCAGGTGCTGAACCTGCTCGCCGAA
>Ga0209355_1001121_pt1 | contig 15427 bp, 10 predicted proteins | sample LauGreSBDMM110SN_3_FD_187563 | JGI IMG/M metagenome (GOLD analysis project Ga0209355, IMG submission 187563) | Freshwater lake microbial communities from Lake Michigan, USA - Sp13.BD.MM110.SN (SPAdes) (version 2) | ecosystem: Environmental > Aquatic > Freshwater > Lake | place: Lake Michigan...
CCCCCGCCCGTGTCGGTACGCCTCCTTAAAGGATGGGAGCTGCGCGACCGTCTCGGCCCGAGCGTTGAAGAGTCCCGATACGTGCCCAGTACGTGCCTTCTGCCATGCGGGCACCAAACCCCAGCGCCCGTACTCCACCACCCGCGACTCCCCCGCAGCCCCAGAAGCCGGCGCCACCATAAGGATGCGACTCGAGGGGGCCATGTTCCAGCGCGGATACCACCCCGCACGTACCAGCGACGTATCGCCAACGGCAGGGGTACTCAGGCTCTCGCGCACCCCCACGCTGAGATCCGCCCCGAACTCTCGGGCGATCTCCTCTGGCGAGGTTGCTTGAACGATGCGGCCGCACATGGGGGAAGGATAGCGGGCGGCAATTTGAACGTGCGTCAGATACCTGACACGGGTATCGCTATGATGCGGGCATGTACCTCTATCAAGGCGCCGTCAAGGAGTTCATTCGCGACGCGCAGCTTAACCAGCTCGCAGACAAAATCAGCGCAGCCTTCGCGTACGAGAAGGGCTACAACGCTGGTAAAGGCGAGGTGAATTCCTGGCGCAACTCCCTCCAGCAGATGTCCAATGTATTCAGTCTGGCTGGGCTCGGCCCGCAAGGAGTTCTCGTTGAACTCCAACTCCCCCTCACCTCAAAGAGGCTCGATGTAATGGTTGCTGGCAAGCGCACATCAGCAACCGGAAGTGGACCAGCTGACAACGCAATCATCATTGAACTCAAGCAATGGAGTCATGTTGACGAGAGTTCCATGACAGAACATGTTGCTCTCGCATTCGCTCGCGGAAGCCCGAAAGACACGCTTCACCCAAGCGCCCAGGTTCATCGCTATGAGCAATTCCTGCGCGACATGAGTGAACTCTTCGCATCAGGCGACGTCGGCCTGAGTTCGCTTGCGTTCCTTCACAACCTCAATCGAACGTCTACTGGCGCCGCCCCTCTCTATGCGCCGCAATTCGCCGAGCTCCTTGGTTCATCACCGATTTACGCGCAAGATCAGATTGAAGAGCTGGCCAGTCACCTCGCGGAACAAGTCGGCGCTGGTGACAACACCGAACTCATCAAGAAGATCTCGTCTTCCGAATATCGGCCAGGCAAGAAACTCTTGGACCACGTTGCTTCTGTCATCTCAAACGAAAAGACATTCGTGTTGCTCGACGAGCAGGTCACGGCATATATGGCAGTGCACGATGAACTTCAGCGCGCTGGCAAGAAGAGCAAGCCGTCAACGTTCATTATCAATGGCGGGCCGGGCACAGGAAAGAGCCTGATCGCGCTTCAGTTGCTCGCAAGTGCTGCAGCTGAGGGGAAGACCGTTGCGCACGCTACCGGCTCTCGCGCTTTCACTGAAGGGCTTCGCAAGCGAGTAGGTCCTCGCGCGGGCACACTCATGAAGTATTTCAACTCATTCATGAAGAAGGGTGAGCCGTTCGATTTACTCGTCGCCGATGAGGCTCACCGCATTCGCGAGACCAGCGCAAACCAGTGGACGAAGAAGGAGGACCGTGGCGGTTCTCAAATCGAAGAACTTCTTGATTCGGCAAAGATCGCCGCGTTTTTCATTGATGACCGTCAAGTGGTACGGCCAGGTGAGGTTGGCAGCGCGGCGTTGATTCGCGAGGCAAGCGCCACGCGTGGCCAGCCAGTGTTTGAATACGACCTTGCGGCGCAGTTCCGTTGCGGTGGATCCGATACGTATGTGCGCTGGGTTGATCGGCTGCTCGGCGTCAGCACAGACGGTGATGAGATCCTTGACATCGAGCAGGCTGGTTTCGACTTCTCTGTCGTGGAATCGCCGGCTGCGCTGGAGCGGGAAGTACAGCAGTCGCTTAAGAAAGGGCAGAACTCCCGATTAGTTGCTGGTTTCTGCTGGCCGTGGAGTGACCCCCTAAGTGATGGCACGCTTGTCAACGACGTCGTTGTGGGCGATTGGCAACGACCGTGGAACGCCAAGCCTACGGCTGGTCGCTTGGCCCCTGGGATCCCGAGCTCAAATGCGTGGGCGATCGATCCGGAGGGCGTCCACCAGGTTGGCTGTGTCTATACCGCTCAGGGCTTCGAGTTTGATCGCGTTGGCGTCATCTGGGGCGATGACCTGGTGTGGCGAGCCGGCAAGGGGTGGGTCGCACAGGCTCAGCACTCATTTGACTCTGTCGTGAAGCGTGCCGACAAGCAGGACCCTGAGTTCTACAGGCAGCTCATTGCCCAGACGTATCGGGTGCTTCTCACCCGGGGCATGGATGGCTGCGCCGTGACTTTCACTGATGGTGAAACGGCTGAATATGTGACCTCTCGCATAAATCAGACGGCCCAGCGCCCCTAGCGCTCAATCGCGCCTAGCGTTATCCCTAATCATCGTCACCCTCAGCAGAGGCTTCTACTGGTTCGGCTGACGGCTCAACACCAAGCAAACTCCATGCCTCTCTGTATTGGTCTAGCCAACCTTCGTAAACGCCAGGGACTTCAAAAGGCCACTTAGGCCTGATCCTGCGCATTTTGCTGTCGTTGTGGGCCTGACCCCGCGCACCAGGTAGTGCCATCCATGTGGCATGAGAGTCTCGAACCACCTGGGCCACTTTGCTGCTCGGCATGACATACACAACAGGATTCTCTGGAACAAAGTCAACGAACGCGTAAAACAACCATGGCTCCGCATGATCTTCATGTTTCTTCTGCATATGCCAGCCACCATCACCACCGCCGCGGAGTCGAGTCTTCACTTGAATTGCAACTGCAATGCTGAGCTGGCCGTCGGGCCCTCGTTGGTGGACCACAAGATCTACTACTGATGTGCCGTCCGGCGCCTTGGCGGCGAGAATCCCTCGTGATAGGAGGCGCGACAGCACGAGATGTTCCCCCGCTGCGCCGATTACTGCATGGTCACGCGCCATAGCAACCGCGCCAGAATTGAGCACACGTTCCATCAAACTTTTCTGTCATCGTTTTCTCGTCAGATCCACAAGAAACTCAGATTCTGGGCTCACTGCGGTAATCAGTAACTCGTCTCGCGCACGTGTACAAGCGACATAGAGCAAGTGGCGCTCGGTTTCGTAGACATATTTGAGATCAGCGTCATCGCCAACCTCTTGCAATCGCTCTTGAAGTGGAACAATCTCGTCATCGCAGGCCATTACCGCCACGCCACGAAATTCAAGACCTTTGGCAAGGTGCATCGTGGCTACAGATACATAGCCGGTGGCCGTCGTAACCTTCTGGTCAAGTACGCGGTATGCCAGACCGGCGCGTTCCAATGCTGCGGTCGCTCTTGGAATTTGCGCATCTGATCGGACAAAAACGCCGATTTCATGAGGCAAGAATCCCGCGGCCAGCCGCTCTTTAAGCCACCGCTCTACAACGCTACCCTCCTGCCCCTGATCAGCGGCGACAGATACCAGTGGGGCTGGTCCATTAAAAACGGATACGGTGCCTCTTCGTGTCTCTACATTGCCATCTACGTCGGTAACCTCCGGATCAAGCAGGCGATCTGCATGGCTACGGATCTGATGTGAGGTTCTGTAGTTCACGCGGAGATTCCTGGCGCGGCCACGCACCTCTACTCCCTGTGCTTTCCACGAGAATGGAAGCTGGAAGATGCGCTGGCCAGAATCACCGGCAAAAAAGAGTCCGTTTTCGGTACCGCTAGCCACGGTCGCCAGATAGCGAAGTGCCATAACTGATATGTCTTGTGCCTCATCGACCACAATATGTTGGTACGGGCTCGTAGCGCCAGCTTTCAGCTTTGCGATGAGCCGCGTGTAAACCCCAGCCTGGGTCATCATGTTTGCACTCTTTAGTTGCCCCAACACGTTTGAGAAGATCTCCCAAAGAGTGGCGCGCTGTGGCTCAGCCAAGCGGGTCTTTCTTCCGAGACGCGGCACGTCACGGTATGCCTCCCACGAGTCTAGTTGCCACGCGTCTACAATTTGACTCCATTCAGCCCAGATGAATGATCGTGAGAATTTGTGCCCGTCAACCGCCGTGGCAGCAGCTTCGAGTAGCGACTGGACTGCAGCATCAGCCACCAGCACATCAGTTCCGCCTTGTGACACATATAACCGCTGTGCGGCGGAATCTAGCGCTTCTACGTCAATGCGTTCACCGAGGCGGGGCTCAGCACTGATTAGTCGCTGTAGCTTGGTGCGGAGTGCCGCGGCCAGCGTGTCGGAGAATGTCGTGAGTAGGACGCGGGCCTCTGGATTTCTTCGTGCAAGATGCGCTGCACGGTGCAGGGCAACCACGGTCTTTCCAGTGCCCGCAGAGCCCGTAACCCGCGCCGGACCAGTGAAAGTGCGCTCCATGAACTGGCGCTGATCTGGATGTAGATAAACCATCCATTTGTCCCATGGGTAGTCCAGTGCAGCCTTCAGATCTTCCAGGTTAGCGACGGTGCGGAAGCGACGTTGGGCATCTGGGTGATCAAATGGATCTGTGACGCTAACTGAAGCAGGAACAGCTGGAGTGCCGCCGGTTGCAATTTCTAGCACTGCCTCGGCAGCCTCAGCTGGGAGGTGTTCGGTGAGCGCTAGAAGCTGATCGTCATCGGCACCAAGCAGGCGCTCTGCCCACTCCTCTGGGACACCATAGTTAATCAGTTCTGCCGCAGTGCGCCCAGATAGTGGCTTCTGCTTTGGCGTCGCTGGACGCTCTGCGTGCACATAGACCGGAATTACAACTTCTTCGATGCGCTCTTGCACTTCAACAAATTGCGCCGCACCGGTTTTAGGATGCGTCAGCAGCCGCCTACGCTCTGCCCACGCGTACGCAGGGTTGTGATGGTCTACGTAGCAGAGCATGAAGCTGCTGCCCATCTTGTGCACAATGATGCGGATTCCGTCGTTTACGCGAATTGACCAGAGGTTCTTGTCATACGCTTTCTCAAGCTTATGGAGCTTCAGGCTCGGCTGCGCCGGATTCATCTGCAGATCAAATGCAGAGGTTTTGGCAGCCTTCTGCTCCTCGCCCGTAAGTCGAGCGAGGCTATCTACGAACGTGTCGGCGATTCGAAGCTCCATTAGGCGATCTTGTAGACCTTCATGACCTCGTCACCGAGGTGGTTAATCACCTTCACAGCTATTCTGCCGCTCTTCGGCTTATCAAACGGCCGCGAGACTGCACTATGGAGCGAATCCCACGCCTCCTCATTGATCTCAGCCTTGAGCGTGCGCCTGAGTGCGTCGTAGGGGTCATCCGCGCCGAGGAAGTATGCGTGCCGCACGAAGAAGCTTTCTTCGTTGTAATCGGTGTCAATAAACCAGCAGGCGATGCCGTCTGGTCCTTCACTGACGACTTCGCCCGTTTGCGGCTTGAATACGTCAACACCTTTGACTTCCACGCACAACCGTCCATCTTTCTGCTCCTGCAGTTCAATATCTGGCTCGCCGAATACTACGAAGAGGTTCGCCTTGCTCGTCTCCTTCAACTCGCTTCCCATATGCAGATCGGCGTTCATGCGTGCCTTAAGCACGGGGATTGCGCCGAGCTTGTCAAATTCGGTGGCGTGAGCCTCGTAGTTGAACGCGCAGGCAATGAGTACGTGGAAGCCACCATCGTTCGCTTCGCGCGCCGCTTCTACGAGGTCTGCTCTAAGCACGGTTCCGAACTCTGGGCCAACGAAGATCGCCGCCCGGCGTTCGCCAGTCTCATCCATGTAGCGGCCCTCGGCACAAACCATCTTCCCAGCCCATGGCACCACAGAGGTAAAATCGATCTTGCGGCTCTTATCCGCCTGCTGCACCCCAGCAGCCTTCAGGTTATCCAGGATCATCGACGTGAACCGTTTGCCAAGCTCAGTTTCACCTGCAGAATTGAGTGGATCTACCAAATCGCCATCTGCCTCCACGATCATTGACCGATGTGGCGACAGGCTTTCGACCGTGAACGGCCCTGCTACGCGCACCTTCTTGTTATCTTCATAGGGCTTGTCGTAGAGGTATTCGTATTCGGCCTTAGCGGCGATTGACCGATCAATCTCCTGCTGCCTGGCGATCCGCGCCGCCCACCAGTCTGCATGTAGCTTCTTGGCGTCATCCGACCACCGAGTATCAGCCTCTCGCGGGATCTCCCACTCCTGCCAGTTCTGCTGGAGCACATCGTTCAGCTTTTCGCGCGGCGGCTCCAGCTTCGCCTGCCACTGATCCCAGATGACATCAATCTCTGAATCATTGGCGATGGACTTGAGGGTGATGTGCGGGACACGCTCATAGACGAATCCTTGCCGGATGTTCCCTTGCACGGGCTGTGAACTTGGTACAGAGCGTGTGACTTCAGCATCTTTCTGCTGCCCGTCGCGAGAGTCGGACAATAAGTAATAGGGGTAGCGGGCGCCCATGATGCGTGCGCGTGCTAGCGCTAGCGCAACCCGCGAAGTGTCAATGGTAATCCAGCGGCGGCCCCATTGCTCAGCAACGAAAGCAGTGGTGCCAGAGCCGCATGTCGGATCGAGGACGAGGTCTCCGGGATCGGTTGCCATCAAAAGGCAGCGCTCAACAATGCCGGTGTTCGTCTGGACAACATAAATGAGGTCTTTTGCACCTTGGAATTCGTCCCAGAGGTTGAACAGAGGCTTGGCTGAGAAGTCATCCAGGAACCTTAGGTAATTTGGTAGTGCGCCACCTGGCGAATACGCCAGCCGACCAGCCCGAATCAAAACGCCCATTCCACTTGCGTTAGTGGCCCAACTCTTCTTCTGAGCCAGGACTTTCTTGCCCTGAAACTCATAGTCATAGAAGCAAGAAGCTGTATAGCCCGACGAGGTCAACTTGTCATACCTAAGCAACCGCTCTCCCGGCGCAAGGTTCTTTGAGTCCGCCATCTCGGCGGCCGATGCCCTCCGGACTGAACGGGAAGAATCGGTAATGTGGCGGTACGGAGAGTCAGGTTCATCACCTTTCCCTGTATACAATTGTCGATATTTCATCGCGCTTGCATCTTTTGCGTACCAAATGATGAAATCTGAGACGTTGCCCAGCCCAGATGAACCAAGCGGGAGAGTTTTCCTCACGGTAATGAGGCTTACAAAGTTTTTCTCCCCAAAGACTTCATCCATAAGTGCGCGGGCTCGATGTACGTTCTCATCGCCCATTTGCAAAAAGAGTGATCCCGATTCTGTGAGCAAGTCGCGGCTGACGAGTAGCCGGTCACGGAGGTAGGTCAGGTAACTATGGATACCGTCTCGCCATGTGTCTCGAAATGCCTTGACTTGCTCTGGCTCGCGAGTGATGTGATCAGATTTTCCATCCTTCACGTCGCGGCTCGTTGTTGACCATTGAAAGTTGCTTGCATAGTTGATTCCGTACGGTGGATCAATATAGATTGCTTGAACCTTGCCGCGTAGGCCTTCGCGTTCGGCAAGACTCGTCATTACGTTAAGGGCGTCGCCGAGAATCATCCGGTTGGTCCAGTTCTGATCGTGCTGGTAGAACTCAGTCTTATCGGCGCCCTCTGGTACGCCATTAAAATCGGAGAAGAGGTCAAGCTGCTCTCCTGCGGAAGGCTTCCCAGCCTTCGTCTGAGCGAGGAGATCCTCAATAAGCACCTTTGGGTGCACCTTTTCCTGAATATAGAGTGGGGTGTGCTGAACGGAGAGATCGGCCGCATCTTGGGCGTCTTTGCCGCGCCAGACCAGCTGAGGGTCAAGGTCGGGATTACGCGGGTAGCGCAGTACCTTAGGGGCGGCATCGGCAGAGCTGATTAGTGACTGCGCTTCGGCAGTGGGATTGTTCTTGCGCTTGTCCTCGGTGTGCTTAAACGCTTCGACCTGTTTTGGCTGCTTCTCTTTTGCCATGATGCCTCCCTACTTCTGCCTGTTGGCTGTGCTGCTAAAGAATTGAGTCAAACGACGCCTTTACCTTGTTGTCAAAGTCATCTTCGAGCTCGTAGATTTCGCTGAGCTCAACGAAATCCCATCGTCCATGGGTTTTGAGGTGGTTAACTCCGGGGATCCAGTACGTCTCAGTAAATGCCTGCTTATCCTTCACATCCTCCCCGCGGAACCCCTTTACTTCGACAATTAGACGAAGTAGATCTTCTGGGCCGTGCCCATCATCAACCAACAGAATGAAATCTGGGAGATACCGGCGGCTTTCGTCCATATGGCGGTACGGCACCTCGAAGCCCATATTCTGATTCTTCACATACGCAATGACCTTCGGGTGTGCCTCGGCCACGCGGCAGAACGCGCCTTCCCAGGTGCTATCAAGCACGTGATAGTTCAGATGCGCCTTGTTCGGATCGGTAAGGTGGTGACTCTTTGACGAGGTGAACCGGACGTTGGCGCTAGTCCCCTCAGGGTTGTAGGGGTCCAGCAACACGCTCACCGGCCGTTCCGCGCTTGCCGCACTACGCACAATTGCCGCCGCGATCCGCTCACACGCCATATCTGCAAGTTGCTTGTAGACAAGCTGCGCCTCGTAGGTACCGCCTGTGCAGACCAAATACTTATCCATCCATTCCGCAGTGATGCGCTTAATCTCGCCGAAGAGAGTCAGCGCAGGATCTTCGCCCGCACCTCTCCAGTGATTGTAGATAAGGTGGGTAGTGAGGTGGTACAGGATCGTAGATCGACGGGTATCTTGCAGGTGTTTAAGATCAAACGTTTCCTGGGCACCAATGATGCCAGAAACGTCCGTGGACGCAGGGCCAACAATCTTTGGGCTAAGAACCAGCTTCGAATTTTCATTGAAATTTGCCGTGAGGCGATCATTCGGTAGATCAACTTTGTAGCCGACCACTCGTGGAAATTTGATTTCAAGGTGATCACGTTCCGGTCGCATTGCCTTCACTTGAACCGTCTGGCGTGGCTTCTGTGGAGCGGCGTTTACCGCTTGGGCCGCAAAGTCAAACGGAATCCCGAACACATTTGCGTACTCAACATTGAACAGACCCTCTTCGTTGAGGTCATACGACTGCCGACGAAGTGCGCGCCCGATAACCTGCTCGCAAAGAAGCTGCGTGCCAAACGCACGTACGCCAAGCACGTGCGTCACGTTGTTCGCGTCCCAACCTTCAGTCAGCATTGATACCGATACGACACAGCGAATATTTGCACCTAGTTGCCCTGCCTTACCCACCGTATTCATTACCTCACGGAGAACCTCTTCATCCTTAATGTCGTCAACGCTCTCTTGGCGGCCTGAGCGCTCAACTCGCTCTCGGCGGAATCGCTCAATCTCTGGCGCTAAGAGCTTCCTAAAGCTTGGGTCAATCGCTTCGCCAGATTCAATCTCTTGGGAGTCAATTAGAAGAGTATTCATATGCGGGAGCGGGTTCCCGTTGTCATCAAAATTACGAAAGAGCTCACAGCGACCATTTTCAAGAATGGTGGTGCCATCCTCAGTTGTGCGCTCAAAACCAGAAACATAGTCGTACACAAGTTTTGAAATTGAAGTGTTCTGACAAACGATGATGAATGCCGGAGGAACGCCAATCTGACTCTCTTTCCAAAGGTCAAATGTTTTCTTATAGTTACCGTAGAGCACTTCAATTGCGTTCTGCAGCTTGACTGGAAGTTTGAGCGGATCGTTGTCACCAGCTGTAGTGCGACCCTTTTTGGGGAGGTCTTTTCCGATATGCGCCCAGATGTTCCTAAAGATTGGTCCTTCTTCTGCTGCGACGTTGTCGCCAATAGGGACACGTGGAAGCTTGACGATGCCGCATTCAATTGCATCCATCAGTGAGAAATCACTGGCGACCCACGGAAACAGCGTCCCCTCTACATACCCCGAACCGCTTAGGAAAAAAGGCGTTGCGGAAAGGTCGAGGACGGTGCGAACACCGACTTTTCGATTTAACGCCTCAAGTCCATTGATCCACAGGCGAGCCGCCTCTGCGTTGCGCTTAGCCTCTTTGAGCTCTTCCCCTCTAAGATCACCGTCGGGGTTTGCGTCTGGATCAATCGGCTTCTCTCGGTAGCAATGGTGCGCTTCGTCATTTATCACCATAACGTTCTTCATCCGAAGGAGCTCTGGAGCCACGCGCTGCAGCATTTGCCCTTCGCTCTCGGTTGTGATGATGTCATCACCGGTGCGTCCGCGAAGGAATTCACGGCCGCCTTTCGAGATCTCAAATATTTCGCGGCGCTTAAAGGCGTGATAGTTAGTGATCACAATTTTCGCCTTATTGAGATCTTCGTACATCTCCATCGGCACAAGTTGGCGAGTCTTGTAGTAGTTGTCGGGGTCGTTTGGCCGCAGAACTCGAAGGCGGTCCTTGATCGTGATCCCTGGAGTAACGATCAAGAATCCTGTGGTGAATGCTTTGGAGTTTGGGTGCCTAACGGCATTGACTGTTTGCCATGCGATCAACATTGCCATGATTGTGGTTTTTCCGGCACCTGTTGCGAGCTTGAGAGCAATTCGAAACAAATCAGGATTTGCTTCGTCATTTGCGGCTTTCAGTTGAGCAAGAATGGGCTTTCCGCGCGCGGTGTTTGGTGCTACCTCGGCCAGCCAGATTGTGGTTTCGGCCGCTTCGACCTGGCAGAAGAATGGTCGCTCGTTAGTGAAATCGCCTCCGCGCCAGTACTCGAGCAGTCGCGCAGTTTCTGGAGTGACTCCCCAAAGGCTTGTCGGCTGCTTCCGCCATTCGCCAACTTCCTGGCGTACGGCGCGAATGATTTCCGCGGTTTTCCCATACTGCTGGTCTGCAGTGGAAACGCCGGAGCCTTCGTCAAGGTTGACGGCGATTTGCCCAACTGCATCCTTCTTCTTGGCTGAGATTTTTGCCTTGGGGATTGGTGTAACAAAATCCGCTGATCTCCGAAAATCGTTGATCAGCTGGGTTGGCTGCCCATCGCTATTGAGCGCCCAATGGCGCTGCGGCTCCTCATACGGGGAGTTGAGGATTGGCCGTTCGAAGAATTCGGTGCTCAAGCTCACTCCTGGCCCGCAACCGCACTAGGCGCTATTTCAGCAGTGAAGGTGTCAATATCGCTTTTGAGTGCTTGGTAAAGTGCATCACTCGCCGCACCCGCCTCTTTTTGCGCAGAGCCAATGACATTAAGACTCGCGGTAATGTCTTTGATCTTCAGCAGCCGCAATCTTAGTTTTCCAAGAAACTCATGAGCGGACTGCAAATCAATTTGTCTGTCCACTTTCAATTGCCATTGACACACCAGTTGGGCGACACGAACGGCCGCGCTGAGCAAAGGCCTGGCTTTTTCAGGTTGGTCTGGATCTGCGTTGACGATAACGTAACCATAATCAATGTTCCAATCAATCGCGCCCGTTTGAATCAGTTTAGACGCGAGGTCATTGGAGATGGCCCATACTACGACGGATACCTTGCGCTCGGAGATGATTCTTTCGGTTTCGGTTCTTAGCTGTCTAATGCTAAGCCCGTCCCTGGCGCGGTCTTTTGCTTCAATTGCAAAGTTCGTTTCATACGCCACGCCAGAGTTCAAGCTTAAGTGAATGTCCCCCGGCTTAGCTTTATTACCCTTGCCTGTAGGCGTTGATCCAGTTCGATAAATCTTTGCAGAATATCCAAACTCTTCCTTTAAGAGGCTCTCAATGTATTCCTCGTATGTGTCTCCTTTATCATAAGAAGCTAGTTTCTTCTTGCTCTTCTTTTCTCTAATTTCTTCTGTTAATTCGTCCAATGCACCACGGAGATTGGCAAATGGAGAGCCTGTTTTTTGAAAGTCAGGATTCGTAAGAATTTCATTGATACGTTGTTCAACTTTGTCCAAAACTGCCTCTGTAGATAGACTTACTCGCTGATCAAGCATGACTTTCATGCCGATGATGATTGCATCGCGCACGACTTTTGTTCTGTTATCTTTGCTTTCGGCTTCAAGGTATTCGGCGATATCGGGGTCAACAAAAGTGAATCGGCCAACGGTCACTTTATCGCCGTCAACGCGGACGACCGGTTCAGCCACTTTGCCCCTCCCTACCTGGCACCACCGTTAGCGGTATGTGTGCCGTATCCTCCGTATGGTACGCGCTGAGGCTCCTTCAGAACTGCGCCGGGAGCCTGGCACGCTTACCGAGCCGCTAGGTCCGCAGTGCGGGGCGATTATAGGCACCGGGCAGCTTTATGCCCTCGGTCTCAGGACTGCCAAAGGCTGAATTGGGCCTTTGAGGCGGTGACCATCTCCTCGTAGTCGGCTGAGGTGAAGCCGCGGGCGGTTCTAGCGCTAAGGAGAGCCTCGATGCCTTTCCACTTTTCATGCCCGCCCTCATTATCGGTGCGCGGCGCCCAGATCTGTCGCTGCTGCTTTTTAGCCGCCTCAATCGTGTTCTGGGTACCCCCCTCTTCGCCTGTTTGAATCGGGATGACGATACGCGAGAGGCCCGATTGGATACGATCCCGGCGGGCAAACTCATATCGATCAGTAACTTTGCCAATGGGGTGTTCTGCAATTACTGCGCCGCCCGACTCCACAATGTCAAATGAAAGTTGTCGGTTACTCGACGGGTAGACCTGGTCCAAAGGCTGCGCCATGACTGCTGCTGTATACCCACCAACTCTTAGGGCCGCCTCATGCGCAACAGTATCGATCCCTAGAGCCAGCCCACTAATGACCGCCACGCCATTCGCGGCCAGATGGGTACTCAATCGTTCTGCAATAGAGCGGCCCATCTCGGTTGGTTCGCGGGTACCTACAACCGCTGCGCTCGCAATGCTTATAGGTTCCAACCTCCCGCGCCAGTAGATGACTGGCGGTGCGTCTGGCGCTAAAGCCAACACGTCAGGGTATTCTCCATCGTCAATTGCGGCGATCGAAATTCCAGCCTCGAGATGAGTTTCGATCAGTCGGGCTGCTGCCGCTTCAAATACTTCCACGCCAACTGTTTGCAGCGTTTCCCGCGCTGAACGGCCCGCTGTTGCTGCACGGCCCATTCCATCAAGTACTTCGTCTGGCGCTTCGCACAGGCCGTGCAGGCTCTTGAAAGTTCGAATTATTGTAACTCGGTGGACAGGGCCAAGCTGCTTCGTTTTCGGATGTTCGGCAACCATCCCGAGTGCAACTGCAAACAACTTCTTATCCATCGCCATACTTTACGGCTTTTTCCCGTCAACAAGTGTGCGAATGTGGTTGATCATCTGAGGGAGCGTCTCGGAGCTGATCGGCGGCACCCCAAGAAAATGAACACCTGCCGCAATTGCTGCCGCGCGGTCAATTTCAGCATCACCAATGTATACGCCGGAGGATGCGTTTAGGGCTTTCATGCCGTGAAGCACGGGGGCGGCGGCCGGCTTGTGCGCTCGAGTGTCGTGATATGCGGTCAAGACCCGAATGCTCAATCCATGGTGCTCGACTACCTGCTCGGCGTACATTCGTGGCGCACTTGTCACAATGCCGTGTGGAATTCCTTCGCTCTGCAAAGCATCAACTAGGTCGTGCGCACCATCAATGATTGAGCTTAGATGTAGTGATTGCCCTATTAGCGACCACTGTCGGCGGTCACGTAGCGGCTTTAGCTTCGCGGTATCTACTAAAGTTTGGTCTAAATCAAGCAGAACGCAAAATGTCAAAACGGTAGGTCCGACGGTAGGTTCCTTGCCCAGGTTTTAGCGATAAAGAATCCTGCAATATAAGGCGATGGTTCATAACCGCTCAACCTGTCTAACATCGCTTGGTGCAGAAGTTCTCGGCATGCTGCGAATGTTTCGCCGCGGGTATACACATCGTCAAAGAGAACAATGCGTGGTCCAGCTGGATCAACTGAACGTAACTGGTCGGCTAAATGTGGGTCAGGCGAAGATTGTACGACTTGAATTGACGCTATATGGTCCGCAGCAGTTTTTTTCTGCACGTGAGACGGAGTTGGTAACGAAGAAAAACGATCTAGCTTTAATGGACAAAGGGTTAGTTTTTCCGATTTTATCGCTCTGAAGGGTTGAGTGATCTTCTGGAGAAGTTGATTCACACCTTCGCTTCCAACGCCTTCTTTGCTTGATGGCGCAGCGACAGCATAACCACTGAAACTTGTTCGGTCTAACCAGAATGGCTCGGACTCGAAGGATTCTTGAACGAGAGCAGCGATCGCGGAAACCGCAGGAGCCTTCGCTTCTTTGAAGTCAAGAACGAGTCGGTTTACATATTGTTCGTCGTCATTCTGAATTCCACGTACTGGGATATACCCGAACAACGCGTAGCAATCCGATTCCGGAGGGAAGAAGGCAACTTCTGGGTCGCGCAGTCCACGACCCGGGCTCTGGAAGCCTGGCTCTCGTAGCCTGAGTGATCGAAGCCGAGGTAGATCCCAAGCCGCCATTGAACACAACCTTTCGTACCAGTCATCTCACTCTTTATTTGAACTATGTGAATACAATTCGTTTTTATCACGCGATGAATACGTTGTCAATGTTCTGCCCTGGTTTTTTCGGATCTGGCGCGGGTTTTGGTTGGCACTTGTGGGGGCCACACATTAGTGGGTCGTGATTGCTAGGAACAGTCCAATTACATCGGCAGATGGCACTTTGTGGCGCAACAACTGTTTACAGGCCTCAAATGTTGCGCCCGTTGTATAGACATCGTCCATCAAGACGAATCTCTCCTGTCCGGTCCCGGCAGTTGCATTGACACGAATCGTGCGCAGATGCTCCGGAATAGACTTCCTCTTTATTCGAGATGCCTCTGGCAGCGAGATATACCGCTCTAGGGTGGTTGTGGCGGAGTATGTGAATGGGTGGTCAGGATCAAGGAGTTCCGCAAGCACCGATTCAAGATGTTGAGCGAGCCGATCAGTTCCGGGTTTCCCAACGCCCGCCAGATGACCTGGTATTGCAATCAAATCCCGGCCAAACCAACCAGCGCCCTCCATCCCCCCTCTATCACCCGCAGTATGAGCCCACTTTTCTCCTTCTGGGTCTGTTGGCGCTGGTAAGGCATGAGATTTCCAGGAGCCTTGGATGAGCTCTTCAAGAGCCGATTTAGCAATCGCGCTTACCACTTCCACTGCCGCATCATCATTTTCTTTGAACGCGAAGATCAGTGAATTGATGTATTTGTGATCCGCATTCCCCCGTGCTAAATCAGCTTTTGTGTAATTGAATAAGGCGAATCCATTATACCGAGGACCTCGTTCATCAGCATCCTTTGTGCGGAACCAGGGGAACTCGCGCACTAGCGAATTCAGTCGCTCAATGTCCCACACGTCTTTCAACTCCCAAACCCTTCTTGCCTATAGGCACCATCGGTAATCCGCAGTCGTGCAGACAGCATCATTATTTAACCAGCTTGCTTAGCTTCACTCTGGGCCATGCGCACCAAGAGGCTCCGTAGTCCGTCGCGCAAGGCCGATTTACTTGAGTTATTGATGACCACACTGGGCTTGCCGTGCCGCTGCACAGCGGTCTTCGCCTGTTCAACGATCATGTGGCCGGCGGGCTTCACAATAATCACCACGCCTGCACAATTCGGCGAAGCGACACGGTCGTCGACCTCGCCAGTCTTGAGCGGCTGCG
>Ga0209355_1001124_pt1 | contig 15372 bp, 13 predicted proteins | sample LauGreSBDMM110SN_3_FD_187563 | JGI IMG/M metagenome (GOLD analysis project Ga0209355, IMG submission 187563) | Freshwater lake microbial communities from Lake Michigan, USA - Sp13.BD.MM110.SN (SPAdes) (version 2) | ecosystem: Environmental > Aquatic > Freshwater > Lake | place: Lake Michigan...
TACACGACCCTTGAGCGCCTGCACCATATAGAAATCGTATATCGCCTTCTTCTTTTTAGGCTCTTTAGATTTCTTAAATTGATTGCAGAGAATTATAAGACCACAAAGACGAACTTCGTGAAAATCCGATTTAACTAACTTCTCAATTTCATCAAGCGTTAGATTTCGGTATTCATCGGCTATTTTTCTTGTTTTTGGAACCGATATTCCGAGAAATACATCGCCTTCACCGTACTCACCTGGCGCAGTTTTGTAGAACCTCTGTTGTTCAGAGGCATGCCTGGCACTTGATTGTGATTTGAGTGCGGTAAGTACTTTAGATGCGCTCATGTAAAACTAATTTTCTTTCGCCAGAGCCGAGCAATAACGGTTGATTTTCAAGCGAGTGAGTTTCTTGGTCGCTGAATAAACGTGAACGAATTAGGAAGCGCAGCCCCTCGGGAGTCTCAAGCGAAAATCCGCCACCTCGGCCCGGGACAACATCGATAGTTATATGGGTGTGACTCCAGTATTCAAATTGCTCTAAAGAAATCCAGACCTTAATCGGTTCGGAAATGTCACTTATAAATAGTTCACCGAGCAAAACATCGGCACCCCCAACTTTGAATTCTCCCGCGGTGTAACACATAGGTGCTGAGCCATCGCAACATCCGCCACTTTGATGAAACATAAGTGCGCCGTGTTGATTGGTCAATGTTCGCAAAAGATCATCAGCCGCCGAAGTTGTCGCAATCCGTGAAGGTAGGACTCCATAGATCTTTTCCATATTTTTAGAGTACCTTAAAAAATATGGCGGAGGCAGGACACCGCCTCCGCCATATTAAGTGGGTTCGGCTTAGAAGAAGCCCAACTTGCTTTCGGAGTAGCTAACTAAGAGATTCTTAGTTTGTTGATAGTGATCGAGCATCATCTTGTGGTTTTCGCGACCGATGCCAGATGATTTGTAACCACCGAATGCAGCGTGTGCTGGATATGCGTGGTAACAGTTAGTCCAAACACGGCCCGCTTGAATTTCGCGACCGGCGCGGTAGGCGGTGTTCATATTGCGCGTCCAAACTCCAGAACCAAGACCATAGAGAGTGTCATTAGCAATCTCCATCGCTTGATCAAAGCCATCGAATTTCGCAACTGATACAACCGGTCCGAATATCTCTTCTTGGAAGATACGCATGTTGTTCGTGCCTTCGAAAATAGTTGGTTCGATGTAATAACCACCGGAGAGGTCACCGCCCAAATCAGCGCGCTTTCCTCCGATCAAAATCTTGGCACCTTCTTGCTTACCAATTTCGAAATAGCTCAGAATCTTTTCCATTTGATCATTGGATGCCTGGGCTCCGATCATGGTTGCAGTATCAAGTGGGTTTCCCTGAATGATTGCTTTGGTGCGAACCATTACATCCTTCAGGAATTGATCGTAAATAGGCGCATCAATTAACGCACGAGAAGGACAAGTACAAACCTCGCCCTGATTAAGTGCAAACATATTGAAGCCCTCGATGCACTTGTCATAGAAAGCATCATCGGCATCTGCAATATCGCGGAAGAATATATTTGGTGACTTTCCACCAAGTTCTAGCGAGACTGGAATGATGTTTTCTGATGCGTATTGCATGATTAAACGACCAGTTGTGGTTTCACCCGTGAAGGCAATTTTGGCGATACGACGCGATGATGCAAGTGGTTTACCTGCTTCAACGCCGAATCCGTTAACAACATTTACGACACCTGGTGGCAATATGTCGGCAATTAACTCCATCAAAAAGAGAATCGAAACAGGTGTCTGTTCCGCCGGCTTTAGGACAACACAGTTACCTGCAGCAATTGCTGGGGCAAGCTTCCAGACAGCCATCAAGATAGGGAAGTTCCAAGGGATGATCTGTCCGACAACACCAAGTGGCTCGTGGAAATGATAAGCAACGGTGTCGTGATCGAGTTCTCCGATAGATCCTTCCTGTGCGCGAATTGCGCCAGCAAAATAGCGGAAGTGATCAATAGCCAATGGAATATCAGCTGCCATTGTTTCGCGTACTGGCTTACCGTTCTCCCAAGTTTCAGCCACAGCAATTTTCTCAAGATTTGCTTCCATACGATCCGCGATTTTATTTAGAATAATCGCTCGCTCAGTGGGTGAAGATTTATTCCAAGTTTTTGCGGCGGCGTGTGCTGCATCTAAAGCCATCTCAATATCTGCGGCATCGCCTCGTGCGACTTCACAGAAGACTTTTCCTGTTACAGGAGTGATGTTTTCGAAATATTTACCTGATGCTGGTGCAACATATTTGCCACCAATCCAGTGGTCGTAACGTGACTTAAATTCTGCAACTGCTCCAGGTTGACCTGGTTGTGCATAGATAGTCATTGTTGTTCTCCAGTTCCGGATCGCAACGTTGCTCTCCTTTTCTTGCAAAGTACTCGCATTCCCAATGTTGGACAAGAGAAATACAGCCCTGGCATGAGTGCTAGCACTCATCTGTTTACTTTTTCTAGGTGTGACTCAGTAGATACGCAGGCAAGGGGTAGCACTAGACAATCTGACTCATTGGTTTTCTTTAGATGAAACGATGCACTCGAAAGTAAGCAACATCTACTTAGGAGAGCAAGATGAAGATAAACGGGGAATCAAGAAGAATTAAGACCGCAATAATTGTTATCGCGCTGGGTTTCTCACTCGCACAAATGAGCGCAGCGACTGCTGCTGCAAAGACAATCACTTGTTACAAAGGCACCATTGTTAAAAAAGTAACTACCGCCAAGTGTCCTACGGGATATTCAACAAAAAAGCCGGTAGTTAAGGCAACTATTCCTGCAACCAGCGCAATTGCTTTTCAAGGAAATTACACTGGCAAAGTTTCGCTTCTTTGGGGTGATGGATATGTTCAAGTCACTTCTGTAAAAGCAACTGGCACGGGAAAAGTTGGAGATTTCGCTGAGCTAAGCGGAACAGGATCTGCCGCCCCGGCTGCACAATGTGATTCATTTGCTGGTTCTGGCACTTTAGGAACAGGTGCAAACACTATAAAAGTTGCCTTCGATACTTCAGCAAAAGGATGTGCTGCAGATGATTCGGCTCCGACAAAAATTACTTTCTCTGGCAACGCTGTAATTAAAAGCGGCACTGGCAAGTATGCAACAGCAAAAGGAACCTTCAAAGTTACAGGAAGTTTTTCAATTCAAACATCGGCAGCTGGCAAATCAGAAACTGATGCATTTTCAATGTCCGCAACTGGATCAATCACCCTCAAGTAGTACAAGTGCTAGGAAAAAGGAGAAAAGTATGAAACGTTCAAGAATAATCGTGGCGGGTATTGCAGTAATAGGTGCGCTATCGATGAGTATCGCACCAGCGAGTGCTGCATCAGATGGAACTCTGATTTTAAGTGGTGGAAGTGGTGTGTATGGGCTTGCGCCAATAAATATCAACGCCACAGCTAACGCCGCCGGCATTGTTAAATTTATGTCAGGTGGGCTTGTAATCGGTGGGTGTGAGGCAGTTCCTACGGCAACGGTCGCCCCGTTCTTAGCTAAGTGTGCTTGGGTACCTTCCGCAGCTGGCGCAGTTGCGCTATCTGGAACATTTACTCCAACAGATGCAGTCGCATTTACTGTGGCGACATCTCCACTATTAAATGTAAAAGTTGGAGTGCCGGTACAAGGCACTATTTCTCCGATTCACATTTATGTAGATACCGTATTGGCTTCTGGTTCAACCGGTGCGCTTGCTCCGCGATTTGCAAGCTGTGCAATCACAAATGAATATCTATTAGGTCAAACGATCGTCTTTCGTGTCTATGCAAATAGCGCCGACCAAGCTGGAGCGGTCCTGGACTCAAAGAACACCGCAAAGGCCTTTATTGAAGTAGCCGGCGTGAAAGATCCAATCGCTTTATCGTATGGAAATCACAGTGGTGTGGCCTTCTGGACTGGAATCTTAAAGACTGGAGCAGCCCCTCTCTACAGCACTCTTGGAGTAATCAACTTCAAAGTGAGCATCGTTGCTAAAGATGCGACTTCCATAAAAGTTCTTTCTACAAAGTTAGTCGCAAAGAAGAACGCTGATGGAACAAGAGTTCTCGGTACCAATGGCAAGACTGTTTTCGAGAGAGTCTCCTACTACCGAAATGTGAACCTCAGCCAACCTCTTATTGGTGCAACTGGAACTTGGCAATCCAACTTCACTCAATCATCTCAATTAACACTCTTTGCGGTACCTGTCGCCAAGTAAAAACTTAACTAAATAATGATTGGAGAGATCATGAATAAAAAGAAAATAGCTGCTCGTGCAGGTGTTGTGGCAATCCTGGTAATGGGACTCATCGCACCTGCTCAAGCGGCAGATAATCCAGTAAAACTTGTTGCCCCAAAAGAAATTGCAGATGTACCAGCTATCCCATTTACCGGGATAAAGGCACAAAGTTTCAGCACACCATCAACTATGGTCAACTTAGAAGTAACGCCTTCCCAAGTTGTTATTGGCAACGCCTTAACAATCACTGGAAAAGGGTTAACTGGCAATACGCCAGTAACTCTTACCTGGTCAACTAACGACGCAACCTGGGTCGCTGATGTTCAGCCCAATACCGTAAATTACATGGGAACCTCGTATACAAAGTACAACGTTGTAATAGCGACTATTACAACTGATGCGCTCGGTGGGTTCGTATATAAGACGAAGGTTCCTTCAGATTTCGGCGGAGTCCACGACATCTATGCGGTAAATAACGATGTTGCACTTGCCCACGGTGGAGTTCAAATCGCGCGCACTTTTAAAATGACGCCAACCAGCGGACCTGTTGGAACACCAATTACGATCGAATACAGCGGCCTCGGACCATCTCTTTATGCGGCAGGCTCTGCTCTTTACTATGACAACAAATTCGTTGGCGAGATGCAGGCGCGTTGGACCAGAGGAACCGCGCGCACAACTATTTTAGCGAGCGGTGCGACTGGGAAACACTTTATTCAGGCAAACGAAGCAATCAGCTTTGCCTATTTAAATGTGATGCAATCACCAGTGCCTTTTGCTAATAGCGGTTCAGGATTCTTCACGGTAACGAAAGATCCAGGCGCGTTTAAACCTTACGTTGTATATCCAAAAGATATGACACCAACTGTTGAGCAGCGCACAACGCTTACAACTGCCGGGCTTGATCCGAATACCAAGGCGGAAGCCACGCTAACGCCAGCCCGTGGAATAGTCGGAAGTAAGTCAACGCTAAAAGTCCACGGACTAACCACTAGAGGAATGCACACAATTGTTTGGGCGACTGTCGTCGGAAACCGCGTTAACTGCACTACTGGAACATGTTGGGTTTACAACCCAATTCCACTAGGCACAGTCGATGTTACAAGTGCCAGCATTCAAAAAGAGATCACGATCCCAGATCATCTCGGTGGATTTCACGTAGTCCAACTAAAGTTAGGCGATGTTGTCGAAGCACAACAAGTCTTCTATGTGAAGGAAAGCATTCATCCCCTACTTGACGCTAAAGGAAAAGTTCTCACTATGGGAGTTGCTAGAGCCGATAAATCTGGTTCGGTTGAGGCGTTCGCTCGCGGTGGACAAGGAACACCGACCTATAACTTTAAAGAAGGTGAAGAGTTCACCATCAGTATTAAAGGCGTAGGTTGGACGCAGATGGATAACACGTTGGCCGTTGCATATGACAATAGTTATGTCGGATATGGCTGTGGATTTAATTCCAATGGGTATCTCGTTGTTCACTTAACCGCGACAGGTGGGGTCGGAACGCACATCATTACCCTTCGCCCGCTGTTGTATACACAACAACCATCATTTGCGAGCACTCCTTATGGAATGGTGCCGGTCTTGACTTCAGAGCGCGACTTTGCAGGCCTGGCACTCGGTTATCAAATCCCTACATTCCACTTCGCAATAAACATTGTGAAGTAGTTACTTAGGTAGCCACCAATTCCATTTGCCAAGTAAGACCATCGAACTTGGCAGCAGTAACGCTCTTATGAGAGTTGCATCAATCAAGACTGCAAGAGTTAGGCCCAGGCCGAGCTCTTGCAGTCCTGCAAAGTGGCCAAAGATAAACCCGGAAACTGCGGCTATGAAAATTATTGCAGCAGCGGTTACGACTCCAAGAGTTCTAGTGAATCCTTCGCTAATTGCGCTCTGGTTATCTTCGCCACGTAGCCATGCCTCTCGGATTCGAGAGACTATAAAAATCTCATAATCCATGGAAACTCCGAAGAGAATTGAAACCAGAAAGACAAGGGCCCAAATTTCTATCTGATCCAATTGATATGTACCAAAGAGGGATTTAGCTAGCCCATATTTCATAAAGAGGACAAGCAAACCAAGTGAAGCAGCTAGCGAAATGAGATCAAGCAGAATTGCTTTCAGGGGGAGTAGAACAGACTTAAAGGTACGAAGCAGAAGAAGATAGATAATAAGCAGTAAGCCAATCGCAATAAATGGAAGATACTTTGATATTTGTGCAATTAAATCTACGCCTTGCGCCGGTGCTCCACCCACATAGAAATTTGCGAATTTACTCAACTCAGATTCTGGAAGATGTTTATCTCGCAACCGCTTTACTAAATCACTAGTCTCACTCGTACCGAGAGAGCTCTTACTAAATACAAAGATCCGAAAGTAATTTCCAGATTGGTTAAGGAATGGAGCTTTATCTCCTTGTGCCACAGAGAGCACTTCTGGCAGCTGGCTGAGCTGTGTTGCTAAAGTCAAACGAGCTTCATTGATCGCTGTATTTCTCGGCCCCACTGAACTTTTTACCTCACCCATAATTACGATCGGAGTGATTACTCCTTCACCAGCCTGCGTAGATATAAATGAAATGGCTTTTGCAGATTCAAATTCAGGAGGAAGCGCGGTAAGTGAACTAGGCGTAACTTGCAGGGCCATCAATGGCAATGCAAAGAGGATCAACAAAGTCAGGGTTCCAAAGAAAATGCGCTTGGGAACTCGCATAATTAGCGCGGTAAATCGAAGGATGAATGATCCGGGAGTGCTTCCCAAACGCAGCAAACCGTGAAATTTATAGCTCTTGCTCAAATTCTCACCGGTGAGTGCGAGTAAGGCTGGAATAAGTGTGCAAGTTGCTAGAGCAGATGAGATGGGTACCAAGACACCAGCCATTCCAAGTGAGCGAATAAATGGAACTGGAATAAAGAGCAATGTACTTAGCGCCAGAGTAATTGTTAGAGACGAGACGATTACCGTGCGACCCGCTGTCTGCATGGTCTTTGCAATCCATTCGCTCTTTTTTGCTTGCGGATTGAGTGCAGACTCGGATCTATATCTATGAAGAATCAGAAGGCTGTAATCAATCGCCAAACCAAAACCGATTAATTCGACCACACTTGGTATGTATAAGACCATCAGAAAGTAATGCGCGAGAAAATCCAGGATTGTTAAGGTGAGCGCGATGCTAGCCACAGCGAAGATAAAAGGTAGAAAAATCGAGAATGAAAAACCCAAAGTTAAAATTAAGAGCGCCAGTGCTGCCACAATTGCAATACTTTGACCGCGGGCCAAGTCGCTGCCCAGGATCGGCTTAACATCTGAATAGATTGCAGGCGGGCCAGAAACCTGTGAATTACCTAATCCATTTACTTTCAACAACTTCCGCAAATTATTTATGTCGTATGCGGCAGTGGGTAAATCTTTGTCGCTACTTGCAATCGTAAAGAGTGTGCCACCGATTGCTCTTTGCTCGACAACTGAGAGACCAGAAAGTTGAGATATAACGGCAGAAGTTTGCGACTTAAGAAGTTCAATTTCTATTTTAGGGATTGTCCCAAATTTATTTGTAATAGTAATCAAGGACTCAGAGTTTTCAGAGAACTCTCGGTTCAAGATTTCCTCTGCAATTGCTGAATCGCTCTTTGGTACCGTCAGTGAAGTTGTTAATCGTGCATTCAAATCGCTAGAAGTCATAACCCCAGCAAGGATGATTCCAATCCAGCCAATAACTACAATTACACGAGCGCTGATAGAGAAATCGGTAATTCGCGCCAGCATCTTGCGAGTGTATTCGCTATTCTTTTCACATTAAGAGGGCTAGCACTTAGAAAGAGGTTGCAATGCTAGAAGCGATTTTTCTAGGCATGCTGCAAGGCCTTACTGAGTTTCTCCCAATCTCATCTAGCGCGCACATTCGCTTCGCAGGTGAGTTATTTGGAACCAATCAAGATCCAGGCGCAACCTTCACTGCAATCACACAAATCGGTACTGAACTCGCCGTCCTTATCTACTTTAGAAAAGATATTCTGCGAATTGTTAAAGCTTGGCTAAATCAGATTACTCGTCAACGCCTGGAAAGTGCTGAAAAGAACGATGCCCGAATGGGTTGGTTGATAATTGTTGGCACACTACCAATTGCTGTACTCGGTTATCTCGGTCAAGATGTCATTAGAAATGATTTCCGCTCACTCTGGTTGATCGCATCGGTAATGATCATCTTTGGCATCATTCTTGGAATCGCAGATAAATACGGAAAAATTGAAAGGGAGTTACATCAATTGACTCCGGTTCACGGAATTCTTTATGGGCTGGCCCAATCTTTAGCACTGGTTCCAGGAGTATCAAGATCTGGTGCGACTATTGCGATGGGTCGTTTCCTTGGTTACAGCCGAGAATCTGCGCTGCGTTACTCATTCTTATTGGCGCTTCCAGCAGTCTTTGGCAGTGGATTTTATGAACTTAAAGGTGCGATGGGATCGGATGCAACAGATCAGGCATTTAGCCTGCCTGAGACAATGGTTGCAACGGTGATTGCATTTGTAATTGGATACGCGGTTATTGCTTGGTTGTTAAAGTTTGTAATGACAAAGAGCTTTGCGCCATTTATTTATTACCGAATTGGGCTTGGAACGCTAATCCTGGCGGGTTTGGCCACCGGAGTTATTGGTTAAAACTTTAAATCTCGAGTTTGTAACCCAGCCCGCGAATCGTATGAATTAACGCTGGGTTGGCCGGATCGGTTTCGATCTTCGCGCGCAGACGCTTAATGTGGACATCAAGGGTCTTGGTATCTCCGTAGTAATCATTGCCCCAAACGCGATCAATTAATTGGCTGCGGGTTAACACCCGTCCACTATTGCGCATTAAGTATTCAAGAAGCTCAAATTCCTTTAGCGGAAAGGAAACCGCTATCGAATTAACGGTTACTTGATGCTTATCAAGGTCCATCAGGATTGGGCCAACAGCCAATTCGTGGCCATCATCGGCTGAATGAGAATCCGTTGAGTTGCGCCGCATAACTGCCTTGATGCGGGCGAGAAGTTCGCGTGATGAATATGGCTTGGTTACGTAATCATCTGCGCCAAGTTCTAGTCCTACGACCTTATCGATTTCAGAATCTTTTGCAGTCAACATAATTATTGGCACTTGCGAGGTGGAGCGTATAACTCTGCAAACTTCAGTGCCGGATACTTCAGGGATCATTAAATCGAGCAGAATCAGATCAGGTTTAAATGAGTTGAATAAATCAATTGCCTCTTTGCCATTTACTGCAACTTGAACATCGAAACTCTCTTTCTTCAGCAGGTAGGCAAGCGCATCTGAGAATGAAATCTCATCTTCAACGATTAGTACTTTTGTCATCTGTCATCCTCATTTTGCGGTTGGATAGGAAGGCGAATGTAGAAGGTGCTACCAACATTTTCAGAACTCCATACTGAAATTTCACCACCATGTTTATTGATGATGTGTTTAACAATTGATAGACCTAACCCGGTGCCGCCGGTTTCGCGTGATCGCGCAGGGTCAACGCGATAGAAACGCTCGAAGATTCTTTCAACTTCACCCTCAGGAATACCAATTCCTTGATCTGAAACAGAGATAGTTATGATTTCATTCTCAATTGAGGTGCTAACGGCAACCTTTGTATCGGCGGGAGAGTAGTTAATGGCATTTTCAATCAAGTTGTGGATCGCCATTGTCAGTTGATCGCGATCACCAAGAACCATTCCATCTTCAAAGTCCTGAAAAGTTAGCTCGATCTGTCGTGAATCCGCAGTAGTGCGGCATTGGTCTAGCGCTTCTTTGATTATGTCGGAGGCAGAAATTAGTTGAGGTTCCTTCAGTGGATCAGAATCTTGAACTCTAGAAAGGTGAATGATTTCCTGGACTAAATCGGTAAGACGCTTTGCTTCAACTTGCATGCGTGCTGCAAATCTGGAGACCGCTTCTGAATCATCTTTTGCTCCCAGCACTGCTTCGCTAAGAAGAGAGAGCGCACCAATCGGCGTTTTTAACTCGTGTGAAATATTTGCTACAAAATCACGTCGCACATCGTGTACTCGTTGGGCTTCACTTTCATCACGAAGCAGCACTAAAACAAATTCATTTTCAGTTAACGGAATTAAAGTCACGGTAATTTCGCGCTTTCCTTCTCCAATAGGTCCACGCGCAATTTCAATTTTTCCAGTGTGTTTAACATTGGTTCTGCGTACCACTCGAATTGATGCGCGCAGCTCTTCGCTTTGTATGCGACCATCGCGTAAAATTCCTAGTTGTTCCATCTCAGGATTGGTGAAGACGGCAACATCACCTGGGCCGCTAACCAGGCTGGCCCCGTCTATCTGATTTAAGGCGCTGATTAGCAAATGGGGTAGTTGGTGTTGGGCTTTCACCTCATCTGCCTTTATGCGGCGCCACATACCCAAACCCTATAGCCAGATAGGCCCAGTTAACCTTCCGTTCACCGAAACGTATGGATTAGTTAATCAGTCCCACCTATCATCCGACTATGCCTTTAATCAGATCCGTATTCCAGGACGAACTCGATAGCGTTTCACGAACCCTTTTTGAATTAAGTGTGATGGTTTCAGACTCAATGGCTAAAGCTACACGTGCCATTTTGACTAAAGATCTCTCGCTCGCCGAAGAAGTAATTTCCTTCGATGAAAAAATTGACACAGTACAGCACGAATTAGATGCACGTATCATTGACATTATCGCTAGACAACAACCGGTGGCATCTGATCTGCGTGCTTTAGTAACTGCACTTCGAATGTCTGCTGACTTTGAGCGAATGGGCGACTTGGCACACCACGTTGCCAAAGTTGTTCGGTTGCGACATCCAGCAGCTGCAGTGCCAGAAAAACTCTTAGAACTAATTGAATCTATGGGAGTAACTGCAGAGAAAATTGCAACGAAAACTGGTGTTGTAATTTCAACTCGTGACACCACTCTTGCGGCTCAAGTTGAAAAAGATGATGACGAGATGGATCAACTCCACCGTCAATTGATATCGGTATTGATCGCACCGACTTGGGAGCATGGAATCGAGACTGCCATCGATTTAACTTTGCTCGGTCGTTACTACGAACGGTATGCAGATCATGCTGTATCAGTCGCGCGGCGAGTCATTTTCTTGGTTACAGGAAAATTTGCTTAGTTTTTAACCTATCCACGAGGGGGAAACGGCCAGGGAAACCTGGCCGTTTTTCTTTCCCCTAAACTCAACCAATGAAGATTCGCTTGGCACAGCCGGCTGATGCCGAAGATATCCATCGTTTGATTTACGAGCTCGCGGTATATGAAAAAGCGCCAGAGCAAATGGTTGCCACAATTGATCAAATCAACAGCTCACTCTTTAACGCAAAGCCCGTTGCTTTCTGTCACGTGGCAGAAGTCGATGGCAAAATCGTTGGGATCGCGCTCTGGTTTTTAAATTACTCAACTTGGTTAGGTAAGGCCGGAATCTATTTGGAAGATCTTTTTGTGCAGCCTGAATATCGTGGCCACGGAATAGGCAAAGGGTTTATGCAGACTTTGGCCGCCCTTTGTGTGGAACGCGGTTATGAAAGATTTCAGTGGTGGGTACTTGATTGGAATAAGCCATCAATAGATTTCTATCAATCACTTGGGGCGGTGCCTATGGATGAGTGGACGGTATTTAGACTTTCTGGGGACGCGCTAAAGAAATTTGCTAGCGAAGGCTAACTACCCGAAAATTTGCCAGGGTCGGATCTGTTGCATAGGCAATGCGAACACCGGCTTTTTGTGAGGTTATCAATCCGTTGACTATTTGTTCGGTTAATAGTTCACCAGGGGCGATCACGGCAACGCCTGGGGGATAAGGCGCAATTAAATCTGCTGAGGTTCGCCCAATCGCATTTCGCGCGCTTACTAGCTCGGTATCTGCAAAGTAGGCATCTCGCATAGATACAGAAACCTGGGGGATGACCGACCAACTAAGTGCGGTTGCACTTGCGCGCGGGGTACCGGCAACTGACTTTAAAATTGCGATCAAAACCTTTGCTAATTTTTGAAAATCTTCATTGGTGTCGGCCAAAGTGGCGAGAAAAACCAAAGTGTCGCGATCGGCCATTTCAACCCTAATACCTTGCTCGATTAATAAATTTTCAATTTCTACACCCGATGCACCCATTTGATTTGCCCGCAAAACAATCTTGGCTGGATCAAAGCGACCCGCAAGAAAGTCGTTGGAATTTAAGAAGATAGGCAGATCAAAATTGGCCTGCACTGTCGCTTTAAATTCAGCGATATTGGCAAGTAATTCGCCTAATAACTCTGGCCCACGTGTTTGCAAAAGAGCGCGCACAGCATCAATAGATGCCAGCGGTGCACCCGCAGGAGAAGTTGTGTGTGTTGTTTCAAAGCTCTGTTCTAGGCGATCGGCGCTGAGCAAATTGGTGCGAGCAAGTAAGAGCGCTGAAGCGCTGTAACCCGGAAGCGCTTTATGCACGCTAGTAATTAGCGCATCTGCGCCCAGTTGCATCACGTGTTTTGGCAAGTCCGGATGAAATCCAAAGTGTCCGCCCCAAGCAGCATCGACGATCACCGGGATTGCGCTTTCGTGGGCTCGCTTAATCAGTGGTGCTAGATCAGAAATAGTTCCTAAGTAACCAGGTTCGGTTAGCAAAAGCGCAATTGGTTTTGCAGCCAATGCCCGCTCTAATTCAGAAAGTGGAATTCCGAGTGGCACGCCGGTGCTGGCATCAATCTCAGGAGTTAACCAAATTGGTTCCAGGCCCGCCAGAACAAGTGCGCTTAGTACAGAGCGATGTGCGGTGCGACTTAACGCGACTTTATCGCCAGGCTTACCAAGGGCGAGAATTACCGCTTGATTGGCGTGTGTTGAACCACCAGTGGAGAAACGCGCAAAGTCTGCGCCCCACAGTTGCGCAGCAAGTGATTCAGATTCTTTTAATACCTGATTAGTCAATTTAATTTCATCTAAGCCACCATAAAGTGGAATATCTGCATCGACTACAGCGCCAAGGCCTTGATCTATTTTTGATGCTCGCTGCTTATGGCCAGGAATAGTGAAGGGGGTGAGATTGCCTTCAAAGTAAGTCAGATAAGCATCTAGTAGCGGAGCGCTGGTGCGCAATTGCGAGATGATCTTCACATGCTGAGCCTAACTCGTAACGGCGCAGAAGTTAAAAAGAAGGCTCTATAATTTTGCTATGACCTCAAAGGACCCGTTGCCGCAATCACGTCACTTAGCCACTGCTATTCCAGGGCCAAAGTCACTTGAGCTAATTGCGCGACGTAAAGAAGCGGTTTCTGCGGGTCTTGGCATGGCAATCCCAGCGTTTATCGAACGTGGCGAAGGCGCAATCCTGCAAGATGTAGATGGCAATCGAATCATTGATTTAGGTGCCGGTATTGGCGTTGTAAATGTCGGAAATGCCGCACCTCGCGTTGTAGAACGCGTAATTGAAGCAGTACAAGCATTTACTCACACCAATTTCACGACTGCGCCATATATGGGATACGTCGAAGTTTGCGAAGCGCTCAACCGAATCACACCTGGTTCATTTAATAAGAAATCTATTTTGCAAAACTCTGGCGCAGAAGCTGTTGAGAATGCGATCAAAATTGCTCGCCATTCCACCAAGCGTCCAGCAGTAATCGTCTTTGAACATGCTTATCACGGCCGTACCAATTTAACTATGGCACTCACTGCAAAGAATGTTCCGTATAAAGAAGGCTTTGGTCCTTTCGCTTCTGAAATTTATCGCATGCCGATGCCGTACTCATTCCACTATGAGGGAAACCTCGCAACAATGGCGCAAGATTATTTAGAGCAAGTGACTTCAAAGATTGAGAAAGAAGTTGGCGCACATAACGTTGCAGCAATCTTGATTGAGCCGATTCAAGGCGAAGGTGGATTTATTGTTCCACCTAAGGGATTCCTGCCAGGTCTATCAAAATTTGCTACCAAAAATGGCATCGTGTTTATTGCAGATGAAGTGCAGACTGGCTTTGCGCGTACCGGCCAAATGTTTGCCTGCGAAGATGAAAATGTTGAGCCAGATATGATCGTGACCGCAAAGGGAATTGCTGGTGGTTTGCCACTTGCCGCAGTCACCGCGCGCGCAGAGATTATGGATTCATCCCATGTTGGTGGCCTCGGTGGAACATACGGCGGAAACCCAATTGCCTGCGCCGCAGCGCTCGGTGCTATTGCAACCATCGAAGAAGATAAGTTGGTAGAACGCGCACAGCACATTGGAAAAATTCTGAGCGCTTCATTAATCGCCCTTGCTGCTAAATATCCAATAATCGGTGAAGTTCGCGGACGTGGTGCAATGCAGGCGATCGAACTCGTAGAAGCTGGCACGAAGAACCCGAATCCGGCCGCGATGGCTGCCGTGATCAAGTATTGCCAGAGTAAAGGCGTGCTGATTCTCACCGCCGGCACGTACGCCAACGTGATTCGCTTCTTGCCACCGATCGTTATCTCCGATGAGCTCTTGAAGGATGCCCTTGGAGTTCTAGAAGAAGCTTTCGCTAGCCTCTAATTTCACCTGCCCGTCTCACCCCTATAGGGTGATTTCTACTAGCCATAACAGCCCTAATGCATCACCCTTAGGCGTGGCCAAACTAGGGTTAGCAGAGTCCAGGGTGATAGCTGCTGCCAATCTCTCACAAACGCTGCCGCCCGTGCTGCCGCCAAATTTCATTTCGCGAAAAGAAATCCTGGATGGCGTTGAAATAGATAAAGCCGGAATCACCTTGGTTGTTTCACCTGCCGGGTACGGAAAAACATCGCTAGTTGCCGAATACATTACGACGCTTGAACATCCGGTTATCTGGCTAAGTTTCAACGATTCAGATGATACAAAATCTTTCAACTCAAACTTTGTCCAAGCAGTTAGAAATGTAATTCCAGAATTTGGAAAGTGGTTTTCAAGTAGCCAAGTTTTAACAACAGCAGAAATCATGACGGAAGTCTTTTCAGAGATCGGATCACTTGGTGGTCACTTCGTTCTAGTTTTAGATGATAGTCGCGCAAGTACTGGCGATGCAGCGCCTCTGGCAAAGCACCTCTTTAGCACTCTTCCGAAAAATGTGCACGTAATGATTTTGCGCAGGGCGATACCTTCAGAAGCGTTTGGGCA
>Ga0209355_1001127_pt1 | contig 15331 bp, 16 predicted proteins | sample LauGreSBDMM110SN_3_FD_187563 | JGI IMG/M metagenome (GOLD analysis project Ga0209355, IMG submission 187563) | Freshwater lake microbial communities from Lake Michigan, USA - Sp13.BD.MM110.SN (SPAdes) (version 2) | ecosystem: Environmental > Aquatic > Freshwater > Lake | place: Lake Michigan...
ATAGAAAGCCATGTAGAATTCACCTTTTAATATATCGATACTTGGAACTTCAGTTATCGTGCAGTCGTCTTTCACATACCACTTGTCGTAGCGTCGCACCAGCAACGCGTAGTGTCCCCCATTTCTGCGCCCTTGATGCATGATACAAGCAAACAGCTTGAGCCCCTTGAATTCGAAAGGGAGTTCGATTGGAAATTTATAAGAATCGTACATGCTGAATGAAAAACTCGTAAACTTTGGCCACCGCGCCACCTTGCGCTCGACCGCAGCAGATGCATGGGTCTTCCCCTGGTTGTCCGTATAGCCCTCGAGGATCACCGGCTCTTTGCGGTCATCGATCAAGTCCTGAAGCCGACACGGCTCGTTGACGTCCATGAGCAACGTCGTGAACGGAGTGCGCACCTCTGAACATCCCGAGTCCCATATAGTCTTTTGAACCTCCTCGCCGTTAAAAAGGCCCTGAATGAATTCTTTCCCTAGAGATTCCTCGAAGACGTCGATGAGGAGCAGGACCGCCTCTTGGGCGTCATGTTGCTGTCCCACAACAAATGATGGAAAACGCGCCCTGAATGCCCCTATAAGATCGCTTGGGCTCACTGGGTCGGTCTTGCCTCTGACGAAAAGTTGCCGCACGACCTTTTGGTATTCACGCGTGATGTTGCACGGTCCTTCGTACGGAACGTCGAAGAAGTGCTTGGTCAGCGGCGGGACGTGAGCGAGCGCTTGACATGCCGTGTTGAACCAGCAGGTGTTTCCCAAGTTCCAGAGCCCTCTCATTTGCCTTAGAGACTCCACGCGCGTACTCTCTAACCAGAAAATGGAGTTCCATCCTTGCAACCCGATTGCATTTCCCTTGTACGACAAATGGGAGCCTATCATCTTGACTCACACCAAGACTCCGCATGCCGAGATTGAGATCCGTCTCGGCCGTCCGGGCCCCAAGGGGTTCGATACGAACGTCGGGAAGGAGTCGTTCGAGAAGATCCTCAAGGCTATGACAAAATACAACGAGTGGGACTCTTCGAAACACACCAAATCGACCGTCTATTACTTCCCGGGAGGGAAGAGGGTCACAGCGGATGACGAGACTGACGAGCAGGTTGCCTGCATCAAAAAGCGAGTCGTCGTGAACGACTTTCAGCTCGAGAGTTTACCACTAGACGTCCGCCTTGGCGTCAGCACTGAGGTGCCCTTCGAGTACGACGGGGAGGAGGAGAGCACCGAGCAAAAGGCCAAGGAGCGTTGGTCTTTTGTACGGAAGAATTTGTCCATCGACCTCTCGATCGTCAAGGGCAACCCGGACGACAAGGACTGCGACGACGACACGGTCTACCAGGTTGAGATGGAGATTGTGGACCTCAAGAAGGTTCACACCAGTATCGAGTTATTTAACATCGTCTATAAGATTTTCGATGTCATCAAGCACGTCTAGATGGCGACGTGCCGAGCCCAGTTATTCTTAAACTTTGCATTCACGCCGGATCGCACCACAGCGTCCCACGAGTGCGCCATTTTCACGTTGAGACCCGCTGCAATCATAGCATTGCCGAGGTTCTCCACGTTTTCACTTATAGGTACGACATAAGTCTTTTTGGTATTAAATTTAAGCGCCTTGCCAGCCTTTGTGGCTGCGCGCCTCGCAGCGTTTGCAGCCTTGGTCTCCGGGCTCTTCTTGGGAGACGGCGTCCGCTTGGGAAGGACGGGAGACTTGCGGTTGGCCGGATTGTAGGCCGGGATGCGCTTCATAATGCCCGTCATCATGTTCTCGACGTTCCTGGCAGGGCGAGGAGACCCAGGAGGGGCGGCGGTCTTGAGCCACGCCATCACAGCCTCCTTGAGCGCCTTCTGGGACGGCTTGGGTTTCTTGAAGGCTAGGTTGGTCACGAGGTTCTTGTAAGCCTGGACCTTGTTCGCCGGAAGCCAGTTGGGTGGCGTGATGCGGCCGGTGTACCGTGCACGAGCCGGCTCGTTCACACGGAACCTCTTGGTCTCCTTGAGGAACTTGGCGTATGCCCGGTTCACGTTCGCCTTGAGGGGCTTTCCCCGCGCCCCCTTTGGCAGCTTGTTGTACTCCTTCATAAAGAGCGCCTGGTTTCCATTGCGCGTCAGGTTGCCCATGTTTGCAGCAAGACGCATGTTGTACTCGAACTCGAGGGCGAGTCGGTTATTATTGAAGTTGGAGTTGGAGTTGGCAGGGCTCGGTGGCGTCTTGGCCCGCACGGGGCTCGGCGGTGAAGGCGCCTTCTTGCCCTCGATAAAGGACCGGAGTGTGTCGAACTTGTTCGAGTTAGGGATGGAGTTGTATTCAGAAAACAAATTGGTCGGCAGGATCTTCCGGGCAATTGCTGTCCGCTCGGCGAGCGGCATTGTGGCCCATTCGCGCTGGGTCCGCGTCTCGCCCGCCGTCTTCTGAACCCGACCATTGTTCAGAAGCTTGTACTTCTTCCCGTTCATCTCCAGGTTGAACGTCTTGTTGACGCGTGTCGTGATTCCAGCCTTTGCCTGGATCGCATTCCGGATCTGGTCCGGCTTCCACTTTGCGTCGACGCGGGCAATGTTCATATTCCGGGCAATCTCGATGAGTTCCTTCTTCGTCAGGCGGGTCGCCTGGCGGTTATTGATGCGCAGAACCTTGTTGAGTCCCATCTTTACCACGTGCTTCATGCCTGGACGGAACCCCTCGTTATATCCAGGGACGGCTACGACGTTCGTCTTGACGTTCTCGCCAATCTCAAAGAGGTTCCGGACCGCCTTGGGAATGTTGCGACCTGCGTCCGCGTAGGTCTTGATGACCGTCTTGCGACCGGTCGCGAGGCCCTTGGGAATCGCGTAAAAGTATGGTTGCTTACCGGGTCCCGGGCGAACGTAGAAACCGGCGCGCACTGCGTTCCAGCTGTTCGCTCGGCGGTTCGCCACCCCCTTGTACTTTTTCGTCTCGACCTCACGATTGAGTAGGTAGGCTGGCTTCGGGGTCTCCTGCTTGGGGATGGGGAAGCCCGCATCGGCGAACACCTTGAGGGTCTGGGCCGGAATCGGCTGGCCGACCTCGGCGAACGCCTTGGCGACCGCCAATGCATCCTTCTTCTGGAACTTCAGGGGCGTGTAGAACGTCTGGGCAGGGCCGGCGTTGTTGCCGACTCCGTGACGCACGATGCGGACCGTGGCCCATGGATAAAAACGCGGCTTGCCGTCCTGACCGGGGCGGATGTACGAACCGAAAGGGGGCGTCTCGAGAGTGCTGCTCCAGTCCAGTCCGGCGAGCTGGTATCGACCGGCCAGCATCATCTTCTTCAGGTTGGCGTCCGCAGAGGGTAGGGTGGTGAGCTTGGAGCGAAAAATCTTCGGGAACCACGGTTCCTTGGCGAACTCCTTGAAAATCGCACGCGGTTTGTCGAGGTCCTTGGGGTCCTTGAGACCTCCAAAAATGATCGTTCCATTCTTGAAAATCTGAAAGGTGATGCCACTGGTCTTGAACACGACCGCCTTGTCGCCAAGTTCAAACCGCTTGACCTTTCCAAATTTCGAGAGAAAATCGGCCACCTCGTACAAAGCAAGGGTATGGTTGATGTTGAACCGACCCTCGAATTTAACAAACTTGGGGGTCGCCCGAAGGAGGCTACGGTCTGCCATGCCATTCTTGACGACGGCGAGGATGGCCGGCTCGTAGTTGCCAGAACCCTTGATCTCGATAAGATCTTTTGTGATTACGACCGTCTGGCCCTGTCGCCTGGCAGCAATACGAGCCACGTCACTCTGGTCTCCGATCCAGCCGCGACCAGAAACCCACCGAACGGACGCCATCCTCTGGGAGCCCTTGTAGCCAATAATCTCGCTGAACCCCTTGGGCTCCGAGTCGAAAATCTTGGAAATGTTTGTGGGTTGATTAAACCGAATAATTTGCGTCGTCATCTTCGAGGGTGTAAACTTGACACCCTTGACGGACGCATTTGAGAAAACAAACTTCCGTCGGAAAGCTTCCTGGAGCTTTCGGGCGGCAGCGCTACGCTGATTGTCCATCTGGTATTTGTGTAGATTTTTATCTGATAGGCAGAGGGCCGAAGGCCCTCTGGCTTCTGCGTCTGCGACGAAACACTCCCTTCGGGAGGGGACTTATTCACTCGCCAACAAGTCGCAACCAAAGATGAATGGTTGCGTCGCGAATGTCGCACCGTTGTAGATGTGCGACTCTGTGCGAACCTCGAGCTCCTTCGCACTGAAAGGACCCGCGTAAAAGTCCTGGTTGAACCGGAAAGTCCCCAGGTTGTTCTCCTTGCAGTGTTGGTTGAACTGCGCGATGAAGACCTTTTGAGGGATGCGGAGTTCCGGACCAAACTTGAACTTCTCGGAGCACAGAAAGTGCTGGAGCGAGTTGGTCACTGTTGCCACCTGACTCTGGACAGTCTTGAAGTACTTTGGCAAGACGTTCCAGATGTCCTTCCCGCTGTACTTGTGTGAATACTCGAGGTAAGCCCGCAGACACTTGCAGAGAATTGCCGGGATCTCAGCCTCCAGCTTCGTATCGAGGTGCGGGTCCGCATCCATCACCTGTCGGCCAAAGTTCCAGGTCGCCAGACGACGCAGGACCGACCCCGAGTTGTCCTTCCAGTTTGGCACCTCGTTTCCGCCCAAGATTCCGGGCGTCTTCCACTGAAAGCTCAGGGCCGTCTCGTTTTTACGCGCGACCGACACGTCCTCCCCAGAGACCAGCGACTGGAACTCAGCCTGCTCGAGCTGGAGGTCGCCCTTGATCTCGGGGCTGATGAACATGAACCCCTTGTAGATGCTCTGGAGGCCAAACTTCTTCTCGATGTTGTTCGAGAGGGTCGCGACGTCCTCGCACTCGTAAAACTTGCGGGCCACTTTGGTGATGAGCGTCGACTTGCCAGAACGCGCGATGCCCTTGAGGAACGGAATGACCTGCCAACCGTCCAACTCGTTCACCTCGAAGCACAGACGACCCATGAAGACGTATGTCCATCGACAGACGTCCTCCTCGAACCTCTGGTAGTCCAGAACCAATTGCATGCTCGGCGTCGGGATGTCATACCAGTCACCGGTAGTCGCATATGGGTCGAAGGGCAAGTCAAAGTACTTGCACGAAACGAGCGTCGGGTCGAGCTCGCGGAATTCAGGAGAATTATACGGGTAAAATTTGATCTTGTATCGTTGATCCGTCTCGTCCCAGTCCTTGCCGACCAGTAGTCCGTTCTGGAATGACCAGACATGGCGGTCCTTCTTAATCTCGAGGAACTGAAAGTCCTTGCAGTTGGACAAGTGCTTGACGATGTCATTCACGCAATTGCCACGGCTCGTGAGGTTCTTCCACATCTCGGGCTCATCCTCCTTTTGCGTCGAGTCGTACACAAAGTCCTTGATCTCCGTGACTGGTCGCCACGCTCGGGTGTTGCGGATCTGGACACAACATTGGTCCCGGTACCGCCTGTAGCCCTCGTCATACGTCTTGGTCAGGAGAAAGAGGAGCAGTTTTTGGTACGGGCTGTTCTTCTCGTCATCCTTGATGCTGGTGTCCGAGTTGTCAATTGCGAGCGTCGGGTCATTGATGCGATTCCATCGACGGTCCCAGAGGCGAAACTGCTCATACATCTCCTTGCGGTCCGTGATGAGCCGGCGCACCCGGAATTCGAGTGCGAATTCATCCCCGTTGACGTCCTTGCTAGACTGCTTGGCGAGTCCCAGAGATCCGATCCGAGTCAACAGGGTCCGGCAACTATTCAAAAATCGATCCTTCCTGATCTTGATATGTTCAGTCTCGTAATTCTTTGGGTACTTGTCAGCGTCCCGCTCCTGTGTCGAAGGGAAGAGGACGAATGCCCACGTCTTGTCGGCGGCGAGTGCGTTTGCGCGGATGCTGAACCCGGCGTCTTGTTCAGCATTCGTGATGCAATTTTCGAGCTCCTCCAAGGTCCACGAGTTGATTTCGGTCGTCTGATTGGCGTTTCTGATTTCCTCTGCATGTTCTGGTGTGACGTCTTTGTTGATTGTGTGGACCTTCTGAGTGCTCATTGATAGAATAACGCTATACTTTTTTAAGCGGGAGCGGCGATGTGTTGCGGTTCCGGTGCCTTGGACCCCTTCATTTCGGTCAGAATCTTGACCATAATCTTGTTGTGGACCTCGAGCTGCCGAGCGACGCCGTCGACAGAATCCTTGAGGCTCGCAAGAAGGGTCGCGACGGTCTCCCCATCCTCGGTCGCCAGGAGGCCCCCCAGGGCCTCGAACATATCCATACCGTCCTCGTCAAACTCATCCATCTCCTCGTCGAACTCCTCCTCCTCAACCTCGACGGGAGGCGGCGGGGGGGTCTTAGGGGGCGGGCGGCGCTGAGACATTGTACGAGTGGCTGAGAAAATCAGGGGGAGGGAATGGCGCAGCGTCTTTGGCTCTGAACTTTTTCCTCCTGCTATAGTAAAATGCCTGGTGGCGCTTTGATGCAACTGGTCGCCTATGGCGCGTCCGATGTTTACCTGACGGGTGATCCCAAGGTGACCTTTTTCCAGTCAGCCTACAAGCGTCACACGAACTTTGCTATGGAGACGGTCCAGCAGACGGTGTCGGGCAACTCCGGTCCGGGTGGCCTCGTCTCTGTGACCCTGGCTCGCTCAGGCGACCTGGTCGGTGACATGTTTGTCGTCCTCCAGCCCAACAGCTCGTCGTATGGCCAGCTGACGTCGAACAATGTCGCCAACGACATGAACTGGGTGGCGGAGCGCGCCTTCAGCTCCGTTGAGCTCTTCATCGGTGGCCAGTCGATCGACAAGCACTACCAACTGTGGTTCCGCCTGTACGCCGAGGTCTTCCTGAACGAGACCAAGAAGATGAACTACGGCAAGATGGCCTCGATCGCCACGCCCAACAACGCCGGTACCTCCATCGCCTACGCCTACCTGCCCCTCATCTTCTTCTTCAACCGCAACCCGGGTCTGTACCTGCCCCTGATTGCCCTTCAGTACCACGAGGTCCGCATCGATTTCACCCTGAGCGCGCAGTACGCCAATTACTTCAGCACGAACCCTTTTGCCGTCTGGGCCAATTACGTCTACCTGGACACCGTCGAGCGTGAGAAGTTTGCCAAGACTCCCCACGAGTACCTCATCGAGCAGGTCCAACACGTCAACCCGGACCCGGTGGGCTCCACCAGCGAGAACACCCCGAGCGTCATCCGCATGCAGTACAACCACCCCGTCAAGGAGCTCATCTGGTGCTACCAGAACTCGTCGATCGGCACGAACCCGAATGCCCTCTGGAACTTTTCGTCCAACGTGGCGAACGTGAATGTGACGGTCGATCTCAACAAGATTGCCCAGGCCGGCGCGTTCACCCCGGCCAACTGGACCGGAGCCCCTGTGCTCTACACGCCACCGCTCCTCTCGTCGAACCTGTATGTGGCCCAGACCTTCTCGGCCGCTGCCAGCGTCGTCGCTGTCGGAACCTCCATCAACCTCCAGTCGAACGTGCTGTCCGGCAACGTCTTCTGGACCGAGGGTGGAGTGCCCCAGTACGGAGCCTCATCCAACGTCGTCTACGGTCAGGAGGTTGGCCCTCTGCACCAGGCCAAGATCATCCTCAACGGCACGGATCGGTTCGTGCCCCAGAGTGGCAAGTACTTTAACCAGTATCAGCCGTACGTGTACCACACGGGATCTCCCTACCCGGGCATCTATCTGTACTCGTTCGCCATCAAGCCCGAGGATCTCCAGCCCAGCGGTGCATGCAACTTCAGCCGTATCGACATGGCGCAGATTGCCGTGAACCTCAAGACGGGCATGCCCTACACTACTCTCCAGCAGCGCATGTTCGCGGTCAACTACAACATCCTTCGTATCCAGTCGGGTCTCGGAGGCGTCGCGTTCGCGAACTAAAGAAAACCATCGTTCTAACATTAGGTTGATGCCATTTGTGTATTCCATAAAGTGTAAACTAGAACCATTCCGTGAATATGTAGGCCAGACGGTTCAGGATGATTTTCAAATCCGCCTGAACGGTCATATATCCGACGCGACAAACGGTCGAAGACGACACCTCTACAACGCCATTCGTCTGTATGGATGGGACCAATTTCAGATTGAAATTCTTCACTCCTTTCCCAGAGAGGGTAATTGGCAAGAGCGCCTGGACGAGATCGAGATACGGGAGATTGCTCAGCGTGGGACCCTAGCGCCGAACGGCTACAATAATGAGACCGGTGGGAACAGAAACAAAGTGCTTCACGAGGACACCAAGGTCTTAATGAGCGTCGCCCACTCAGGCGCGCGCCACCACATGTTTGGGAAACATCACACGGATGAGGCCCGTCAGGCCATGAAAGAAGCGAGCGCCAAGCCGGTCCAGCAGTGGTCCAAGGATGGGACCCAACTTCTCAGGACGTTCGAGTCGGTCGAGGAGGCGGGAAGGGAAACGGGGGCACATGGGGAACATATAGGTAAAGTATGCAAGGGGACGCGCAAGACGGCCGGAGGTTTTCATTGGAAGTTTGCGCAGGCGGATGATATTCAGACGAACGCGCCTCTAAAGTTTACAAAAATTCAGCAATGGTCGTTCGATGGTGAGACTCTGGTCGAAGAGTTCGATACCATCCGTGCAGCAGGTGAAAAGACCATGGTGGACAGTTCCAGTATAGGAAAATGCTGCAAAGGTAAGTCACGCTCAGCCGGTGGGTTTAAGTGGAATGCGGTCTAAATTTTTTTCTTGGGGTATATTACAAAGTACTCATGGCGGGTGGCCTTATGCAATTGGTTGCCTACGGCGCGCAGGACGTTTATCTGACCGGTCAGCCCAAGGTGACCTTCTTCCAGGCGGTGTACAAGCGCCACACGAACTTTGCGATGGAGAACATCCAGCAGACCGTGAACGGCACGCCCTCCAACAGCGGCCGTGTGTCCGTGACCATTGCCCGCAACGGCGATCTGGTCGGCGACATGTACATCCGTCTGCAGCCGCTCGCCTCCTCGGCGAACCTGACCTCGAACGGCACCAACTTCGACATGAACTGGGTGGCCGAGCGCTCCGTGGCGTCCATTGAGCTGACGATCGGTGGTCAGCGCATCGACAAGCACTACCAGTCCTGGTGGCGTCTGTACGCCGAGCTGTTCCTCGGCGAGTCCGACAAGATCAACTACGGCAAGATGGCCTCCAGCGCCGTGCCTCTGGCGGACACCACCAACACCAACAGCGTGTACCTGCCCCTGCTGTTCTTCTTCAACCGCAACCCCGGCCTGTACCTGCCCCTGATTGCCCTGCAGTACCACGAGGTGCGCATGGACTTCGACCTGACCGCCTACTTCTCCAGCTACTTCGGCGTCAGCAGCCCCGTGTTCGAGGTGTGGGCCAACTACGTGTACCTGGACACTGAGGAGCGTCGCCGCTTCGCCCAGAAGGGCCACGAGTACCTGATCGAGCAGGTGCAGCACACCGGCGGTGACTCCATCACCCTGGCGTCCACCCCCAGCACGACCGGTTCGCCCATCTCCCAGACCATCCGTCTGTCCTTCAACCACCCGGTGAAGGAGCTGATCTGGTGCTACCAGAACACCGTGTCGACCGCCACCAACAGCATGTGGAACTTCTCCAGCTCGGCGTCGAACGTGAACGTGACTTGCGCGCCCACGCCGGTCCTGGCCACCGGTGCCCTGCCCCACACCGTGGGCTGCCCTCGTCTGTCCTCCAACATCTTCGCGACGAACGCCGCTCAGCTGACCTCCAACGCGACCGCTGGCATCTTCTGGGTCGAGGAGGGCTCCTCCAACGTGGCCGCCGCCTTCCAGGTGGAGGTTGGCCCCCTGCAGAACTTCAAGCTGGTGCTCAACGGCCAGGACCGCTTCAAGGAGCAGGCCGGCAAGTACTTCAACCAGTACCAGCCGTACGTGTACCACACCGGCGTGCCCTACCCGGGCATCTACGCCTACTCCTTCGCCCTGCAGCCGGAGGAGCACCAGCCGACCGGCACCTGCAACTTCTCGCGTATTGATAACGCCCAGGTCGCCATCAACATCAAGGGTTGCGCTACCACGCCTCTGCAGCGCATGTTCGCCGTGAACTACAACATCCTGCGCATACAATCCGGGATGGGTGGATTGGCTTTCTCAAACTGATGGGAGGACTGGCATTTGTTATACTTTCTTATGGGTGGTTCGCCACTCGCCAAAAATACGGGCTTCGGCCCCAAGAACGTTCAAGGTTCTTGGAGTCGAAACTTAAAGAATAAAACCTCCCATTACTATAATGGAAGAAAGTGTAAAAAACTGTACAAATTGTACACGTGGACTGCAACCTCTGACACAATTCGAAGGTAAAAATGGTCGACCGTGTAACACGTGTCTAAAATGCCGCGAAAAAGGAAAAAGAAATGACCAAAAACCTAAACGTAAAGAATATCACGGAGATCTTCAGAAAGAGCGTGGTGTAGAATATAGCGCCAATCATCGCGAAAAAGTAAAATTAGGAGAGGACAAAAAGGAGCACAACTTAGAACAAAAATGCAACTGGGCCAAAACCGATAAAACGAAAGAGCGAGTTTCAAACTGGAAAAAGCACAATATTAACGAAAAAATAGGGCAGTATAAGCGAACCGCTCGGTCCAAAAACCTGACATGGACCCTAACGGACGAGGAAGCTGGAAAAATGCTATCAAGTCCATGTGCTTACTGCGGTCATGAAGACTTTGCTACGCGGCTGAACGGTATCGACCGGTTGAATCAACAGGGAAATTACACAACAGAAAACACGGTTGCGTGCTGCTGGACGTGCAATTATATGAAGGGAACTATGGATCCGAATACTTTTATTGAAAAGTGTAGAAAAATTGGAGAATGCAACCAGAAATTCCCAGATGTTCCCCGGCAGGAAATCAATCTCCAATTGGGTCGTCCGTCTGAACCCACCCCTACCACCCCACAGCCTTGATGATGGCAAAATTCAATTTAGGATCAAAATTGGTGAAAAGTCCGGGCTTCCCCGCACCTTTCAGCGATTTGATTTTCTAAGGGTTCTGGATCTTATATAGAATTAGCAGTACGGCCATGAGAATGTACATGAGTCCGAAGAACTGCTGGCCCGTCTTGGCCTGGCTGTTGGTCGACTCTACGAAGTTGGCGACCCCCAGGCCCGACAGGACCAGGAGGAAAAGGGCCATGAAGATAAGTTCAGCGGTAGAAGCAACCATTTATTATAGTGCACTAAAATAATATGGCCGGACAAGGACCCAGCATCGATGACATTCTGGACAGGGCCCGTGAGCAGATGCTCATCGACACGGCGTATCAGACGGTCATCCTTCTCGCCCGCGACCTGACGCTCAAGGATCTCAATTGTGTTCTAAAATTGATTGGGGAACACCACCCTGTCACCGAATATCCTCCTGAAGTTCTTACAGACGCATCGCGTAGTTGTTGGCCTTGGAGGCGCGGACGCTGATGTACCAGAACCAAGTCAGGAAGATGCCCGCGATCATCATGAAGGTCGCCTTGATCACCTCGGTGGCGACGCCCCGGCGATCCTTGTCCAGGAAAGCCTGGAGGCCGAAGAACATAAGGGCCATGCCCAACGTGAGCATCAAAATGTCGGCAAGCATCTTTACTGATAGATAATATTTTATTCGTGCGGTTAAAAGGAAGACTTTTAGTGTCGGCACAGCGTAGTATGAATTACGCATTCATCGACGCCCGGAGCCTTCTCGAGAGCGCGTTGCAGCCGACAAAGGTGTCTATCTCGGTGGTCCCCTGTGAACTCGATCAAGAGTGGAAGGACTTTGAGGAGACTCTTGGCAATTTTAAAACAAAATACACCGAAGCCAGGTCCGAACAGAACCAGACATCGGCCGAACTGACCCAGAAGATGGAGGAAATTTCATATCTCGAGATGATAGTCGAGACTGTAAGGTCCCCCGGCTTAAAGGAGCGGATCGAGTCTATCATACAGGAGTACCAACAGGGTGAAGGGACTGAGGAGCTGAAGAAGAAGGCTGGAGAGGTGGCGGGAAGGGTCGAGGCGATGAAGAAGGTGCTGACCGAGACGAACGCGGAGAAGTACGGTAAGTTTATGTGTTTTGTGTGTATGGACAGACTTGTTGACTTGTTTATCGAACCATGTGGTCACGTGATCTGCGAGCCGTGCTGGGTCCGGACGCGCGACCACACCACATGTCCAGGGTGCAGGGTGCGTTGCGAAGGTGCGAAACGAATATTCAGTATGAACTAAGAGACTCGCGTTTGTAGTCCAAGGGTAGGACAGAACCCTTCCAAGGTTCAAACCCGGGTTCGAGTCCCGGCGAACGCACTCGACCTGAACAAGTCGTTAAAAGGTTCATCTGACTTTGGCGTAGTGGTAACGCGATGGATTGTAGCTCCACAGATCGTGTGTTCGAATCACACAAGTCAGAATATGTTCTCGTAGCTCAGCCGGTAGGATTAAACCGCAAGCATGAGGCTGTTATTTATGGTACCTCAGGGTCACAGGTTCGAAACCTGTCGGGAACGTTTTTTGAAGCGGCCTTCGGTCTCCGCTTAAAAAAACGCAACGTAAAAAATATAAAATGGCTGTCCGTCTCGTAGACTCGATGGGGAATGACGCGGCTATCGTACAGGCCGCGCGGGTCTCTTATGGAGACGGCACCAAGTCTGTGAGCGATGACCGGGCTCTGATCCGCTACCTGATGCGCCACAAGCACACGACGCCGTTTGAGATGGTCGAATTCAAGTTTCACATCGCGGCTCCAATCTTCGTGGCGCGTCAGTGGCTCAGGCACCGCACAGCCTCTGTGAACGAGCTGTCGGCTCGGTACTCTGTCGTACCTAACGAGTACTTTTTGCCCGACGAGCTCCGTCAGCAGTCTACGAACCGTGGACAGGGTGGCGAAGAGCCATTCGAGGGCGGTGATCTTCTCCTGCTCAAGCAAAAGGCTTCGTGCGACATGGCGTTCCATACGTACGAGGAACTCATCAAGAAGGGAGTCTCCCGTGAGTTGGCTCGGATCCACCTGCCACAGTCCACATTTACTGAATTTTATTGGAAAATTAACCTCCACAACCTCTTGCACTTTCTCCAACTCCGCATGGAGGACCACGCCCAAAAGGAGATTCGGGATCTGGCACAACAGGTCTACGAGCTCATCAAGCCTATTGTTCCTGTGACCTGCGAGGCGTTTGAGGACTTCCGTCTCGGTTCAGTGACTCTGTCGCGTCTCGAGGTCGAGGCGATTAAGAATGTAAAATACGAGATTCCTGGACGTGGCGAGAATCAGGAATTCCAGGAGAAGCTGACCACCCTAGACTTGGTGGCTCACAAGAAGACGCTCGTTCAGCGACTCGTTATGTGTTTAAAGGTTTAAAATTTATTCAAAGAATGAAGACTAAAATTCCAGGTGCGTTGCGTGAGCAGGTATGGCTTCTTTATTGCGGGGACCGCATGTTCAAGCACAAGTGTCTCGTGACCTGGTGCGAGAACGTCATGGATCCCTTCAATTTCCATGTGGGCCACAACGTACCAGAAAGTAAAGGGGGGGCGACAGACATTAACAACTTGCGCCCCATATGCGCCAAGTGCAACACGTCTATGGGAGACGACTACACTATCGACGAGTTCTCTGCTTTATCGGGGCCAAAACACGCCCGGCACCTCTGGGAGTGCTTTAGGATGGCACCTTCACCTTCGCCGCCGGGATCAGGCTCTGGGTCTCGACCAGGTAGCGCATCTTCTCCTGGGTCTTCGTCTGGTAAAACATGAAAATGAACACGATGAGGGGGAGGGCGCGGAGCTCACCGAGCTGCGAGTGATTGTACCCGTACACTCCGTTGAGAGGGAACGGAACCTTCTTGATGAGACCGCGCGTCAGGTACATCAGCGCGCCGATGATGGAGAACTGGAGAATGAGCCCAAGAATGACGCGCCACTTGGGGTGCTTCTTGTCAAGTTCGGGTGTCATCTTGTCCAGCCAGTGCGAAACGACGAATGCGAGCAGGAAAGACAATGCGCCGACATATGCAACACCCAAGAGTCGGATGATCGACACCTTCGTTGCCATTAATAAAGATGAGGAAAATAAAAAGGGTATGACGAGCTTTCTTTTTGTAGACTGGGCCGAGACCGGAACGGCCTATGTAACATTGGTCGTCCGGGATTACCCAGCGACAGGCGTGACGCTCGAGGATCTCGTGCCCGTTATACAGGCTGTCCGTGAAAAGTCACTGGCCATGATCATCAAGGCTGACCTGCGCGGTGCCAACCTCGTCAATATTGAGCTGTTCAAGTCAATCTTCAAGCTCGTCTCTGAGGTGATAGAGTACACCAGGGACGACGACCTGCTTCGACAGATCCAGTTCATAGGGACCGGGTTTGTCTTCAGGATGCTCTATGGTCCCATCAGTCTGGCAATTCCAAAGTATTTCCGCGATATGGTTGTGTTCATATGAGTTGAATAAACTCTAGGTCCAACTCAGTATGGCTCCCACTGGCCACAACTCGTCTGCGAGTTGTTCCTGGCTGCGGTTCAAGCCGGACCAGGATGCCAAGCTCCTCCACGTGGACATCCTCGTCGGCAGACTCATAGAACTCCAGCCGGACAGCAAAGAGGCGACGGACGAGTTCTGTCTTGAGCTCTACCCTGTCCTGGATTCAATTCAAGAATTGTGCCTGACGCACGGGCTCCGACAGGTGTGCTCTGCGGACCTGTCGGGTGTCCGTGTCCGGGACATCAAGCCCGTGACCATGATGCGGATAATCTGGAATGTTTATGAGTATACCAAGAATTGTATTTTACTTCAAAATTGCCAATTGTCCGGGGGTGGGCAGTTTTTCAACACCCTGGTCGAGGCTGTCCGGGGGTTCCTTCCACCCTTCATGCGGGGAATGATCACGTTAATTCCGGATCAAAATTATGTAGACTCTCCAGTAGATGAAGATTGATCACATATACTGTTTAAATCTTGAAAGATCAGTGGATCGTAGGGAAAAAATTGGGAAGGAATTCGAGAAAGAATCGCTCGACGTGGAATTCTTCAAGGGGTGTGACGGAAAGGCGATCGGGAAAAGCGGCGTGTTTGGCTGTGCCCAAAGTCATATCAATATATGGAAAGACGTTGTTGAGAAAGGATACAAGAATGTCCTCATATTTGAGGATGACGTATGGTTGGAAAAAGACTTTAAACAATATTTGGAAATTCTAGAACCTCCAGAGAAATGGGACGTGTTGTACTTGGGCTCTTCTCTTCCAATTTTAGAACAAAAAACAGAGGGGCATTTTACCAAGTGTAAAGCGGTCGGTCTGTTTGGGTACATAATAAATGAGAATACTGCACTTAAATTAGCTTATATCGACCCA
>Ga0209355_1001129_pt1 | contig 15323 bp, 7 predicted proteins | sample LauGreSBDMM110SN_3_FD_187563 | JGI IMG/M metagenome (GOLD analysis project Ga0209355, IMG submission 187563) | Freshwater lake microbial communities from Lake Michigan, USA - Sp13.BD.MM110.SN (SPAdes) (version 2) | ecosystem: Environmental > Aquatic > Freshwater > Lake | place: Lake Michigan, USA...
ACAATGTCGAACTATGCTATTATGAAATATACTGAATATAATGCTTTAAATATTAACGTTTTAAATTTTAGAAATCCAGCCTACAATATTAAGCCATATGATTATTTTGTAATGAGAGACCCAGATGATATTGGAACAACCGTTTTTGTTATTATTGCTCCTGCGGTTAGTATGTTTAATAGCAACATAAAAAATTGTAATTTTCAAAGTGCTATTGGCTTTGAAACCTTTGATTTTACACAAGTAAAAAGAAACTATAAAAATAATCCAGATTTAACAGCGGTAAATTTTACAAATGTAAAATTGTTAAATGCTAACTTTAATGGAACAAATATAGTCGGAACTATTTTTGAGGCAGCAAACATAGGAGCTGCCGATTTTAGAAACTGTGTCGCAAATGCTAATACATCATTTCAAAACACAACAGGTATAGAGCTTGTTCCATATCAACTTCAAAGACCCAACGGAACATTGTATATACAAGGTAGTATAAATAATGATACAGGTCGCGAAGTTGAATTTTCAGAAATTCAACAAGCCGCAAACGAAACTCATGCACGTATTAAATATATTGTTGATAATAAAGACAAATTATTTAAAGCATTTGACTATACAGGTATGCCACCAGCCTCAGATAGGCAATTTAGTAGCACATTGAGCGCGCTTTTAATTAGTTTGCACGGAGGACTAACTAAATATGCTGAAAAAGTTGTTATTAGTGAAACAGGCGAAACATTTATAGATTTTCTAGATAAATTAAGAACTAACTATACTACAATATTACAGACACAAACAAATTTAACAAATGATAGTATGCTAGCTTATATTAAAAAGAATTTTCCAATTGCATTAACGAATTATGTTTCGTTCAAATTAAACTATAGTGAAGCCGAAAAAGAGGTTATGTTAGCTAATTTAGTTCGCGCTTTTAGTGATGAGTTTATGATGCATTTAGTTATGTTTAAACCAAGCTTAACTGGAAATTGGTGTTTCTTACAATTAGTCACATTATCAGTAATATTTTTAATTCTAAATACTGATTTATATATACATAATTTTATACAATATTATTTTAATGAAATATTTAATGCGCATGGAAAGGGATCACCAAGTTGTACGCTGGGTATGGTTGAACGATGGATAACAGTCCATTCACAGGCAATGGAAGCATATTTGATGTTATTAAAAAAAAATGAAAGCGAACTGCATGAATTATCAAGAGACCCTACATTATTTAATAAAATTATACATTATAATTCGGCAAATCCTAAAATAAAAGATAGTAAAATCACATTAGATTATATAAAAGAGTTTAATAACTCATTTAGTAGCGAAAAAATACATAATAAATATATTTTGCATAAATTCATAAATGTATTAAAGCCGTATTCAATTTTACCAGAAAATGAAGAGACAGATATTGGATTTGATTTAGACTATAATGTTAGTGCATTAATGCGGAAAAAAGGCGATGTATATATTAAAAAGAAAATAGATAGCGGAGCTATAACATCATTACAAGACATTTATGATGCGGTTGTTGAAGTATTTCCATTATTAATTATAGAAAACAATTATATAACCCAAGAACGTGTTGCCCAATTAGAGACCGAATCCAGACCACTACCTCAACAAATGTATAGAGAAAAGCGAGACGCACTATACAATTATGTTAAAAATGTCGAGGCCAAAGATTATATTATTGGACTAATGGGTTTCTTTTTAATAGATTTGAAAAAAGAAGATATAAACACAACTGAGCTTGATAAGCTACAACAAAAACTAAAAGATTCAGGAGAAATGGAGATGAAAACACTTATTGAGTATTATGATGACGTTGATCCAACATTTGTAGGGGGACAAAAAAGACGCATTGTCAATGCTATAAAGAGTTTAAACGCAAGAAAAGCACGTGGACTATCCCCAAAAATAGAGTATATATTGGAAACAATGGTTGAGTCTACATTAATAAATAAATTAAAGTCAATGACTTTTGAAGAATTTACTAACATTAATAATCCGAAAAAAGAAGAATATGAAGCACTAAGTTCATCATCTTCATCGTCTTCAAAATCTTCATCGTCTTCAAAATCTTCATCGTCTTCAAAATCTTCACTATTTAACTTATTTAGTTTTAGTATTAATTATAAACCAATTATGTTAAAAAATACAACAATTCAAGACAAAGCATATGTGTCTATAATTAAAAATAATTATGATGCTATGCAAGAAAATTATAAGACATTGATCGCTAATATGGGATCCAATATATATAAATCAACATTTAAATCAACGTTTAAATCGGCATTTAAATCAACAAAAAAAGCATCAATGTCTATGCTAAAAAGCGTAAGAAGAACATTAAAACGCCCAACCAGACTAATAAGTAATAAGTAATAAGTAATAAGTAATAAATAAGTTTTAAAATTGAAATAAATAAGTTTTAAAATTGAAATAAATTATATATATTATAATGCTATAATGTATATAATCTTATAATAAATGTGAATTATATTGATTATTTACCATAATAAATTTTGTATTAGCTGCTAACTCTTCCAAATTAGCACTATTTGTATAAGTACATGTGCTTCTTAGTCCTCCTAAATAGTTTTCAATAGTATTTTTTAATGCACCTTTATAGTCAACTTTGAGTTCACGTCCTTCGGAACTTCTATAATTCGTATTATTATTTGCCGCATAATTATTTTTCATAGCATAAGTTGAACTCATACCATAGAAACTTTTATAACATTTTCCCGTCTTTTCATCAATAACAATTTCTCCTGGATTTTCATCATGTCCCGCAAACGCTCCACCAATCATTACAAAATCGGCACCAGCACCAAATGCTTTTGCTAAATCACCGGGACATGTAATACCACCATCACTTAATAGAAAGGCTTTGTTAACTTTACATCGGCCATATTCATAATTTATTAGTGAGCTAACGCGATTATGTTCGTTACATTCTTGAACGCATTCTAAAATACAACTAAGTTGAGGCATCCCTATTCCTGTTTGAATTCGAGTAGTACATGCACTACCGCTACCAATACCAACTTTATGAATATCTATTTGTGCACCATTTAATAACTCTATTCCTTCGGATGTACATACATTACCCGCCATTATAATCTTTTCTGGATACTTGCTTCTTAACTGCTTACAAAATTTACTAAAATTTGAAATGTAACCATTTGCTATATCAAGACAAATAAATTTACACTTAAAATTGTCCAAAATGTGTGTCAAGTTTATATAGTCACTAGTGCTTATTCCACTAGAAATCATAAAATAATCGGGATTTAATACATTATTGCTATTATCTTTATTATAATCTAATAAATCTTGTAGCTTATGAAATTTGTGAAGTGCAGTAATAATTTTATAAGTGCTTAATACTTTGTATACGTCTAATGTTCCAATAGTTGTCATATTTGCAGCAACAATAGGAATACCTGTCCATGTTATACCATTTTGAAAAACAATAGTCTTTTCCAAAGCAACTTCTTTTCTACTATTTAAATTGGATTTTTTAGGAAGAATTAATACATCCCGAAAATCAAGATGTTTATCGAATGATTCGAATTTATAACAATAATAATTAGAAATAGTTGAAGTCATAATCTTTAATAATCTTTAATAATATATATTAATTATGTAAATTTGTTTAAATATGTTTTAAATATTATAATATGTTATATTAGTATTCATGCCATACGAACCAATTTATGTTGGTAGTGCTTTATTACAGAATAGAACTAGTAGCGGATGTCCTAAATCAACAGATATTTCGGGTCTTAATATAAAAGGTGTTCCAATAGTATATGATCTAAGTTTACATGAAATGAAACAGTGTTCAACTGGTGACTTTAAAATAGATGCTAACTTATCAAATACTAATGGATGTTGTGTTGTAGATAATAGTGGAGAATATTGTACTGACTATACTGGTGAAAAATCTTCGAGTGACATGTATTATGACATGGGAGTAGTATATTTTAAAAATTCTGATCCACCAGAAAAGGGGCAACGAAAAATATGTTATACAACACCTATAAGAAAAAGAAGAGTAAAGTATATGGAAATAATATATGATATTTTTGTTTACAGTTTGTTTTTAATACTCATAGCAATACAAGCCGCCTGTTACGAATATTGGATGATTAATGGTCAATGTGATGCAGCTGATATTGCAACGGCACTAACTAAAATACCATATAGTGTTAATGAATATCCAGACAAAAGTAATGTACCAACATCTGCATCGAGCGACCGATGCAAAACTAAAACAACCAATGACACAACAATAGATTGGTATTCAAGTTTTCCATATAATTTAATAACATTTATTAATGAACCTGATAAAAAAGAGTATTCATTTGATGCTCGAGAATTAGTTAAAATTCCCGTAAGAGGATTTTTATTAGGGTTCTTTTATTGTGTAATAATTTCAAGAATTTTTATGAAAGCTATATTATCAGTATTATCAGAAAAATATTTTAATTTGGTAGAAAATAGAAAAAATAATGCTTTTCTTAAAGGAGTAATTTTTGTATTATTCTTTATGGGTTTGTATGGTAATATAGCATACTTTGCAGGTGTAACTAGTTTACCCGGTTTAAATGCTACTACTTTATTATTTTTTCTTGTATTTGGATTTATAACAATATGGATAGGTGGATTTTTTGGTATGTTAATTACTTTATTTTCGTTCTTGGGATATAGAAAAGATTTAAGAAATAAACATAAAGAGCATGAAAATGATCCAGCTAATCCAAAACTGGATTACTGGGAACAGTTTGTATATAGCTGTAATTCTTTATTTTTAGTAAATTGGCTTTTTTGGTTAAAAAGAACAATTGTACCGGCTGACGACGAATCCGATAAAATAGACTTAGTAAAAATTAATAATATAGAAGACAAAGTTTTGGACTGGTTTTATCCAATACGTTTAGATGAGTTAAGGGTAAAACTGCCTGGGTTTTTAAATATTGACCTTAAAAAACATGGGCAAGCAATACTAAAAAATTATTTTGAAGAGCCGCCTGAATGTAATGCAGATTCGTATTTTTACCGATGGGTTTCTAACTCTTGGGATGGTAAAACTTATGAATGGTATAATGGTCCATGGCGGGATGGGGATGGTACAGTTTTTAAACCAAAAGACGTAAAAATAGAAGAAGCAAAAGCTAGAGTTGACAGTTATAAGGCTAAATTATCTATATTTGGTCTTGATGACAAAGATGCAGATGCATTAGATAAATCATTACATATAGATCCATGTGGTAGTTTTTCGCGGTTTGTTGCTGGATTATTTTTAGCTGGTCCCTTTAGATTAGCGTGTCTTATAGTTTATGTGGGAATAATATTAGGAAATTTTGTTTTTGGTTTAATATTAAAAATAGCATGGTTTTTTATAGTATTTTATTGGGTGTTTACTGTTATAACGTGTGGTGTGTTTGGAAATATGATAGCATTTTTCTATTTACATTTTTATTTTATTATTGGATTTTTTTATACTCCCCTTTCAAATTATTATGAATTGTTTGAAATTATTAAGAGTCATGGTAATATATTAACATTATTGTTTTGTGCTATAGTTGTACAAGCCGGTGTAAAAGTTCTAGATCCTATAAGTAGTGGCATCATAGGTGGATTATTTGCTATATTAGTAGTATATAAATTAATAGTATCTTTAAATACATAAAGCAAGACATATTAACAAAATTGAAAAATATATAATATAATATTATTATTTAAAACTAATAGTTATTATATTATATTATTAAATGGGGAAAAAAAATAAGGACAAAAAACACAATGATTTGCCATTTGTAAGTATTTGTACACCAACTTTCAATAGACGTCCATTTTGGGAATATACAATTAAATGTTTTAATCATCAAGATTACCCAAAAGATAGAATGGAGTGGATTATTATAGATGATGGAACAGACAAAATAGAAGATTTAGTATGTAATATTGAACAAGTAAAATATTTTTATTATAATGAAAAAATGCCATTAGGGAAAAAAAGAAATATTATGCACGCAAAATCAAGCGGAGATATATTAGTATATATGGATGATGATGACTATTATCCACCCGAAAGAGTGTCGCATGCAGTAAATATGTTATTAACTCATCCAAATGCGTTATGTGCAGGAGCAAGTGAAATATATATTTGGTTTAAACATATACATAAAATGTTTCAATTTGGGCCATATAGTCCTTCACATGCTACAGCTGGCACTTTTGCATTTAAACGCGAGTTACTAAAAGATCATAAATATGACAACAATGCTGCTTTAGCCGAAGAAAAAGCGTTTTTAAAAGATTACAGTGTTCCTTTTGTTCAATTAGAACCGAAAAAGACAATTTTAGTATTTTCACACATTCATAACACATTTGATAAAAAGAAACTCTTGGAAAATGGTGAAAATAATTTTCAGAAAACATCAGATCGCACTGTAGATGAATTCATAAAAGATAAAGATCTTAAAGAGTTTTATATGGAGAGATTAGACAGCTTATTACAAAATTATTACCCAGGCGATCCATCAAATAAGCCCGATGTAATACAACAAATTAAGGAAATAGAAGCAGAGCGACGAAAAATGGCATTAGAACAACAAAACTCACAAGGCCAAATTATTTTAAACCAAGATGGAAAACAAATACCATTAAATAATGAACAAGTAGTTGATATAATGAGAAAACAACAAGAGCAATTGCAAACATTTATTAGACTATTGCAAGAAAAAGATTCACAAATAGTTAAATTAGAAGCCGAAGTGGCTAATTATGAAAATAATGAAAATTATGAAGAAAAGAATAACACCATTAAATATAAAATACAATTAGAAGAGCAATCAGTCCAGTTTACAAAAGTTTTACAAGAAAAAAATAATCTAATAAGTAAATTAGAGAAAGAAATAATGAACTATCAACAAAATAATCAACAAAATAATCAACAAAATAATCAAACCAATACAAACATTGATCAATTAATACAAACGTTACAAGAAAAAGATAATAAAGTAATTATTTTAGAAAAAGAATTAACGAGTTATAAAAATACAATTGATAAATTAAATATATTAATTGATATATTACATAAAAAATAATAAATTAGTATTACACTAATATAATATTATATTACTATAATATTAGTATGTTATTATCGGGAATTTGTGGACCGGCCTTGGTTTATATAGGTTTTTCGCTAGTTCAAATATTTATTGATATTTATGCTGGTGTTTTTAATAGTGCATTTTTAAAATTTATAGTTATGATAATATTTACACTAATAATAAATATTTTATGCAGTTTAGGATACACTGTAATTGCTTGGGTTCTTGTTTTTATACCAATAATAATGATGACCTTAATATCTACTTTATTATTGCGTGTTTTTGGTTTAGATCCAGATAAAAAAGATTTAAGAAAGAATTTAAATAGTGCGCGAGATGTTAGTTTAAATCTCTTTGATATAACAGATACCGAATTATTAAACCAACAACAATATAGTTATTTATATGATAAATTTAGAAATGAAAATAGAATAGATAGAGATAATCTACGAAAAGACTTGTATGATAAAATAGATCTTACCTTTGATTTATCGCGCAATACTTATGACTTGTCTAGAAATCCAACAAAATTTTTTATTGTTAATAGTGTAATAAATCGACTAGCAGAACAGTCGTTTGTAAGAGACATTATGACATCAAAACTATATAACGCAATATTTTCAAACAGTTTAAGGAGCAATAATGATTTATATAATAATTATGTTGCTTCGGGATATGAGGGTACTGTTTTGCCAAACTCTAGTTTTTTTGGTTTACCCATATCTAGTGCTATACCCTCTACAAGTATTTTATTAAATGACGCTCGCACTATATCGAGTGATTATCAAAACTATAGACAAAGATATAATAGCACATATATGTTAGATGGCTTTTTAAAATTTAAAGAAAGTAAATTTAATAGTGTTAAAAGAGAATTATATGGAACAGATCCAAATGTTAATAATGCTGCAATAGATATTGAAATAGAAAAATTGTGGAATAGGTTATCAGCAGCAGAACAAGCTACCTGGAACAGAACACCAATAACTAGCGGTGTTACTAGTTTAAGTTATGATTATCATAATTTAAATTCTCTTGATCAGGCTCGAGCTAGAAATATTACACAAGAATTATTGAGTGGTGGTCGTTCGCCACAAAATAATGAAACATGTCCTGCAAATGAAACACCAGCAAGATTTAAAGCACGCACAGGTTTAATATGTTACGAAATATGTCCACCGGGTAGAGAAAGAGACTCAACTGGACAATGTATTCATGCATGTTCTGGTGGAAAAATTAGAGATCCCGTTACAAATACTTGTAAATAAGACATACAAAATAAAACATTTCAATTATAAACAATGTTTACTTGACTATCACAATCATAATTATGTGTTACATTCTCTCGTTTTCCTACTAATATGTTGTTTTTTAAACACTCGCAACAATATGGACTACTTATTTTATATGCTTTCTTATTTATTACTATTGTTGTATTATTTAATGCTTCTTGCCAGCTATGAATATATCGCCTGTAACCATAATTATGTAAATATGTAAATATTTCATATGTATCCTCATAACAATCTGCATTTACACATCTAAAAATATCTTCATAATGCCCTAATTTTGTTAACAACATTTGTTTAGCAATTACAAAACTACTAATCTCTCCATTCATAAACATAGAAGTTTGTTTTAAATTAATTAAAGCTTTAGAATGGCCGCATACATAATATATAATGTGCCTCATAATGTCATAAGGCATAGCATTTATATTCATACTTTCATGGTTCATACTTTCATGGTTCATACTTTCAGGGTTCATACTTTATAGCTTTGTTCTAATTATTAACTAATATTAAATTTATTAGTTAATAATCAATTTTATTTGTCAAGTTTTCGAAAAAGTTTTTGTCGAAACTTTTTTAAAAGTTTTAATATATATATTAAAAAACATAATAAAATATAGTTAGTAATATTATTATAATGTATAAATTAAATAATTTATGGTCTTGTTGGATACATTATCAAAATGAAAATGATTGGACTATTGATGGTTATAAAAAAATAACACAATTTACCAATTTACAAGAACTAGTGCTATTTGTTGAAAATTTGAATGAAGCGTTAATAAAAAAAGCCATGTTATTTTTTATGAAAGAAGACGTTTTACCATTATGGGAGTCAGAAGACAATATAAATGGTGGCTATTTTTCTTATAAAATAAGTAATACTGATATTGTCGCACTATTCAAAATTATTGTATATAAAATAATAGGTGCTAGTTTTATTGAAGATGAAGCAATATTAAATAACATTAATGGTGTTTCAGTAAGCCCAAAAAAGAACTTTTGTATTATCAAAATATGGATGAAAGACAAAAAAATTCTTAAGTCATTAGATTTTGCAGTTAATAAAGACCCATTTGCTATTCATAGTTTTTTCCCAATAGAACAACAAGTTTGTGTATTTAAAGCTCATAAACAATAAATAATAAATTTATCCAGACCCAGATGATGGTAACGGTGATAAACATAATTTGATTTCTCCAAGGGAAGCCACATTATATTTAACAATTAATGGCCTATTGTTTTCTAAATAAATTTCGATTTGATTACATAAATTGGTACATTTAATAAAATATACTAGATTTTTGAGAGAATATTCCCCTTGAATAATTTTATTGTGCTGTTTGTTTACCATTTGCATATTTGTATTATTTTCGCTTCGCCGTATTTCCGCTTTGGCAAATTGTCCGGCACATTTGAAAATGAGCTCGTTTTCAACCGATTTTATTTCTATTTTTTCCGAAATATTGGCCAAATCTCTAATAATTTTTTGGAAATCATTAGAAGGCATATTAATAACAGACGAAAACTCAATATTTGGGATTTCTAGTTCATCTTGCTCGGGCTCAATCAACTTTAATTTTTGTATTTTAGATTGCTTAATGGTTCCATTTTCAAATTTCAAACCTAATTCTGTAACAATACCTTCATTATAGTCGTCATTTTCAATGTAAATTGTGAGCGTGTCATCATTATCAATGGCCGTAATCAATTTAAACAAATGTAATATATTAACGCCCACAATAATTTTCTCATGCTTACACTCATAAAATTCAAAGTTTTCGGCTTTTAAAAACAAATGAACCAAAATTGTATGTGTTTTATCCATATTTATAATTTTAATACCTTGCTTCGTAAAAATAATATTTGTTTCTAATAAAATGTCCTTTAACGCAGCCATTAAAATGCGAAATGGCGCAATTTGAACTGTTTTTATTGTTAAAACATTATTGTCCCCACAATCATTAGATAACATAACTATTTTAGTTAAATAGTTATTAAATCTTTAAATAGAAATAGTAAATAGAAATATTTATATAAGAAATAGTTGTATAAGAAATATTTGTATAAGAAATATTTATATAAGAAATAGTTGTATAAGAAATATTTGTATTTAATGTGCTAAATGCTAAATGCCAAAATATTGAGCCATGTATATTTATGGTGCTACATTAATATTAACACTAGCACTTTGCTGAACGCCTATACTATTAGTTACAAGTAATGTGTATGTGTTAACTCCAATAGTTGTTGGATTTACAGTTAGTGCTGTGTTTGAAATAATAGGTTGTCCTTCTACTGTTGCACCTCCATTAATGGTTACTGTTGCTGCGTTAGTAAATACTGGTGTTAGTGTAGTCGAACCATTTGAAGTAATATAAGGATTAGTTGTTGTAATTGAAGCAGTTGGAAATGGAACAACTGTAATAGTAACACTTGCTGTTGCCGTCGCTCCTATACTATTAGTTACAAGTAAGGTGTATGTTGTTGTAGATAATGGATATATAGTTATTGCTGTATTGAATGCAATAGCTTGTCCTTCTACGGTTGAACTTCCATTAATGGTTTTTGTTGTAGCATTAGTAAATACTGGTATTAATGTAGCCGAACCATTTGGACTAATATTAGGATTAGTTGTTGTAATTGAAGCAGTTGGATTTGGAATAATGTTAATAACAACACTAGCACTTTGCTGAACGCCTATACTATTAATTACAACTAAAGTGTATGTGTTAACTCCAATAGTTGTTGGATTTACAGTTAGTGCTGTGTTTGATATAATAGGTTGTCCTTCTACTGTTGCACCTCCATTAATGGTTACTGTTGCTGCGTTAGTAAATACTGGTGTTAGTGTAGTCGAACCATTTGGACTAATATTAGCACTGGTTGTTGTAATTGAAGCGGTTGGATTTGGAATTTCATTAACAGTCAGTGTTAAATTACTATAACCTGTATTGTAATATTTATCAGCCACTATATCCAACTTATTACTTAGTCCTGACCCATTTTTGTTTAATAGTAAATTAGGTATCGATGTAGCCTTACCTACTGCTATACATTGTGACCATGCTCCAGCAAGCGGATCAGTAGTTAAAAAAGTCCCTGTCCACAAATTACCATCATACGAGTAAGCAATATCATATGTATCGTTTCCTACTGCGAGCCAACGAGTTTTATTCCACACTATATCATGCACCTCATAACTAATGACATTAGAACTACCTGTAGCCCCTGTCCAAGTAATACCATCTGACGAGTAAGCAATATTAAAACTATTTCCTCTTCCTCCCGCGACCAAACGAGTTCCATTATATTCTAGACAAAATACCCTACTGGTTAAAATGGCGGTACCAGTTGAAGACCCAATCCAAGTAGTACCGTTATCATTTGAGTAACCAATAGTAAATGTTCCAGTTCCTACTGCAACCCAACGAGTTCCAATCCACGCTACACCATATACATTTGTAAAGATACTGCCAGCATTTGAAGATGCAGTCCAATTTATACCATCGGTTGAGTAAACAATTTTATTATTATTTCCTCCTACTCCTACTGCTACCCAACGAGTTCCATTCCACGCTACATCATATCCGCCATCGCCGTTTACGAAACCTCCAACACTGTTATTACTCGGATCACTGTTATTACTCGGATACCAAGTAATACCATTATATGAGTAAGCAATAGAATTTGTTCCTTCTCCTACGGCGACCCACATAGTTCCATTATACGCTGTGGCATGTCCTGCAGTGGTTAATATACTGTTTCCGCTCGAAGACCCAATCCAATTAAAACCATCTGTAGAGTAAGCAATTCTATTTGTTCCAAATCCTAAGGCGACCCAGAGTGTTCCATTATACGTTATACCATTTACTCGATTATCAAAAATGAGATGAACTCCAGGAACCTCGTTCCAAGTGTTACCATCATCAATCGAGTAATTCATAACATTTGGATTACCTTGTCCTTTAACTAAGCCTACTAGTATTATGATAGAAGACTTTATAAAGACACCACCTATACCCGCATTCCACGCTACTTCAATTCCCGGTGAAAATATATTAGTACTACTATCTTGAACCCCATTCCAAGTAATACCATCAGACGAGTAAGCAATAGAGAACGTTCCTTGTCCTAGTGCGACCCAACGAGTTCCATTCCATGCTACCCCATATCCATCTGAAAATATATTGGTACTACTATCTTGAACCCCATTCCAAGTAATACCATCAGACGAGTAAGCAATACTATAATATACTGCTGATCCCCCCCCTCTTCCTCCTACTGCAACCCAAGTAGTTCCATTCCACGCTACACCACTTCCACTTCCAAATATATTGGTACTACTATTTTGAACCACATTCCAATTAATACCATTAAATGAGTAAGCAATAGTATAGGTTCCACTTCCTACTGCAACCCACATAGTTCCATTATACGCTACACCAAGTCCATCTGCAAATATATTGGTACTACTATCTTGAACCCCATTCCAAGTAATACCATCAGACGAGTAAGCAATACTATAATTTCCAGTTCCTAGTGCAACCCACATAGTCCCATTCCACGCTATATAGAATCCCATAGTAATTATATTGGTACTACTATCTTGAACCCCATTCCAAATAATACCATCATACGAGTAAGCAATACTATAGGTTCCTTGTCCTACTGCGACCCAAAGAGTTCCATTATACGCTACACCAGCTCCAGTTGTAAATATATTGATACTATATGGATTTCCAGTCCAATTAATACCATTATACGAGTAAGCAATAGAGTTTGTTCCATTTCCTAATGCGACCCACAGAGTTCCATTCCACGCTACGCCTCTTCCGCGTTGAGTAAATATATTGGTGCTACTATCTTGAACTCCAGTCCAAGTAATACCATCAGACGAGTAAGCAATAGTATAGGGTCCACTTCCTACTGCAACCGTTAAATTAGATGGAAATACAATGCGATTTGGACGGTCTGAATTAAATGCTATACCGATTCCATGAGTTGAAAATATATTGTTACTATTTGATGAAACCCCAAACCAAGTAAATCCATCATATGAGTAAACAATTTTATTTGTTGTTCCTCCTCCTACTGCTACCCACATAGAACCGTTCCATGCTACACCCAATCCATTAACTGTAATTATATCGATAATACTGCCCGAAAGACCAAACCAATTAATACCATCATACGAGTAAGCAATCCTATTATTTCCATCTCCTACTGCAACCCATAGAGTTCCATTCCACGCTACATCCCGTGCCTCATTTGTAAAGATAGTGTTACCGTTTGCAGACACAGTCCAAGTAATACCATCAGACGAGTAAGCAATTCTATTATTTCCACGTCCTACTGCGACCCACATAGTTCCATTCCACGCTATCCCAAATCCAACTGTAAATATGTTGTTACCATTTGAAGACGCTGTCCAAGTAATACCATCAGATGAGTAAGCAATAGAGTTTGCTCCTTCTCCTACTGCGACCCAAATAGTTCCATTCCACGCTGCCCGGAATCCATTAGCTGTAAATATATTGATACTACTGCCCGAAAGACCATACCAATAAATACCATCATACGAGTAAGCAATCCTATGGGTTCCTTTTCCTAGTGCTAACCAAAGAGTTCCGTTCCATGCTACACCAAATCCCTCAACTGATAATATACTGTTACCACTTGACGACGGTCTCCAAGTAATACCATCATACGAGTAAGCAATAGAGAACGTTCCTTTTCCTACAGCGACCCACATAGTTCCATTATATGCTACACCGTGTCCATTATTTGTAAATATACTATTACCATTTGCAGACGGTGTCCAAGTAATACCATCAGACGAGTAAGCAATACTATTTGTTCCTTCTCCTACTGCGACCCAACGATTAGGAATACTCTTACCGAATGTATATACTTGTTTAATATTAGCTACATTGTCTATTTGCGCACTAATATTACTCTTTGTAAGTGTTGTGGGAGTTGTGTATATTATTGATTTTTTTATAGAAGTTAGACCGGTTCTAGGAAAATTAAGGTTTATAGAATTTTTGCTCGGAATGAATGCTTGTCCGTTTATTGTATTAACATTTATGTCATTAGTAAATACTTTGTTAAATTTCTTTGTTAAAGAACCCAAATTAGAACTACTAGCATCTAAAGGAAGTATGTTGCCACTTATAGTCATATTAGTAGCACTAATATCTTTTATATAAGCGTTTCTCCAATTTCTACTTATATCTCCTAATTTAAAGTTAATGTTTAAAGAAGGAATTATATCACCACTAACAGATGTAAAATTAATAGATCCTCCATATGCTTGGCCGTTAATAGTATTAATGCTTAAATCATCAGCGTATACTTTGTTCCATCTCTTAGCTAAAGAACCCAAATTAGAACTACTAGTATCTAAAGGCACTATATTGCCACTTATAGTCATATTAGTAGCGCTTATATCATTTATATATGCGTTTCCCCATGCTCTATTAACAAGACCAATAGTTCCTTTATTGGGAACTAGCGGATTTAAATTGGTGCTTATGTCAATAGACGCAACGCTTACATCATTTATATACGCGTTTCCCCATGCTCTATTAACAAGACCAATAGTTCCTTTATTGGGAACTAGCGGATTTAAATTGGTGCTTATGTCAATAGACGCAACGCTTATATCATTTATATAAGCGTTTCCCCATGCTCTATTAACAAGACCAATAGTTCCTTTATTGGGAACTAACGGATTTAAATTGGTGCTTATATCAATACTAGAAACGCTTACATCATTTATATAAGCATTACCCCATGCTCTATTAACAAGACCAATAGTTCCTTTATTGGGAAGGAGCGGATTTAAATTGGTGCTTATGTCAATAGACGCAACGCTTACATCATTTAT
>Ga0209355_1001132_pt1 | contig 15313 bp, 21 predicted proteins | sample LauGreSBDMM110SN_3_FD_187563 | JGI IMG/M metagenome (GOLD analysis project Ga0209355, IMG submission 187563) | Freshwater lake microbial communities from Lake Michigan, USA - Sp13.BD.MM110.SN (SPAdes) (version 2) | ecosystem: Environmental > Aquatic > Freshwater > Lake | place: Lake Michigan...
CACTTATATATTAAATGGCAACCAGACTATTACGGCGTGTCAAATATTAAATATACCGGTTGGTACTATATTGGGGATTATTGAAGGGCAAACATTAACGAATAGCGGCACAATTAACAACAGCGGCACAATTAACAACAGCGGCGGCACAATCCAGAACAACAGCGGCGGCACAATCAACAACAGCGGCACAATTGACAACAGCGGCTATCTCTATAACAACAGCGGCACAATTGACAACAGCGGCACAATTGACAACAGCGGCGGCACAATTGCCACCATCGGATTTATCTATACTTATGGGGGCGGCACAATAAACAACACAGGCGGCACAATTTTCAACACCCCGGGCGGCACGATTAGTACTTCAAATGGGGGAGCGTGTGGAGCTGGAACATTCACGGGTACCAACATCAATAATACTGGGACAATTAATACCAATTGCCCCCCGTAATACAAATGCAATGCTATAGAGTGATGTGGTAATATCTATAAAATCGGCGTTTTAAATGTTAAAAGGTGTAAAAAGATTTGCATCACAGCAATCTATAGATTATGAGGGACTTCTTACTGATTTTAATGAAAACCCAGACTTTGCGATATTAAGAATGGCACCAACGTATGATAAATGGAAACGCGAGTCTGCTTAAAACTTTTAGAATAAATATTCATAACATTTTTATTTAATACCAAAAACACTTGAATACGTAGTTCCACACATAGTCCGAAATGTGAAGTGCTTTGCCTTGGCTTCATTGATGCCATCGCGAAGTTCTAAATATCGACGACTAGTATCAACGTCTGAAATGAGATTGGCAAATTCGGGCAATTCAGAAATAGTTTTTACAACACAATGACTTGAAGAGGTCTTAACTGGAAGACGCGTAGGATAAACCTTTCCTAATGACATCGCGTGTGATGTAATAATTAGCCTAAACAAAAATGCAAGGATATAGTTCATAGTTTAATTATGCGTTGTTTTGCTATACTTGTTTTTAAAAAAACTATTTCAATTTTATTTATGCTTACCATATTATTTAAAAATTGATTTATTATTATACTAGCTTTGTTTATAGTATAATAATAAGCATAATGCCCTTTACAAAAGCAACCAAGTTTTTATATAGCAAGACGCTATTTAATATGTTATTTTTAAATGAAGTGGGGCCTCTTGGGCGATGGAGTCAAGAACGATGCGCTATTAAATTAAACAAAAAAATAGATTTGGCAAATGAAGACAATTGTGGTCCTTGTGGTCATTATATATTAACTAAATTAGATTTGACTAAGAAAAATAATACTAAAATTTCTAGTGTTAGTCCATATTTAATTGCCGAACACGAAGAACAAGAGCAAGTAAAAAATTAATCATTAAATAGTGAATTCAATTTTATATGTGCTTCATTGTAATATTTTTTCCTATATTCTCTCATAGTTTCATCTTTAATACGCGTAGTTTTAAAATAATTATATGTTTTATTTTCTTGTAATAATTCTATTATAAAATATAACGAATACATACCGCATTGTCCATCGCTAAATTGATGCGTGAATCCTTCATTATTATCGGCAATTAATTTAATATTTAAATTATGTGCTTGATTTACTATTCTGTCAATTAAAACTTTGATTTGTTTTGGTGTTTTAGTTCCATTGCTATCAAAATAAAAAATAAATTTTTTGTCCAAGTCTAAAAATAGTGAAATCCAATGTTGTCCAGGTTTACTATGAGGATCGGTATTAAATATTACGCCAATTTTAGTAATATTATTTTTTATATGTTCCTCTAAATTAAAATTACATAATTGCTCCCATACACAAGTTGAAAATAATTCTTTTGAATCAAAATCTATAGGTGATGGTCCTATAAACTTGAAATTTTTATTGGATTTTTCATATTGCTTCATTATTTTTATTATATCAACGCTGGATAACCATGTATTTGGTTTGCTAGACCAAGTATCAGGAGAAAAAGGTTTGAATATTTCTTTTATTAACAAATCACTGTTATGTACTTTATTTAATGGAGTATTTTTTAACCAGCATAATTCATCATAACATTGCTTATCTAATTTGTTCTTAAAGTATTCCCATATTTCTTTGCTATTATTTGTTACTATTTTGTCACTATTATTAGCATTCCATACATCTTTAAATACTTGTAAGTTGCTTCTAGAATAGCATGTAAAATCTTTCAATTCTTGGTCTACATTTTTATTTTGATATGGCGAACATTTAAGTTTATTGAATTGTTTATTATATTTTCGACTTTTTTTAGGTTTCTGTTTATACAAACGCATTTTCTTCGATGAGTTTCTTAATGTTTTTGTAAATTTGTTATATATATTGTTTTTAACATCAAACATTATAATTATAATGTTGCTAATTAATATATAATTATAAAAAAATTATTCCCTTTTTTGTGGAAGTATTTTCTTATTAAATTTGTTTGATTTTCTTACAACAAATAAATCTAAATTTTGTATTTTTTTTGATGTATCAGTTGGACACATGCAATTAATTGTTTCAGTTGTTATATTAAAATCGCCGACTGTTTGATTATTTAAACTATTGTTTGAGTACTCTTTTAATTCGTCTTTTATTATGTTTTTCATTTTTTTTTCTTTTAAATGTAATATTAAGTTTAATACATATAATAAATAATACATTTTATATTTTTCATTAGTATTAGTATTAGTAGTATTAGTATTAGTATTAGTATTAGTATTAGTATTAGTACTATTATTAGTATTACTAGTATTACTAGTCAATAGTTTTTCTAAAGTAGAATTATTGTATTTTAGAATTTGCTCCTTATATATTTTAATATTGTCTTCTAAATTATCAAATATTTCTTTTAATAAACTATTATTGTTCAATAAATTTTCTAATTTATTTGTTTTTGTATGTTGAACTTGGTTTGTTAAATATAACAAGTCTATATTGTTTATAAATGATTCAATGGATTTAACCTCTTTAACCTCTTTAACTTCTTTAACTTCTTTAACTTCTTTAACTTCTTTAACTTCTAAATCTATATTTACTATGTTCATTTGTTTTGACTTCTTAATTTTATTATTTTTATTATTTTGTTTCATAACTTACGTATTATAATAAACTTTATTTTAAATCTTTTAATTGAACTCGTGTTGAGTTATAAAATATTTCATTTCCAATTGAATTTGATATATTTGGATTAAAATCATTAAAACTTTCTTCTTTAAATAATAACTGTGCGTCTAAATTAGCATTGTGTGTTAAAAAATTAATATTATTTTCATATAAATCGCTATTAGTATTTGGAAGATAGGCAACTTGGTCTGCTTTTTGTAAAGCAAAAAATTGGTTTCTTAAAGTAGATTCTTTATCAACGTTTGTAGCAAATCCGTAAAAATGTGGTTTTCGCGTTCCTGGGAAAAATGTATTGCTTACATCATATAATGCGTTATTATTTATAGGAATGGTTGCTTCAATAGGGTGATTATAAGTAGGCATCAAAGTATATTTTGTATTTACCGGTCTAAATGAAAAATTCATTGCTAAATTATTTGATGGAAAATTTCTATTTGCTATTGAATTATTTATACTATTATGATTCTCAAAATTATGTAAAGTCACATTATACAAATCATTAGTTGTTGTCATTTTATATTATAAATACTATATAAATTTATTATATAATTTATTTAAACAATTTGCGTAATAATTTGATTCTTAAAAAAAAAATATTAATTATATTTAAATACACTAATGCTATTTTTTCTTATAAATATTTTTAATGCTTGTATTCTTTAATAATATCAAAATTATTAAAGTTTTGTCTATTTTCTTATTATTACTCATTAAATTACGTTTATTTTCATATTGTTTCTTCTTAAAATATTGAATCTTATTTTTTTCTTGTGTTTTTAAATAATTTAAAGCAAACAAATTTGACATAGCATTGCTATTAGTTGTTACTAAACTCATTAGAATTACTGCAGTAGTCATCATTAATAATGCTAAATAATTTATAAAAAAATAAATCAATTTTTTTTATAAATTATTACTAGTTGTTATTAATATCCTTGAGCACTAAACCGACGTATTGAAACATGACTTATACCATGTCGTCTCTCTAGATTTGTATTTATATAAGATTGATATTTCCAAGCATCTTGTACTGCTAATTCTTGTAATTGTGAAATAGGTGTTTGTAATTTATTTAATGTATTTCGACTAAAGTTATGAATATTATTATTTAAATGAGAATACAACTTTTCACGAACATCTGTGTTATCTTTAATAATATAAACTAATTTTTCTTGCATAGTTGGATAGTCAGATAAATTAACTAATAATTGTTTAATATCATGACCTGAATAATAAGTAAAATTATTAGCAACAGCATTATCAAAAACATGAGGAAGAATTTCTTCATAGCATCTTTCTAAACATTTCCAATTATTACCTTTATAATTAGATAAAGACTCAAAAAAATCTGTTAAATAGTCGTCATTACTTATAATAGTTTGAACTAAATCATCATAAGTATCCCAACTTTGTGTATAGCACAATTTAATTAATTGTTTTTGTATATTATAATTAATGCCTCGTCCTTGACGACGAGATTTATTAATATGTTTCATATTATTATTTTTTTTACCCGTTTTTTTACGTCTAAGTGTTTTTTTAACCATAGTATATATAATAATATAATAATATAATAATATATAATTATTGAGTGCCAAGACTTGTTGCATCATTGTCAAACCAAGTCATTTTAATAGTGGCAATATTGGTTTTTATAATTTTATATGACGTGCTTAAAGCATACAAACTTATTAATTTATAATATTCTCCATTTTGAATCCAACTAATAACTTCATAATAATTACTATAACAATGTGATATATTTATAATGCTGGGTATAAAATTATGAATTTATATAATTAATATTGCTTACAAAAAAAAATTTTTAATTAAATTACACTATTAACTTTTTTACATTAACTTTTTTAACGCTTATATTCCTTTACAATATTATAATTAAAATAACTATAATGTCTTGAATTTGATTTTGGATTATATGTTTTTTGAATATTATTATACATTGATGCTCTACAGTCTTTCATTTGATAGCGCATGTTTTCGCATTGTTGCTTCTTAATTTGTTGAAGTTTGTTTTTTTCTTGTGCTGTTATGTCAAACATATTTGACATTGTGCTATTGTTAAGAAGACTCATCATAATAAGTGCTGAAGTTGCCATTTAAACTTTAAACTTTAAACTTTAAAAGAAATCAATTTTTTTTTATTATTTTTACTATAATTAGTATTTAATAATATATATATAAATTAGTATTTAATAAATTAGTATTTAATAATTTATATATTATAATGCAACACATAACTATTAATAATCATATATTTGAAATACGAAAAAATGTAAAATCACAAACATGTAATATATCTACAAGTGAGCTTTTTTTTGAATATTACAATAACAATAAAGATAGTAATCAATTATTATTTTTCTTATTATTTGAAACGTGTTTTGATTCAGCATTTTGTCATTGGATTTATGAGTCTGCAATATATTTATCTTATTTTTTTGAATTAAAATCTAAATATCCAGAATTAAAATTATTAGTAAAACAAAATCCAAAAAAAAGTTATAAAAATTTATTTTTTAAAGCATTAAATATAAATGAAAATGACATATATTGGTTAGATAATAAAGAAATTAATGATAGTAAAACAGTTTATATAAATATCCCGCGTAATAATATTTGTATAAATACAAAACCACATTATATTAATACCGTTCAAATTAAAGACCAAAACATGTTTAAAGAATTAATAATAAACTTCAAAAATTTAATTCTTAGAAACTGTAATATAATATATCAACTAGAAAAAACCATTGATAATTTATTTTTTCCAAGATCTAAAAAAGAAAATTATGCTGCTAATGATAGAATAATAAATTATGATAAAATATATAAACTATTGGAAGGAAAGAATTATACGGAATATGATACTATTAATACAAAAGATTTAAAAGAACAAATTAAATTATTAGTTTCCTCACAAAATATAATTTTAGATTGGGGATCATCGTTTTTTGTAAATGGACTATTTTGTAATAATAGTAATATTTTCTTTTATGGTTGCCGAATCCATGAGTTAAATTTTGAAGGTTTTAAAATTATATATGAAATTCATAAAGAAAACAATAATATTAAGTATATTTCATATACTTGAGTTATAGTTACATAAATATATATAACTATTATATAACTATTATATATATATAAACTTTAAACTTTAAACTTTTTAAAAGAAATCAATTTTTTTTTATGTTTTCTTCTAGATTTATTTCTTCTAGATTTATTTCTTCTAGATTTATTTCTTCTAGATTTATTTCTTCTAGATTTATTTCTTCTAGATTTATTTCTTCTATATCTTGTTTGTTTGCCACCTGTCAAAACTTTACTCACAGAAGACGGTCTTACGGTTGTTTGATTGCTTAATTGAAGTTCAGATTCTTTTGTGCACAAAATACCTCTGAATTTTGCTCTAACTTTCGCATCATCTTCTCGAAATAACATAAGATCTTTACTTCTCATAAATGGTTCTCTAGTTTCCTTTTTGCCCTTTATAATTGGAATACTTTTCATTTCAAAACCTCCTTTTTCATCAAAAGTATATTCATAAAATTCTAATGGTTCTTCCATAATTTTTATAATTTCCTCAACTAATTTTTTAATGGGTTCTTCATCATCACTTAGAGAAAACTCGAATTTTTTATTTGTAAATATATCATCTATATTACATTTTGACAATAATATTAGTTTAGTTAATAAAAATAAAGTGTATGTTATTTTTAGACCTTTTTTATTATTTATATAATCATAAATTATATTTGCATAATCTGGATTATTTATAATAATATATATAATCATATTTATTCTTTTAAAGCTATCTTTCAAGTTGGCATCGGCAATTATTGCTTGTAATTCAGTTTTAACATTTTGTCGTTCGAGTGTTATTCTATCTTCTACTGCTTGTAATGTCTTTATATCAACAGCACCAACTTCTATACCTTCTATATCCCAAGGATAAACATAAGAGTACATTTCATTATATCTTTGATAATAATTTCTGTCATGCTGTTTATTAAATCTTTTTAAATTAGCATCTTCTTCCATAATTCGTGCAATAGACTCATCTAAACTTGTTAAAAACTCTCCCTGATCTTGAATTTGATCTGGATTTTCATAATAATTTTTGTATGTATTGCTCTTTTGAAATTCTGGTTTCTTACAAAATTGTTGTAATTTTTCGTGTCTATTACAATATAAATCTACTGCTTTTGTCTGTATTTTATCTCTTGGTATTTGTTCTGGTATTTGTTCTGATGTTTGTTCTGGTGTTTGTTCTGGTGAAATAAGTTTCTCTTCACCTAAAATATCATCTAAATAATTTACTAAAACAGGTTTTTCTTCAGTAAAATCTGTAACATGTTTAAATTTTATATCAAATTTATCACAATTATCTTTGAGTGTTTCAGCATCATTATCGTCAAATAAATATATATGAAAACTACCTATTTTACTATCCGGATGTCTTGTATTATAGTTATATTTTTCAATTAAACTTTGCGCATATAATGCATGAGGTTTTAATCCTTCTTTATGAACCTTATCTATAATACGTGGTTTATCAAGACGTTCATCGTCGGGGAAAAATTGTTTGGCGTCTTCATATATTAGTGAAATATTAGTATTATTCATATAAAAAAAATATTCTGATTTACTAAAGAACTCTCTATCTTGAGAATCAGCAAAATATATATCAAAAAATTGATATTTTGGATAGTTGTTTGCCGTTATAATCCAAACATAATTTTCACTTTGTATAATTTGTTTCATTCTATCAATAATATTCCTTATAAAGCTCAGGGGTGTTTTCTCTACGGATAAATCTTTTTTTTTCTTAGTTTTTTTTTTTGTCTTTTCTCCTTTTTCTCCTTCTTCTCCTTCTTCTCCTTTTTCTCCTTCTTCTCCTTCTTCTTCAGCTTGTTTGCACAATGTATCATCAATATCAAAAGCAAATATGTATTTTGTTTCAGGATTATCTGTATCTCTAATTCCTTGTTCTTTATATGTTTCAATTTTTTGTAAAAGTTCAGTTCGCAAATATCCAGGAAACTGCGTCTCTACATCTACACCATAATCGTCAAAACATTTAGCACTACTAAAACTTGTAATCCAAAACATTAAATTAAGAACTAGAGAACTGCTTAAAAATTGCGATAATCTTGCTCTATTTTTGTAAGTGTAAACTATAGCAGGCGCACCTAACCAAGTAATTCTGCTCCCACCTATTTCTTTTCTTCTAGAATAATACTGACCATATGTTGTAACTCCTTTATATTTTTCTGGATTAAATGTTGCGTCATACATTTGGCTTGCCATAATTGTTCTTGTTCCCTCTACTACTAGAGCCGATGCCATGCCAGGCCACTCTCTTATATGCACCCTAGTCTCAGGTTCAGTTAGTTTAATTACTTTAAATCCTGTAAAAATTTCACCAATAAATTTTTCAATATCTACTATTGGTATATTTTTTTCTTCATCAACAGTCATAGTTAGTGCTCTTACTAGTTTATAATTTGTTGCTATTGCTGTTATATATGGTTTATCTCTAAATTCCATTGTTTATATATATATTAATACATAAAATTTTAATATTTTATTATTACAAAAATAGTAGTGTTAAACATATTATTTACATAGGATCGGAAAGACTTGTAGCATCGTTATTAAACCAAGTCATTTTAATAGTGGCAATATTGGTTTTTATAATTTTATATGACGTGCTTAAAGCATACAAACTTATTAATTTATAATATTCTCCATTTTGAATCCAACTAATAACTTCATAATAATTACTATAACAATGTGATATATTTATAATGCTGGGTATAAAATTATGAATTTCTTTAAGTCCAATAGTTTCAAACTCTTTCCAAAACACATTTCTCCCAAATAATTCATAATTATATTTATCTAAAATATATTCATCCATAGTCTCATAGCAATCGCTAGGATAATTATACAAATCTAAGTATTTTGTAATGTTCTCGCTATTCATAATAATTTGCTTTATTGTTTTATTCATTTTGTCAATTAACTCGTCATCTATAATCATTGTGCTGTTTATATTATTTTCTTAACTCAATAGTAAAACTTAGTCAATTTTTCTTCAAAATCTTTTTTCAAAATCTTTTTTATTGTGCCTTATTAATTTATTATTAATTTCTAATATACATTCACTTGTTGATGTAACAAATAAGTCAGGAACAAATGAATGGATTAATGATTTAATACAAGAAATAAACAATATAAAAGAATAATTTAAAGACGTAATCATATGTTCAAAATAATCCATATTTGAATCTCTCAAATGTTTAAATTCCAATAACATATTTTTATTATATATTGCTATAATTTATTTTTTATATTTTTATAAATGGTAAAATTGAATTAAATATTGCTTAAATATATATTCAATATATTTAATACAAATAATATGAACATACAAGAAGACACTACATTATTAGTTAATACTAAAAAAAAAAATACAAGCAAACAAATATTGGGTCAATTTTACACAACCCATCACGAATATATTTTACAAAATATGAAAATTCCTGATTATATTATTAACATCATAGAACCATTTGCGGGAAATGGTGATCTAATTAGTTTTATAGAAAAAGAACAAGTAAATAATAATGTTACCTATAATATTGAATGTTATGATATAGAACCTACTAAAAGTTTCATAATTAAACAAGATACTATTAAAAACCCACCAAATTACAATAACAAATATTTAATAACAAACCCACCATATTTAGCCAGAAATAAATGTACGAATAAATTATTGTTTGATAAATATGACGTAAATGATTTATATAAATGCGTAATTAAAGAAATTTTGACAAATGTTTGCTTAGGTGGAATATTTATAATTCCATTAAATTTCTGGTCATCAATACGTAATTCCGATATTAACTTAAGACAAGCATTTTTAGAAAAATATAATGTGCTATTATTAAATATTTTTGAAGAACAAGTTTTTGATGATACAACTTACACTATTTGCTCTTTTCAATTTGAATTGAAACTGAAATTAAAAGAAAATACTAATGAAAATACTAATGAAAATACTAATGAAAATACTAATGAAAATACTAATGAAAATACTAATGAAAATAGTAATATATTAAATATTACTGTATATCCCTCAAAAACTATTATACAAACAGAATTAAACAGCACAAATAATTTTATGATTGGTGGTGCTATATACAATTTAAAATTAAAAAATAATTATAAAATTACACGTTTAACAAACAAAAATATTGATAAATGTAATACTAATATTTTAGTAAAATGTATTGATGATAATATTAAATCACAAATTGGTCTATCCTTTGTTGAAACCAAAGATATATATATAGATAAAACACCAAACCAAACAGCAAGAACATATGCTAGTTTAATAATTGAACCCAAAATAGATATAATTAAACAAAAACAATTAGTAATAAAATTCAATAACTATTTAGAGGAACATAGAAAAAAATATAATTCATTGTTTTTAACCAATTATAGAGAGAGTAAAGATATTGCGAGAAAACGAATATCATTTGACTTGGTATATGCTATTACTGAATATATATTAGATAATTTTGATACATTAGCATAAACTAACCATTTATACAATTAATGATGCCTTTTTTTTGGAAATCATATAAACTACCAATAAATACATATTTTTGAATATGCTTGTATTGTTCTTTATTTAATAAATACAGAAATTTATCCATATTATGAAAACATTCGTCTCCGTCTAAAATATTTATGAAGTATGTATTAATATTAGTATTAGTATTAGTATTAGTATTAGTATTAGTATTAATAGTATTAGTATTAGTATTAGTATTAATAGTATTAGCATCGAATTTTATTAAATACTCCATTTGACATTTAATAAAATGATATACTTCTCTCAAAGTCCTTGTTTGTGCTCCGCCCGCGTCGCATACAAATTTAAGATTATAATAATATTTATTGGTACCTTTAATTAACAATCCATCAAAATTTTCTGTATATTCATAACCATCGCTATTTTTCATTGGACGACTAGTACTAGTAATTCCATAAGTTTCCATATTAATTCTAGTGTGTGTCTTCTTTAAAATAGTTCCTGTAATTTTTTCAATTAACGCAATTTGATATTTTTCACATTCATTTGATTTTCCGCCTTTATACCATGTTCTAGTTTTGCGCCACGCTTTTGTTTGATAATACGATTGTGGAATTAAAATACATTTTCTTTTCAAAAACGCGCGCGCATATTTTTGAATAGTTATAATTTGACTAATATATTTGTCAAAGTTAATTGTTTGGTTCATTGAAAATATTAATTAATATTTTTAATAATTTATATGACATATCAATTTTTATTATTAAAACCTCATAATTTAATATTATGATATAACGTATAACTTGAAAATAATAATAGTATTATTATTAATACATTTTTCCTTGATACCTCATAAGGCCAATATGGTAAAAAATATACTATTGCTAATGCTATTAGTCCAAATATATATATAATATTATTGTATTCAAAATATTTTGTTGTATTTAGTAAAGGATAAAAACCAATACTATGCATTAGCGCTCCCCAAATAAAAATACCTAATAACTTTTCTTTTATGCTTTTGTAAAAAGAATCAATTAATCCAACTATTCCAATTAATAAGAAAATTAAACTTACATATTTAATATAATTATTGTAATAAAGTATTAATATAAAAACAATAGGCACTAAAGCAATGCTTAATTCCCAATTAAATACTTTATAATGGAAATAATATAAATTATTATTTTTGAATGTTATGTCTTTGAATGAAGTGTTCATTGTTTTATATTTATAGAATAAAATCATAAAATCATAAAACATAAAATATAAAATATAAAATATAAAATTATAAAATATAAAATATAAAATATAAAATTATAAAATATAAAATATAATATATAATATATAAAATATAAAATTATAAATATTTTATATATAGAGTATGGATATTGAACTCCTTCAACAAGCACTTGAAAACGATGATAATTTAAATATTATAAATACGAATATTCAGGAAATAAAGCGCAAGAAAAATCAAATATTACAAGAACTAGGTTTAAAACGAGAAGACTTAAAAAGTTATCATAAAAAATTAAATGGGTATATGTATGTAGATAATATAAAAGATTTAAAATATGGAAGGTCTATAAGATGGATAAATTTAAATAAAATAGATGCTATTAAAATAACCAACGGAGCACTATTGTGTGATATTAAAATTCACGACAAAGGATTAGCATTAGTTTTAAAAAGTTATGCTCATAATTATATAACATTATATTTAAATGAAAATATAATATTTCAAAAATTAAATACTGAAGAAGAAATAATTCTTAAAGCAGTAGATTATTTAAATAAACAAAGTTAATAGTCTTGTAAAAAAATTGATTTGTTAATGCTTATTATTTTTCTATGTAGTCAATAGTATTGCTATTAATGATATACGATTGCCAAGTTTGTACTTATTTAGACATTTATAAATTGCCTAATGATGTTAATAAACTTATTTTTGATTACCTTCTTAAAGACTATCAATTTCTTAGCACACTTAAAACAACGTGCAAGACGCTAGATAAAGTTATTAGTGTTTTTGCTATTGCTAAATTAATGTTGTCTACTAAACTGGGGCAATTTAGTTTTCGCGAGTTATGTATAAATGTTGATTGTTATGAAGACAGTTATGATGTTTTTACATTTGTTCATAACTATTATTATAGTCGCTACTTACATTCAAGACAATATGCGTTGAATAGTACACGTATTATAGTTAATGCGAAATATTATAATTTTAAATCTCATTATTGTTGCGAGTGCTTGAAAAAGTTTGTGCTAGTTGGTTCTAACTCAAATGTAATAGAAAACTTTCAGAACTCTGAAGAAGTTAATATTATATTTTAAAGTGAAACACATAAAAAAATTGATTGTTTTTTTTTGGTACTCAAATAACATGTATAAAAAGAATGGTTTTCACTTTTTGCGACTTACCTCCTGATACTATTCAAATTATTATAGGTTATGTAAAACATTATTATTATCTTGCTTTGCTTAAAAAGACGTGCGTAGCTAACTATAATAGCGTTTCACAGTTGTCAATTGCTAAACTTATGTTGTCTTATAGAATTAGTAATTTTTCACCAAGAACATTTTGTGTTAATATTAATTGTTGTCATGATACTGAGGAAGTATTTTATAAACATTATCACAATACTAATTCTGATTATGTTCATAATAAGCAATTAGCCTTACAGAAAACAATAGTCTTAATTAATGAAAAAGAATATAAGTTTAATACACATTATTGTAGCGAATGCTTGAAGAAGTTTGTTTTAGTTGGAGACTTGAGAAATGTTAGGCACAACTATGACTATATAGATGAAGTAAATATAACTTATGCAAGATGTAAGTATATATTTGTGTAAGAGTTGTTTAGAAAAAATTGATTACTTTTTTCTCTCTTAACGAACTAATTATAATAGATTATTATGGAATTCCATACTTGCGCCTACGAACCCTCTAATGCTTATAACTCGGATTATGAAAAAATTAACATTGGTTATGTTATTATGTGTTTCCTTATTATTTATAGCACAGCTTTAAGTATTGTGCTAAGTGTAAAACAACTTATTCAAGTCATTAAGGAAGAAGAACTCTTGAATGAAGAAGAAGAAGAGGATGAGGAAGAGGAAGAGGAGGAAGAAATCATTAAAGAAGTGGAAGTAGATGTTATTAAAGAAGAAGAAGAGGAAGTTATTAATGAAGCGACTAAAGAAAAGAACGAAGAAGAATTGTTGCTTGCCAATTATAATGCTAAAGAAAGAGCATTAGCATTACAATCAGCATATGAAGAGCGCGCTAAACTTACATTTGAAAAATGGCGCGATGCATATAGTAAATTAAAAGCTACACGTGTTGCCGATGATGGGAACTACTCCTACACCAAGGACGCCAACCAGTATCTTACATTTATGAAAAAAATGCAAGAAGAATATCTTGAAACAAATGAAAAATTAACTCGTTTAGAGGCATTTAATGCTTTGAAAAAAGCAAGAGCTATAGACTTAAACCATTATAAAGAGTTCAGTCATTTATTCAATACTTAAATAGAAAATGTTGCTATACTTTTAAAAAATTGATTACTTTTTTTTCAGCATTTGTTTATAGTCGGATTAAAGAACAAAGAACAAAGAACAAAGAACAAAGAACAAAGAACAAAGAACAAAAGCACTATGACAACAGACCACGTTTCATTTTCGGTTGCCAAACAGCAGCTGCAAGAGTTTTTTGAGAAGTTCGTTCCATCCAAGCGCACATACTGTATCAATCCAGAGTGCGTAAAGGATACTGAAAGTGCTGTGTTGTATATCTGGGAGGACCAGTCCATGAGTTATGAACACAATGATCGGCAGGCGGCGTTGAACATTACAACCATGCGGGTGAATGGAAAACCACATTGGATAATGTCTCACTATTGTTGCGAGTGCTTCAAGAAACATGTTTTGGTGGGTAAAAACAAGAATGCTTCACAGCACTATGGAAATTATTGTGACGGAGTTCAACAAGTAGACGTCTCCTTTAATAATGAACGTCGGTCTTCTACATGGTACAATTGTGATACGGGGGAAACGCAGGTGCTAACTGAATTTCAAGAATACATGACGGCATACAACTAAACACAACGATGCGGGGACCGTTTGAAGGGTATTGGTTAAAAGTTTGAATACTTTTTTTATACTTATTTTATATTGTTGCTATACTTTATTAAAATTGATTACTTTTTTTTCAGCATTTGTTTATAGTCGGATTAAAGAACAAAGAGAGAAAAGCAAAAGCAACAAACAATGAACTACGCTATCAACATTTGCGACTTGCCAAGCGAACTCATTATGCTGATTGTTGACCGCCTGGGCAACAAAGACTATCTTGTGAGTTTCAAAGAGACGTGTGTGTTGTTTAGCAAATCGGTGAGCCAATTTTACATTGCGGGACAAATGGTGTCTACAAAGTACGGAGTGTTTACTAAACGCTTACATCCAACGCGAATCCGACCTGAGTATCCGAGGAGCACAGTGCGACCCGAACGATGTGCGAACGCAAACTGCTACCATGATA
>Ga0209355_1001133_pt1 | contig 15311 bp, 15 predicted proteins | sample LauGreSBDMM110SN_3_FD_187563 | JGI IMG/M metagenome (GOLD analysis project Ga0209355, IMG submission 187563) | Freshwater lake microbial communities from Lake Michigan, USA - Sp13.BD.MM110.SN (SPAdes) (version 2) | ecosystem: Environmental > Aquatic > Freshwater > Lake | place: Lake Michigan...
AAAAAAAATACTAAAAAAAAACAAAAAAGAGTATGATTTATAACACTAAAGATTACAATAGCGGAGATGGTATGTTAACAAGTATATGGGGGCCTAGTTTGTGGCATTATTTACACGTAATGAGTTTTAATTATCCAATTAAACCAACAAATATACAAAAACAAAAATATAAACAATTATTGCTTAATTTTCAGCACACATTACCTTGCAAATATTGCAGGATAAATCTTAAAAATAATTTTAAAAAGTTTCCGCTAACAGATACTATTTTTAAAAACCGCAATAATTTTTCGCGTTATATTTTTAATTTGCATGAACAAATAAATAAAATGTTAGGAAAGGAGTCGGGGCTAACATATTGCGAAGTGCGTGATAATTATGAAAATTTCAGATCACGTTGCACTATTGAAAAATCTAAACTATTTAATTTTACAAAAAAGAAGGAAAAAGAAAAAGGTTGCACAACACCATTATATGGAAAGAAGGCTAAATGCGTAATAAATATTGTTCCTCAAGAGAAAAAATGTAAAACATTTAAAATAGATAAAAAATGCTTTAAGCATAAATAAATAAAACAATTAAAATAAATAAAATAAATAAAATAATTAAAATAAATAAAATAATTAAAATAGTTAATTATGTTATAAATGCATAAACGTTCCCACTCAAGAAGAAAAAAGCGTATTAATTTTGCGGCCTTCTCTAAGAAAAAATTAATCAAGTTTATAAAAAATCTTACGCGAAGAACAAGTAAAAGATTTAGAAAGTTTGGAAAACAAAAAGGAGGGTGAGGAGACCCCACTGTTTAAGCAGGTCTTATAAAAAAATAATACATACTATGAAAATATTATGATTAATCTAATTTATTAGAGTTGTAATGTTTGAGAAACGTGTATATAATAACTATTATTACTATTTAAAGATTTAAATAGAAATAATATTTAGCATTACTATAGTTTATTTAGGTTCCAAATGTGCTAAAGTCTGCTAGCACGGGTCTAGGTAAAAAGGCGTTATTTATACCTTGCTCATAATTTGGAACTTTCTTACAATCAAAATTGCTTTCGGGGCATCTTTGTGGTGCAGGGCACGGTGCACAAGTTTCTTTATAAACTGTCTTTACTTTAGTAAGATTACTAGTGTCGTCAACATTTTTAGCGCCTAAATTTTGCGATAATAGATTGCCATCTGGGTCAAATTTAAACATATCCTTCACTGATGTGTTAGGGTTTAATTTACTATTGTTGCTTGCCGAAATACTAGGTATTTCTTTAGTTGCAGAAATAGCTACATCACTATTTAAATAAGCATTTTTAGCCATCATAGGTGTTACTTGCGGTGCAAAAAGAGTTTCAGCATATTCTAAAGGGTTCATAGTATTTACAGGATTTACAATTGGATTTGACGGTAAATTCATAGCGGTTTCAAAATTATTGTATATAGGCGGAACATAGCTAGAACCAAAATTGCCTTGATTTAATAAATATAAAAATAGCTCATTACTAATACTTCTTATTCCATTAGTGTTTCCAAATAGTCCTGAAAAGTTTATATCACCAATTGAGGCTGACGCGCTTACAGGCTTTATATTTGCCGACACTTCTCTAATTACTGTAGTTTCTTTTATAGCGATTGTTTGAAATATTCCTGATTTAATAATGTCTACATTATTAATTCTCATATTAAAACTGGATAATTTGTTATTACATAAATCATATAAATTTCCTGAGTTTTCAAGCATTAACATATACATACCGCAAATATCTGTAGGTGAGCTAGACGATTTTAGTGTCGCATTTACATCTAATATAACACTGGGTTTTACATTATATAAGTGCACGGAACTATTATCTTTAGAATATCCTATTAGTGCCTTGTTAGCTATAAAATAATTCTTTAAACTTGGCCCAATTCCTGCTCTAAAGTTGTCCTTTGTAACGGTTTTAACGAAACTTAAAGAACTATACACATTAGTTGGATCCATAATTATATTTTGAACATAATAATTGTAAGCTCCATTATTTAATTTATAATAGTTATAACTAGAGTCGCTACTTTCTGGAATAATATTATTAGGGTCAATCCTGTTTGATATAAATGTTTCTTTTATGTTTTGTATATTAATATACACAATAGTTGATAATATTACAATTATTAATAACATAATTATTAATAAATTTTTTTTAAAATTTAGAGCCATATTATTTTATTATAATATAAATATAATAAAATTTCTATATAATTTTAATTCTTAAAAGTAAAACTAAAAACAAGAAGTTAAAACATTATACCTTGAATTTTGTTTTACTTGATTTAGTGTTACTTGTAAAACAAGGTTCTACAGCTTTATACATTGCATATAAAATACCTAAAATTAATAAAATAGCAATAGTTATTAATGCTATAATTAGTATTATGAGAAGAACTTTTAAAAATATTATTAAATTTTTAAAAAAATTGCGAGAACTCATATATTTATTATAATATTAATATAATAAATTTGCTATATAATTTTAAATGTCAAAGGTGAAAAATTCTAAACAATGCCTCGAGAAAAAATATAATAACACTAGTGCTATTATAGAAATTGGTATAGATGAGGCAGGAAGAGGACCACTATTTGGTAGGGTTTATAGCGCGGCTGTTGTATTACCTTATAACAGCGAATTTAACTATGAATTATTAAAAGACAGCAAAAAATTTACTTCTGAGAGCAAAAGAAGCGATGTAGCTAACTATATACAAGCTAATGCGTTATTTTGGGCAGTAGCTTATGAAGATGAAAAAATCATTGATACTATAAATATTAGGCAAGCAACTTTAAGCGCTATGCACAAAGCAATTAAAATAATTTTAAACAGCTATTATGAGAAAAACAGTAAACTATGCTCAAATGAAATGTGCTATTTGTTGGTAGATGGCAACGATTTTAAACCTTTTACTTATTATTGCGAAACATCTAATATTATTAAACAATTAAATCACGTTTTGGTTGAAGGCGGAGATAATAAATATTGCTCAATTGCTGCTGCATCAATATTGGCAAAAGTAGAGCATGATAAATATATTAAAGAGATGTGCGCTAATTTTCCTAAATTAGACAGCTATTATGGACTTTTAAGTAATAAAGGTTATGGGACGTCTAAACATATTGAAGGAATAAAAAAATATGGAATTAGTAAATGGCATCGCACTACATACGGATGTTGTAAAGAAGCAACAATAAATGAAGATGAAGATGAAACTTTTTATAAGAATTAGGTGTTAAATTGACTGATGACGCAGACGCCGTGCCCAAGAGGTTTTGAATTCTTTGATTTTTTGATTGTTTTTTTGCTTTTTAGTTTTTAGATCATTATTAATAAGTAATAATTTTAGCAGTTTGTCTTGCTTGGTGCATATATTGTTAATGGCCGTTTTAATCTCATATAAGTCATTGTTTAATTTTTGCTTCTTTGAACTTTGCTTTTTCTTAAAGTTAGCATAGTTTTTTTCATAACTAGCATAATTAAAATTATCTAAACAAGAGCGTGTGTTAGATTTAATGGTCTCTTCTTCTTTATGGTCTTGGTCTTCCTCTTTTTGGTCTTGGTCTTCCTCTTTTTGGTCTTGGTCTTCTTCTAGTTCTTCGCTATTATAAAAACAATCTTCGTCACTGCTATAAGCGGTTGAATAATCTTGAAAGTGATTAGTGCTATTAACCAAAACACTAGATTTCTCTCCTTCGTATGGGCTAAATTGAACTTCCCAAAATTTAGGGTCATCATATACGATTAGTCCTTTATTATTTTCAATAGCACTATAGAAATTGCGAGCTCCTTGATTACTATAATAATAATCAATTTCAATCAATGCAAAACCATAAGGGCATCTATCTTCAACATAGTATTCGGGTTCGCAGTGTTTAAACACTTGTACTTTTTTAACTTTAGCAATATTATAATAATCAAAATATTTAATAATAGTAGGAATATCTTCAACTACAACATAATCAGGAATATAGAGAGTGGTGTTAGAAAACATATTTATTTCTTATAATTGGATGTATAAATAGTTATAAGAAATCAATTTTTTTTATAAAAAAATAATTATAATTGTGACTTGTATGCTTTTCTTGTTTGTCTTTTTTTCCTATTTTTTTTAATGCTTCTTTTTATGTTTTTTTTGATACTTTTTTTATTGTTTATTTTTCTGTGTTTTCTTGTTTTAGTGCCTCCTAAATATTGTTGTTCTCTTATATTAGGTTCATAGCGTGGTGTTATTGGTAAAGGGGCATTTTTTTTCATAACATTAATTTCGTTAACGCTATCTGTTAATATAGAATTCAATGTTTTAAAAAGTGCTATATGTAAATCTAATAATATTATTTGTGTCTTTTTACTGAGTTCGCTAATATATATATATGTTAAATTGCTATTTAAGCTTATAATAGCGCCAGTTTTTTTATCAAAGACAAAGAGCTCTTTAACAATATTATTATATAAATTAACACGAGAGCTAAAGTAATTAGTTATCATTGTTTTTAAATGTGACTTGAACGCATTAAAAAATTTGTAGTTGGCAAATTGTTGCTGTGGCTGTGAAGCATAATAATTTATTACTGTTTCGCCATTTTCTTTATTAAAAAGTGTTCTTAATAGTTTGCGTTTTGTTTCTATAATTTTATTAAACGATTCGTGTTGTTTATCTACTTCATCTACAAACAACGTGGCTTCCTTGCTTTCAGTGTCGCTTGTTTCTAGTTGCATAAATTTAAAATTGTCATCTCTAAAAATAAGGCAACTTTCTCCTAAGAAATCTGCTTCAAATATTTTTGAATTAGAAATGTGTTGTATAATTTTAGGTATTTTGTCTGCTAATACTTCATTAGTCATTTTAGTTAAACCGTTGGTTAAAAATTTAGCATTAAAATTAGTCGGATTAAGCTGTTCATCTTTGTTGTCCTCAAATAATATAACAAATATTGAATAAAATATATTGCTAGACATTTGCAATTTTTCTTTTTCTTTTTCTTTTTCTTTTTCTTTACTTAAATTTTGCTCTGGACTTGGTTCCGTAGATGAATTAAAGACAGGGTCTATTTCATTAGTATCAGTATTTACAGGTGTTGAATTAGGTGTTTCTGTTTTCTTATCTGTTAGTTTGTCAAACATAGTTCTAAACATATTTCCTCCATTTTGATTTCCTTGATTTAATTTGTTTTCTTCTATGGGGCCGGTTGTATTAGGAAGAGGAGGAGGTTCAAGTCTAGCAGGTGGATCAGTGCTAGGTGCTGGTTCAACAGGAATAGGTGCTGGTTCAACAGGAATAGGTGCTGGTTCAATAATAGGTGCTGGTTCAATAATAGGTGCTGGTTCAATAATAGGTGCTGGTTCAACAGGAATAGGTGCTGGTTCAGGAATAGGAGGTACTTCATCCTGAATAGGTGCTGGTTCAGGAATAGGAGGTACTTCATCCTGAATAGGTGCTGGTTCAGGAATAGGAGGTACTTCGTCCCTAATAGGTTCTTCAAAAGGAGGTACAAAAGGTACTACTTCATCCCTATAAGGAGTTTGTAAAGAAGAATCTCCATATTTTTCAAAAGAGTTAGAATAATCATTGGAGTTGCCATTAGTTATTAATGAATTATAAATATTGAAGGTTTGATATATACTTTTAACTATAATATAGAGTTTAATAAAACTTAGAGAAATAATTTTGCACAACAATCTTTTTTTATTAAGTTCTGCAATATTAGAGCTTGATTTTTCTAAATTTTGTTCATCTAATATTTTTTTTAAGTCTTTTAAATCAAAAAAATATAAAACTTTATTCTTGTAATTTGTTTTAGAATTTCCTTCACTAACATCTATGTTATATGGAATATTAATTCTATTAAAATATTTTTCAAAAATATCGTTTGTTAGAATATATAAGTCTTCACATTCATTGCATTTAGATTTTCCGGGTTGTAATGTATTAGATTTATAATCTTCAAAATCCGAAACAAAAGTTAATAGTAAATTAGAATTATTTAAAAAAAAAGTAAACTTCTCATTCACAAATGCATTAAGTTGGTCGTGTGTTTTATTTGAACCACTAAAAAAATCTACTATATTTGTTAAGAAACTCATAATATATACTTATATATTATAATATTATATATTATATATTAAAATACTATATTAAAATACTATATTAAAATACTATATTAAAATACTATATTAAAATACTATATTAAAATACTATATTAAAATACTATATTAAAATATATAATTGAAACAAAATAAGTTTAAAAGTAAATTATTAAATAATTGAGAGAATAAATGTCACTACAGTTAAATGTTGACTCCATTTTAAATAATATAAATAAGGCACAAAAATCGAATAAACAAGAAACACGGAAAAATAAATTAAAAGAAAATTCAAATAAAAAACTATGGACTATTTTTGATGAAGAATATAAAGAAAAGCCCGACTTCGAATGTGTTTATGCAAAAGAAAAAGACATGCTTACAAGTGATAATATTTGTGCTAATTGTGAGAGTTCATTGTTTATTGGAGAAGATGGATTTTTAACGTGTTCTAATGTGTGTTGCGGTCTTATTTTTAAAGATAATTTGGATCAAACTGCTGAATGGCGGTTTTATGGTGCAGATGATAATAGTCACTCAGATCCTACACGTTGTGGTATGCCTATTAATCCGCTATTACAAGAGTCGTCTTATAGTTGCAAGGTATTGTGCCCGGGCAAATCAAGTTATGAAATGCATAAAATCCGCAGATATACTGATTGGCAAGCTATGCCATATAAAGAAAAGTCGCGCTATGATGAATTTCAATTAATTTCAAATATATCTCAAAATTCGGGCATTCCAAAAATTATTATTGATGAAGCAATGCGTCTTCATAAAAAAATATCGGAAACAAAGACTTATCGTGGTCTTAATCGTGATGGAATTATTGCAGCATCTATTTACATTTCTTGCAGGATTAATAATTATCCGCGCACAGCCAAAGAAATAGCTGACATATTCAATTTAGACAATGCAAGTGCTACAAAAGGCTGCAAAAACGCTCTTACAATTATTAATGAAATAGAACACAATAGTAATTTAAATGAAGATATTACATCATTAAGTCAAACAACACCGTCATCATTTATTGAGAGATTTTGCAGTAAATTGAATATCAATAATGAGCTTACAAACTTGTGTAAATTTGTTGCTTTCAAAATAGAGCAATTAAAATTAATTCCTGAAAATACACCGCATTCAATTGCAGGTGGTATTATATATTTTATATCGCAAGTTTGCAATTTAAACATTACAAAATCATCAATCAACAATGTTAGCAAAATTAGCGAAGTTACTATTAATAAATGTTATAAAAAGCTTGAAAATTATAAGACTATTTTGATACCTGAAATTATATTGAAAAAATATAATTAATTAAGTAAGTAGCTAATAATAATTTAACAATTAGTTTTTAAATAGTTTTTTTATTGCTTTATGTTTTGTTTTAAATTTAACATAAAAAATTTAAATATAGTTTATTATATTAATAAATATAATAAAAATATGGATTTAAACATTCCAAAGCTAATTTTTATTATTCCTTATAGAAATCGCGAAAAGGAAAAGACGCATTTTTCTATATATATGAAATACATTATGGAAGATTATGATAAAAATGATTATGAAATTTATTATAGTCATCAAACAGATAATCGGCCTTTTAACCGTGGCGCTACCAAAAATATCGGATTTCTTGCTATGAAAAGCAAGTATCCGCAAGATTATAAAAATATAACTTTTGTTTTTAACGACATTGATACGCTACCAGCGCTAAAGAATAGTTTTAACTATATTACGGCCACTGGAACAATAAAGCACTTTTACGGATATCACTTTGCTTTGGGTGGTATTTTCTCCATAACTGGTAGTGACTTTGAAAAATGTAATGGGTTTCCTAATAATTGGGGCTGGGGATTAGAAGATAATGCAATGTATGATAGAGTATTATTGCACGAACTAAAAGTCGATAGATCGCAGTTTTTTGTTGTTAATTCTAAAGAAGTTATTCAAATTTATGATACACCGCATAGATTGATTAATAATAATGATCCCACCAATTATATTAGCAAAAATTTGAGAGATAACTTGAATAGCATTTATGAGTTAAATTATAGTATTGAAAACAATAATATATTACAAAGCGAAGCGACCAAAAGCGAAGAAACCAAAAGCGAAGAAACCATAAGCGAAGAAACCATAAGCGAAGAAACCATAAGCGAAGAAACCTATAAAATAAGTTATATACCTCAAAATGAATTTATTATTAACATAGTTAATTTTAGAACACTCGTAAATCCGGCCAATGAAATCTTCTATAATCAAAACACATTTTACGACTCCGGACTAAGACCAAATATATATGAAGAAAATACTAGACGTAGTAGATGGGGGCTAACCTTTAAACACGTATAAGCTTTATGTTACTCTTTATATTGCTTTTTATATTGTTAAAAAATCAATATAAAGAACAAAGCAAAGCAAAGCAAAGCAAAGCAAAGCAAAGCAAAGCAACACTTTATTCCACAGTTACTACTTTTGCCAAATTTTTGGGTTTGTCTGGATTAATGCCTTTTGCAATAGAAATTATATATGCCAATTTTTGCAATAGCACTGTAAATAAGATTTCATTATAATAATCCAATTTATTAATTAGCATACAATTTTGTTCAGCTATTTGCAATTCATTTATAACATTTTGAGAATTTGTTATTACAAATAGGTTTGTTTCTCGTCCAATTATTTCATAATATGTAGATTTCAAATTATTATAATTAGCAATATCATTACTATCAATTAATAGCAACGTTAAATTAGTCTTGTCTAATAAAGCAAATGGACCATGCTTTAAAGAGCCTGCTGAAAATCCTTCACAATGAATGTAACACACCTCTTTAATCTTTAATGAACTTTCACACGCTACTGGATATAGCTTGTACTTACCTAATATAAATATACTGCTGTAATTTTTAAGTATTATATTATTTCTCAAAGCCATTAGTTTACTATTAATTGAATTAGAAAATAGGACTTGCTTTAGTGAGTGCGAGAGAAATCTAAGACTGTTTATTTTCATATTATTATTATGATGATTATTAACAAACCACATACTTACTAAACTTAACACCACCAACATACTAGTAAAAGACTTTGTTGAGGCAACGCTAATTTCTAGTCCCGCATTTAAATATACACCGCATTCAACCTCTCGCGCTATTAACGAGTCTACTTTATTAATTATTCCCATTGTTAAACAATGCTTATTTTTGCAGATCTTTAAACAATTGTAAACATCTAGCGTTTCGCCCGATTGAGACAAAAAAATACACATTAGCGTAGTATAATTTTTTATATTTGGTAAGCAATTTTCGCTAAATTCACACGCATTTATGCATTTTACAGTTACAAACTTATTTAGCTCATTTAAATAAATCTCTCCTGCTAGCGCAGCATTATAACTTGTTCCGCAGCCAATTAAGTATATATATTCTATATATGATGTAATATTAAGTATTTGGTCAAGACCCCCCAATTTTATTGTATTGCCATTAATGCGACCACCATAATTATATGCTTTTTGTATTGTTTCGGGTTGCTCGTTTATTTCTTTCAACATCCAATGCGCATATTGATTTTTAGTATTCCATATATCTTTATAATCGCTATTTTCTATACTATAACTAATATAACAATTGTTAGCGCTAGTTTGACTTTGACTTTGACTTTTTTCTAAATCTAAAAATGTATAATTGTTATTGCTTATTTTTACGACACTATTGTCATTTAATGCTATATAATCTTGCGCTAATCCGTTAAATCCATTTATTTCAGAAGAGCATAATATATAATTAGTATTGCTTGCTAATAATAATGGAGATCCGCGCCGTGACACATAAAATGTATCAATTTCCTTAGTATAAATTATTACTAGTCCCCACGTCCCTTCTAACATTGAGAGAGCTTGATTAAGACCTTCTTCAAAATTCGCATTATTATTAATATAATATTCTAGCAAATTGGCTATGACTTCGCTGTCGGTTTCGCTATAAAAAGTATAATTTTTTGAAATTAAAAATTCCTTAATACTTAAAAAGTTATTGATTATTCCATTATGCACTAATATTATTTCTCCATTATTAGAAATATGAGGATGAGCATTAGCATCCGTTTTTCCTCCATGTGTTGCCCATCGCGTATGTCCGACTGCAAATTTTGAGTGTATGCTTGTCTTTAAATCGTTTTTGTTTATGTTAAACTTGGTTTTCAAGAGCGTTAAACAGTCTTCTTTTGGTGTTGATGCTTTTTTTATTATGTCATAATTAGAAGTATTTTGATTATAATAGCATATGCCCATAGAGTCGTAACCTCTATTTTGTATTAATTCGAGGCTATTAAAAATGTGTTCTAAAGCATTGCTATTTGTTTTTGAATATATAAATGTTATTCCGCACATTTATTATTGTGTTATTAGATTAACTACAACAATTAATTTTAATATTATATTTTTAATAATATATTTTTTAATAATAATATATTATTTTTATTGCATTTAAGCAACACTTGTGAGAGATTGCTTCTAAGCAACACTTGTGAGAGATTGCGTATATGGATTATTTTTGAAGGCACTTAATAATGCCCCGTCTAGCCTAGCATTATTATAATTTAAATCATAACCTTGCTTTCCATTTAGTTCTCCAATAAATTCGGTTGAAGGTATAATACTTAGGCCATTGTTAGTTACTAACGGTCTATTTTGTTGCATTATGTTATCATTTCGCGCAGTGGTGGAATTATTATAATTATTAAATAGTGACATACTTCCCTGGTTTGCTCGCGACTCGTAAGTCTTATTTACATTATTTTGTTGCGCATAAGCATTATTATAAAGTCGCTGTCCCTGGTTGTTATTGCCACCTGTTCCAATATATTCCTTATTTGTAGTGGTTCTTTGGTTATCATAATTTTGTTGCCCGCTAACTTTATAGCCGTCGCCTCTATAGTTTTGCCCTTGCACATTAACATAATTCAGATCTATTTTTTCGGTTGTCATCTCTCTATTTGTTATTTTTGTCTTGTCATTAGAATTAAATAAATGACCTTGCGGATTTAAGCCGTTAACATTTCCGGTTTCGCGTAGATTGCCGATTACATTTTCTTTTCGCGTAGGTCTAAATATATCTAGAATTGGTGTAATTGCTGCTTTTGCCATACCATATACTCCTCCAAATTCTTGGCTTTGTGGTTGTGTTGTTCGATTATTATGTAGTATATTGTAACTTTGCGACCCATAGTCTGATGGATTAGCATAGTTGGTTCCAGTGGCATTTGCATTAGTTAATGGAAGCGCGCTTAAACTTTGGCGTTTAGACTCTTCGTAGTCCGGATTTGTGTATGTTGCTTGTCCATTTTGTGTATTTGAACCCGATCCATAATATTCGCGAGTAGTGTCAATTCTATTTTCCATCGGAATTACTTGGGTGCTTCTAATCGGCGGTGCTTGTTCGACACCTGTTGTAGTAAACCAGCGAGTTGGTCCCGACTCGAAAGATTTTTCTGGTAAATGTTTTTCAACAACGCCTATTTTAGTATTTGGACCTTGCATTTTAATAGGGTGTATAGCAGGGCCTTGATGACCATTTAAATCAAAGGTGGTTCGTGGTTTGTTTTCAGCACGTAAATCATCTACTGACTTAGGCATCCACGATTCGCGAGACATCATACCTGAATTAAATCCGCCACCACCTTCTATTCCACCAATATTTAAACCGTCTGAATTTTGCGATCCGTAACCCAAGTTAAGACCGGGACCAACTCTTTGCGGTTCCCATAACGTTACGTTAGACATTTTCATCGATTCGTTCATCCGTGATTGAAAAAAATCACTATTGTTAGGTGTTCCATTGGGGTGGTGTGAATTTTCGTCGGGTCTAAATAAAGGGGCTATTTCTGCTTTTGAAATATTTTGACTGCCTGCGCCTTGTTTGGAGTCCATAATTGATTCGGTGTTATTTATGTCGACACTTGGACCCCTAATTTTTGCACCAAAATATGGCTGCATATTATTGTGGTTAAATTGCTGGGCTGTTGTTTGTTGGCCTGATAATAAATTCACGTTATTATAACCATTGCTATTATAACCATTGCTATTATATGCAGTATTGCTATTATATGCAGTATTGCTATTATATGCACTATTGTTATAACCATTGCTATTATTATTATTGTTGTTGCTAGACTCTCGATTTTGTAAATTAGTATTAGAAAATCCTTCAGCTTTTACACTATTTGTATTACTATTATTTAAAAACAGATCGCGACTATATTCTATTTGTTGTTGTGCTGAATTTTTAGCACCGGTTTTTTTCTCTTGTTCTGATAATATAAATATACTTCCGAGTACAATTATAGGTATAGCTAGTGCCGCCATATTATTTAATATTATATAATATTAAATAATATATTATATTGTAGGTTTAAACAAGTTTCTAAATAATAAAATTTATATTGTATAATTTTATTCATTTGTAATTCTTTTTTCTCTGTCAAAATTATTCATTAGTGAATAATAATCCTTTTGCAACATTCGCGAATTTATATTATTATGAAAAGGAATACATATATTTGCTTGAGGATTTAAATGTAAATAGTTAAAATTGTTTGGAACATAATATTCCTCATTTTTCTGATTAAAATTATTAATCTCTCTATATACCCAAGCTGGGTGCGATACACGCGATTGTCCTGTTATTTCACTATTATTATTGTTGTTACTATTATTTTGACTATAAATAGGATTATTATTTAAATAATCTACATAGTTATTTTCTTTTATGCTATCTCGATTTAGTTTTCTATGTAATTTAAACAATTCACTCTCTAAATCTGTTTTATTTGAGGACAAATTTCCTCCCCATTTTTGTATTTTTACATATGGGTCATTGAAAAATGTAGGGCTTGTTCCATTACCTGGAACATTCATATTATAGTTGCCAATAGTTGTAGACTCTTCTAAATACTTTTGAATTCTACATGGATCGTCAAAAAATCTAGTAAAAGCCATAAATATAAATATATAATTAGTTTTTATTTTTTAAATAATTTTTATATATTTATATAGTTTATAAGTTTATGTTTATGTTTATGTTATAATTTTATAAATTACAAACTTGGAATATATTCTAATGTGTTATTGTCGTAAACTGTAACTCTAAATGTATCAGAATATCCTTCAACATATACTGTGTCTCCGCTATACACGTTATCACAACCTTGGCAAGAAGTGCAACTTTTATTTTTAAAGCGAACCGGCAATTTTATCATACCATTTTTATCATTCATTGTATAGAAGTTCCATTTATCTTTATTTGTAAATAATGGCCTACCTAACAACGGCAAAATCGTTTCTGGTCCATTTACGCGAGTTAATATTCCTATTTGTCTATAGTTTGTATTTACTGATTGAGTAGGCACATTAATAGCTAGTCTGGGTCCATTAAAGCTTGAATTATTATAAATTCTATCATCGCGCAACGGAGCACTATAAGGGTTTAATAATACATCATTTTCTTTATTACTATAGCCATTACCTAAGAAAGGTGTTATATAAGAATTATAATTTTTATTAGCATTGGAACTATTGGCATTGTAACTATTAGAATACGAATTCGAATTCAAATTTTTTGTGTATTTAATATACATAAAATACAAAATTACTAAAATTAAAAAAGTGAAAAATAATAATGTATAATTTTCTATACATAACATTCCAGGAGCACACTTTTTAGGCATATATATACTATATTATAAATTATAAATATATAATAGTTAATAGTTAATATTATATAAATAAAGTATATAAAGGTTGTTTAATCAACTAATTGTGTACTTATTGATGGAGGTTGTGTCGTAAGATTTAATGCAGTGTTTATTGAACCTGGTCGTGGAGTATTTGCAGGTGGCGCAACTGTTAATCCTCGCGCTGTCAGTCTTTCCATTATATACTCTTCACAAGGTGAAGCATTATTGTTTGGTTCTGATATATTAGCTTTTAATTCTCCTTCTTTTTGAGATCTTTTTTCTTTAACATTCTCTCTTAAATCGAGGTTTTCTTTCACGTTTAATTTAATAAATAAAAGCGTAAATAACAAATATATATAACTTATTATATAACTAAACTTCTTAAATTTAATATAAAATAATAAGAGCAATGCAAAATATATGAAAATTGCTATATAATTATTATTATGTAGATTAATGTATAAAATATAGTATGAATGCATTATTAGCGCATAAAATATGAACGTATATAGCTTATATTTATTATTATGTAACTTATTATTAATAATATATATAATATTAGTTGGCATTATTATTTATATAAATATTTATTATTTATATAAAATAATTATAAAATATTTATAGATTATTGAGTTATTGATTTATTATTCTTTCATTTCTGACAAATTTTTTGTAGCGCTATTAAACATTCCTGTTAATTTGTTTAAATCTAAGTTACCTAAAGAACTCATTGCACTATTTAAAGCAGGTGTCATAGTTTTTAATTGTTTAATTAATTCATTTTGCTGTTTAATAAGATCTTTGGTATCTGTTGAAATAGAGTTGATTTTTTCTGTTCCCATTATCTTTTCTAAATTATCATAAGCTTGTTCGACTTCTGTTGCTTTTCCTAATTGTTGCTCAACATTCTTTTTGCTTGGTGTATTAAATAAGGCAGGTGATATTTTTTGATTACCAAATTCTTCATCTTCATCTGCATTGGCATCGGCATCTGCATTGGCATCTGCATTGGCATCTGCATATGTTTTTGTCTTCTTCATTTTTTTAACAGCTTCTTTTGCTGTGCTTTCTACTTCTTTTTCATCATCTTTTTCTTTTTTATTGCCTTCTTTGAAACCCTCTTTTAAGCCAAATAAATTCTTGGACATAGAAGCAATTGTTGTTACTATAAAAGAAGCACCTAAAACCAATATCATATTTTTTGTAAAGCTATACACAAGAGCGGCCGTTAAGAAAAACAATAACACTGCGCTAAAATTCGATTTAGTTATATGCATATAAAGCGAAAATAACGCTAATGCCGATACAATAAATAGTGTTATTTTATTATTAAGCAACTTATTATTGAGCAACTTATTATTACTAAACAATTTTCTATTATTTTTTCTCATCTTACTATTTGAATTTCTATTCTTCATGTTTATATATAATTATATAAGAATATAATTATATAATTATTAT
>Ga0209355_1001134_pt1 | contig 15300 bp, 13 predicted proteins | sample LauGreSBDMM110SN_3_FD_187563 | JGI IMG/M metagenome (GOLD analysis project Ga0209355, IMG submission 187563) | Freshwater lake microbial communities from Lake Michigan, USA - Sp13.BD.MM110.SN (SPAdes) (version 2) | ecosystem: Environmental > Aquatic > Freshwater > Lake | place: Lake Michigan...
CAAAACCTTGATTTAAACCAGGACCTACGCGAATTTTCTCAATAGGAAAAAAATTATTTGCTACATCTGTTAATTCTATTCTTGATTTAAAAAAATCATCATTATTTTTCATTCCACATATATTTCCACCAGAATTCATAGAAGGTTTAAACATACATGGAACTTCTGTTTTCCCTTTTTTTAAAGAATTATTACCTGTCAAATTATCTAATATAGGAGACATTTTTTCAATATTAGTATTTTGTGTTACATTTTTCTTTAAAAATGGTGTCATATTATTATGAGAAAAAGATGATAGAGGAATTCTTTCACCTGTTAGAGAATATGTATAATCATTTAAATTATCATTTGTATTTTCATTTTCATTCTCATTAATCTCTGAATAAAATTGACGTTTAAACATTCCAGAACCTGATGTTTTAGATACTACACCAGTTTCATATGGTTTTTTAGAACATTCATACATTTTATTACTTCTATTTTGTTCGTCTTTTTTGACTTTTTCCCAATATGTAGAATCATATATATTATTCATTGATGGTATATCTAAATGTAAATCCATTCTTTATCTCTAATGAATGAAGGATAAAAAATACAACAAAAGATATACATTAATATGTATACTTGTTATCTATTACAAGATACACCAGTATACATAGAACCTTCAGGATATCCTGGAGTATATAATTTATTCATTTTATTATTATTTTTCCATGATTCTAAATTATTATTATTCTCCTTGCTATTTGGAAAAAATACAGATTGGTCTTGGGGTTTTTCTATACAAGGAATATGATTATCTTTAGCGACCATTCTATAATTTACAGGTATTCTATCAAAATCTTCTATTGCTTTATCTTGCGGATCATAACACATCCATTCCCATCTATTAATACCCGTTTCTTTGAGAGTACACGGAGGATTAGATAATCGCGTATCTTCGCGAGGAACCATACATTCTCTTGGTTCAGTATTACCAGTTATATCGCAACCAGATTTAACATATTTTCCTGGAGTATATTCTTGGTCATTACATTTAGTATTTTTATAATTTAAACCTAATAATTCACTCGAATCATCGACTGCTTTTTTCATACTACATGTATTATGTCCGTATGATTGATATCTTAGAGCAGGATCTGCGGGCACATCTCTATAACATTCAAAACAGTCATTTGATGGAGAATCTAATTGGTATAATCCAGGTCCTACGGTTCTTCTTAGTTTTTCTTTATAACTACAACTATCATAATTTAATCTTGTATCTATAAATTGGTTCATATCTAATAAAATAATATATTATTTTATACATAAATAAATAGATATGTTAATAATTTTATTAGCGCCTTTTTTTTTATTAAAAAATGAGAAGTTTTCTAATATACCATTTAGTATACCGGCTAATCTAAATAGTTATGATGAACAAGATTTTTCATACACTACAATTGAAAAACTTTATCTGATATTATGGGGTTATAAAGCCGATTATTATTATAGATGGGAATTAATAGATAAAATTTTTGTAGCAATATTATATATAGCGACGTTTCTTATCTCTGCGTCCGCAGCATATTTATCTTATAAATGTACGTGGGGTGGAACAATTCAAAATATAGCATTAAGAGTACTATTTGCCTTTTTAGCGTTTATGTTAGGTCCTATATATTTAATATGGTACTTTTTTGTAAACTATTTAGGTAATTTATGTTAATATTAAGATTAATATTAATATAAAAAAAACTTTTATTAATAATGTGTTAATAATATATTACCATTTACCCGCATTTATCATAATTAATTTTAGGGGGCATAGGTACTTCGCGATACATAATAGATTGACACGCGGGTAAATGAAGCATCGATGTATCTATAGGTGGTGTTTTATCATTTTTAATAATACCGTCTTCAGTTGGAACATATTGATTTGTTCCGCATTTTGATATTATTCTTGTTTGTCCTCTTAATTCACTATCTAAATCAACGAGATTTCCTTGAATATGTGAAACAACTGTTCCGCCTAAGAAACCTAATTGATGTCTACATTTATTTTCATGCTCATATCTGTAAGGCGATAATAAATAACTTAAAGTACTTACATTACCTTGTAATTCTTGCTTATACGAACAATTATCATACGTTGTTCTATTAAAACTCATATACTCTCCTATATTATATAGAAAAGTTTTTATTTCTTCCTATCCAATTACAATTTTTATTAAATTCTGTTCTATGAATATATGAACGTGTATCTTCACCACCGTTAGTCCAATTAGGAACTATATTTTCGGGTCTTTGAATATCTTTTACACAATCTAATAAAGGCATAAAATTATTCATTTCTTCTTCCATAATCTGTTTTTTACATCTAACATTATTTGTATCCTTTCCTTCTATTAATTCTAATTCACCTCCTATATCTGTTTTACCGCATCTTAGATTTGGTCCAGATGTAAAAATTCTGTTATTTAATTGTATACGACATCTGTCTTGTGTCATAGACGAAGGATCGTTTCTTAACATAGAATATTTATCTATTAAACAATCGTCCGCTAAACCATATCCAGGACGGCCTCTTAAATTAGGATGATTTAAATACATATCTGTCATTCTAACGAAGGGACTTTCGCAAGGAACTAAATTAGTAGGATATATATTATAACCTTCTATTCTATTATTATTTATTTCTTTAGCATTTTTCCAACAATCATCAGAACATATATTTGTTGTACTATCAAAAATATTATTTTCCATTATCTATATTTTAATAATAAATAAATAATTTATTTATCTACTATGTATTTTTTATCTTCGCAATTTTTAATAATATCATAATTTATATCTAATTTAATATTATCATAAATTTTACTATAATCTTTTTCTAATACATGATTCTTAAATTGTAAAATTTTCCAATCATTATTATTAGCACTATTTCCAACTATTTCGTCAATAATTTCATCATTCTTTTTAATCTTATTAAATGTTTCGTTATTCTCACATTTATTACCACAAGCATCATATCTAATTATATTTTTATAGGTAAGTAAGTTCTCTATGTTATCGCTGTTTTTAGAATAGTTCATATATTCTATTTCCTTTGATGCTGTATTATCCTCGTTAACCTCGATATCAAACTTTAAACTCGTTTTTTTTATCATTATTATTTATATAATAATTATATTATTTATATACTGACTTTTACTAAATATAAATACAGAAAAAAAATCTTATTATAATATATATCTAAAAATGAGCGGTATTCTTGATATTATTGTATAAATTATTATAACATTGTTCGCCATTATTCTCTTTACACGAAGGTCCTCTTTCATATAACCAGGATGTTAATTTTTCCCTATTATTTGGTATAGTAGTTGAAGGAACTGTATAAAACTGTCTATCTAATAATGATTTATCATATAAATCATCAGTTTCTCTAAAAACATTACTATTAAAATAGTGGTCTATATTCTCCTTTATTTTTTTATTTTCAATAGAACACGATTCGTAATTTTTATTATAACCAATTAAACTCGGGTTCATAAAAGGGTTGTCTTGTGTCGGTTTAACACATTTTTCAGAATTAATAATATCCAAATCATTATCATTTAGATATTTTTCTATTATTTTATTTTTATCCATTTGATAATTGTATATTAATATAGAAATTAACATAATTATAAATATAAATAATATATACCGAGAATCATTGAATATTAATGTTGCTATAATACCTGTAAACAGTATTAATCTTATTATAGCATTGATTTTTTCATCTATTGTCATATTCATATTAGGGTATAAAATAGGATTAAATAATTCATTCAAATTATCTAACCAAAACATTATTATTATTCTTATTCTAATATCTATATTATTTTTATTCACTTTCTTTGCTTTTTCTATCTAATTTACTTTTTAATCTATTTATTGCTAAAGATTTTCTATAGGCATTTTTATTAAAGGTTGTTCGAGTATCTTTCTTTTTTCCTTTGGGATTCATCATATTTCCAAATGCTTCCATACCCTCTTTGTTATTCATCATAGCACCCATCATTTTCATCATAGAAGCCATATCAGGAGCACCCGATGAACCAGGAGTACCCGATGAACCAGGAGCACCAGATGAACCAGGAGCACCCGAAAATCCTCCACCACCTTGATTTCCAAACATACCAGGCATAGCAGAAGCAAATTTCATGGCATCTTGTAAAAGATTTTCTTGCTTTAATTCGCCGCTAGATATTTTAGTAGCCATTTTTCTGCTTACATTTGAAATTAAATCGCTAAAACCACTATTAGGATCTCCAATTGCCTTAAGAATATCGCCATTATCACCAATAGATTTTTGTAATTTATCAACATCAACATCTTCTAATATTTCTTTCGCCAATTTTCCCAACATAGTATCTTCCATACCAGCCATATTTATATTAGTTTTATCTTTAATATTCTTATTTTTCAAAGAGTTTAGTCGAGTAATTATTTTTTTATTTTTATCATTTTCAATTTCATTTAATAGTTCTTCGCTCATTGATTCCTGAAATATTTTAATATATTTCTTAACATCTTCGTCACTTAAATCATTCTTGAATAAATAGAATACTGTTAGAAAATGATGACATAAGAAGTTGTCATTTATTAATTTTTGAATATTTTTTATACTAATATTAGTAAATATCTCAACATCTTTAACATCATCTAAATCAAACCAATCATCTATTGTACTTTCCTCAGCATCAGCATAAGAAGTCCAAAAATTTTCTGGAAGAGAATTGATATATTTAATATATTCGTCAGAAGATTTATCAAAAGTAACATAATTAGACTTTATACTTTTAATTATTTTTTTGGCAAATAAATAATTCTTTTCTCTTTGGTTTTCTATATTTTCATCTTCTACATTCTCGCTATTATCTTCTTTCATCTTCTTTGCTGCCTGTTTTAATCTTTTAATAAAATCTATGTAATATTGATTAAATACATATTGATTTGACATTATCTCTATAGTAAAATATATTTAATATTCCTTATATATATTTATAATTTTAAATTATCTCTTTCTTTCATAAGTTGTTCTATAGAAGGCATTGAAGATTTTTTATTATCATCATAATTAATATTAATATTAGATATACCATCAGTAATATTTTTATCATTATTTATAAAATCCCAATTATAATTTTTATCATTACATATAGTATTGCCTTCATTATCTTCTATTGTTGAAAAATTATCTGATAATTTTGAACTATTAAGAGCAAATGCCGATGGATCATTTTCATTATTAATATTTTCCATAGGTTTTATAGAACTATCTATAACAGATTTATTATCTGTTATATTTTTATCTAATCTAGTATTTTGACTATTACATAATATTCCTCTTCCAGGTAATAATAAATAATCAAATACATCTTTGCCGAATAATAATTCTTTACTTGGAAGTATCATAAACGCAGGTATTGTATGTATTTTTTTTTCAACATTAATATTTTGTTTTTTTAATTCATCTATAGGTACTAATTTTATTTTCTTTTCTTTATCATATCTTGTAACATTATCTAACAACATTTTACTATGATTACATTCCGCACTATAAAATAATATCATCTTAATTATAACTATAAAAATAAATAATGTCTTATATACGAATAAGGCATTTACTATAACTTATGAAATATTAGAAAGCGAGTAAAATAAATTATATTATAAATGATAATTATAATGATATAGAATTTTTCCATACTAAAAGTAATAACAATTTGTTTCATAATGACCGTATTTACCACACATAACACATTTTTTGATGTTAATGATCATTATAAGTTTTTGAAGATGATGTTGATTTATTAGAAGAAAAGAAGGTATTAGCAAAATGTCCATACAACCAAGAATCTTTCAAAAATATCAAAATAAAAATTGAGTACATAACTTTATTTATTTAGAAATTTATAAAAAACTTTTGAAATATTAGAAAATATAAAGTTATGTACTCAAATTCTAAAATTAAAAAATAGTAAATTATTGGTTGTCTCAAGGTTATACGATTGTATATAAGGGGGTGCTAATAATATCGGATATCTTACTCTATGACTACACTTTCTTAAATATACACCAACGGTTAAAGAAACTGAACTGTTTAAGTTCTTCTTCTTTATCGAGGTCAGTAATAATATTATATATATTATTCTTTTTCACATTAATATCTAAATATTTAGATTTAATTTTATTAAATGTTTGAGAGAATAATTCGCTTTCAACTAATTCAAGATTATATTCCTTACATTTTCTAATAAGCACATCAAAATTAACAATGAATTCAGGAATAAATTTTTTAGTCGCTTCTATATAAACATCTACCTTCTTTTTAAAGTCAGTTTCAATATCTTTGTCATATCTTCTAATAATTGCCCATAGAGGAACACCCTTATCCTCATTATATTTATTCAGTTTTTTACGCCCTTCTACCATATCACCACCATTAGCATTTATAGCATCAACTACACTTTTACCATCCATAAATGTACATACAAATTCACCTCCTTGTTTCAACATAGTTCTAACATTATTTAAAAATCCATTTATTTTATCTTCAGTTTCAAAGAAATAATGAATAGCAAACATACACGAACAAATGTCAAAACCATTAGCACCTTTTCCAACAATATGTTTATAATAATTAGGAACATTCGCCCCTTTTTTATTTAAAACTAATTGCAAAATATTAGCACTTTCTTGATCATCTATAGATAATGAACATTCTCCGTTAATTATTGATTTACCACAATCTCCTGCGGCATATACAATATCTGGAAATCTTAATGGAAACTTTTTATATTTATTATTAAAGTATTCAACCCTTTTATTAATAAGACGACTATAAGCACCTGATTCAGTATTATATATTCCATATTTAACATAATCTATTCCTAGAACAAATTTATAATCATTATTTACCCATCTATTCATATCTCCGCCTTCGCCACATGCTAATTCTAACAAATATCCTTTATTTTTTCTTTCAGCATATAACATATTTTTAATACAAATATTATGAAACTGTTGCATACTTACAGATAATAATTCAACTCTATTAATTTTTCGCGAATAATATATATCATCTGCTTGTAATAATTCATTGTTTATATCCATTTTTATAGTAGGTGTTTTTCCACGAATAATACTTTCTGTAACAGGATTATGTATGGAATCCCATATATTTATAGCGACAGAATAATCATTGGCCGTTTTTGAAATTTCATTTGTAGTATTATATATTCTCATTTTATCTTCTCGCAAACGCATAGGAATCCATCGCATTGAAGGATTTATATTTTCATCTAATAAATATCGGTATTCAATAATTTTGTCACCATCAATCAATTCTCCACTTTCACAACGTGCTTCGTCGTGTGAATTTAATTTTATATAGGATTTTTCTACACCCACCGAATAATATTTAGCAGGTTTAAATAATTTTAAACTATATTTATAGTTCTGTTCATTATTTATTTTTCTATATTCTTCATCGTATATTTGACGCAACGCTTCATTTATAGTATATTTTCCATATTGTTTAGAATTATATCCTACCATTAGAGATATCTCTCTATATTTCTCACCTTCTATCGTAATAATATTTTCAAACTTTGCGAAAAAATCTATCGAGTTTTGTTCGGGTGGTTTCCATTTAAATACTCTATCCCACTTGAGTTTCTCAGTTATTTCTACAGGTTTATTATTATAATAAGATAATAACGCCAATTTTGCAGGTGTAAATATTAAACCATCTATACTATAAGAATATTTAGATGTTTTTTTTAATATATTATCACAATCTTCTAATATATTTTTACTATACAAATGCTCTTTTACGATATAATCAATAGAATTATTAGTATCCCTTGATTTAATATTTTTTTTAGTATTTACTAAATATTTATAACGACTATTTTCGCTTGATTCATCTTCAATAAGCGGAAGACTTGTGATTTTTTTACCACCATAATAATATATATCAAAGGCGGCAAATAATCCTGTATTAGATTTATCTGTTCTTTTATCACAAGATATAAATTCGCCATCAATTAATGAATTATATAATTCCTTTGTAGAATGAAGTCCTGTATCAATCACAATATAAGTATTATCAATTAAAAATATATTTCCAACATCATCTATGAACATCAATAATCGTTCTCCATCGGCTTTTTCTGTTACTGTATATTCTGATAAAATACTAATTCCTGTATATTCGTCTGGTTCTAAAATATTAATTTTTTCCAAAGTAACAGGTTTAGGGGTTAAAAGAACGGGTTTATTTATATCTTGTTTTTTATTACGATTATTATAATTATAACGCATACTAATATCTTTAGAAACGAGACCCGAATATTTTATTATAACATCATTCTGTTGTTTTTTAGATATTATAAAGGGTGTAAGATATAACGACTGTTCCATTTTAATTAAAGAGTGTAATATATTATCTTTGGAAGCATTTGTTATATCTATATAAAACTCATATTTTCGGGAAGATTTTATAATCTTAGAACTTACTATATTATTATGTAATTCTTCAATTCCTGTATCTTCATAATCATATTTATTGCATTTGCAAATATTTGCAATAAAACGGATATTCGTTTTTTTATCTGTATAAAATATACGTTTATTAATTTTAAAGAATTTTTTCTTATCATTCCAATTATCAGATATATTCTCTTTATCAATAGTTTTTTTTACAGTTGATTTAAATAATAAGTTAGAATTAAATAAGTTATCGTAATTATTTTTTAAAAGAATCTTATATTTATAAAAAGATATATTAGTATCCTTATAATTTATATATGTAGGATTTCGCAAATATTTTGATATATTACTATTTTCGCGTATTTCTAATATAATATCTTCTGTTATTACTTCCAATGTTTGTCTATCTATATTTTCATCATATTCTTCTGTCTTCATTACATTTATAAAATTAGCAAACTCTTTTTCCGTCCATTCTCCTGAATTAGTTAATTTAATTAAACATTCGCAACTATTTTCTTGATTTAGCGAAGTATGTGTATCTATAATTGAAAATATTTCATCATCTTTTGATATTTCCATTATGTATATTCTCTAATAAATATAGATATTATAGATTTTATATATCAATTTTTAATATATAAATAAAAAAATGATATATTCTTATAGATTAATAACATATTTATAAATGCCTATTAATAAAATGTTTATGCCTATTAAGTTCAATACTACTATTATCCTTGTTCCTTCAGAAATGACAGAAGGTTTTGATTCAATAGTTTATAATAAAGTTAGAAGCACATTAGAGAACTGTTGTAGTAAGCATGGTTATATTAAAAAAGATAGTATTAAGATTATAAAACGTTCAGCAGGATATTTTAAAGAATCACATTTAAATGGTAATATAGCATTTGATTTAAGTTGCGTAGCAGAAATATGTAATCCAGCGCAGGATTCTATTATTAAATGTGAGGTTAAAGCAAAGAATAATTTAGGATTAAGAGCAATCGGAATATACGAAGATATGGCTATTTTAGAAGTGATTATACCCAAAATTACATCAGGAATACAATCTGATGTTAATATTGATAATATTAATATAGGCGACCATGTTAATGTTCAAGTATGTGGTAAAAAGTTTACCTTATATGATAAAATGATATCTATTATAGGTAAAATAATTAAAGATAAAGATGATATTATTCAAGTTCAAGAGATAGATGATGATAATTTATCTATAGATGAAGAAGATAATTCTGAAATAGATGATAATAATTATGATGGAATAGAAATGTTTAATGACGAAGATGAAGAAGATGAAGATGATGAAGGTAATAATTACAAGTTAAACAAAGGTAAAAGTACTAAAATTATAGGTGGTTTAGAATTTGATGATGATATTGAGGAAGATGAAGACGAAGATGAAGATGAAGATGATGAATTAGAAGACGACATAGATGAAGACGACATAGATGAAGATGAATCTTATGCTGAATATGATGATTTTGCAGAATAATAAATGATATTATATAAATAGAATTATATAAATAGAATTATATAAATAGAATTATATAATTATTATATATAATGAATAAAAAAGAATTATGCAAAAATATACAAAACAGTGTAAATAAGTTAACTAATGTAGAAATTATAGAGTTGTTCAAAATAATATTAGAAACTGGTGAAAATTATACGAAAAATAATAATGGCGTTTTTATTAATCTTAATTGGTTAAATGAAGAAACACTCAAAAAACTTAATAATTATATATTATTTTGTATTAAATCTCAAAATGAAATTACTAAATATGAATTAATGAAAAGTCTTCTTAATGAAACTATAAGTGTTAAAGATGTTGATAATAATAATAAAATAATAGAACAAGATAATGTTGATAATAATATACGACAGAAATTTTCATCTAGTATGAAATTCTATTTGCTTAAAAAGAAGTTTATGAAACAAAATAACATAATACCAATAAATATATTAGAAAATGAATTAACATATGAAGAATATGTAATTACATAAAAAGATATTAAATATAAATAATTAAATAAAAAATGATATATAAATTATATTATATATTAATGTATGATAAATATCTTAACTAATAAATTACCAGAGTCAATAGATAAAAAAAATATAGTATGGAAGTGTAATGACCCTGTTCTATATGATAAGTATTGTCAATACAATAAAAAAGAGTCCAATTTAATTCCAAAAGTTCTTAATGTTATTCCTGTCATAGCCGACAGAATTAATGTTAACTCGCTTAATACTACTATCACCATTGATAAAGTTAGTGATATTATCCCTGTAGATATTGTTAAACCTAATATCCCTGTAGACAAACGCGATTATTCTATCCTCGAAGATAGAAATCGGGTTGTCCCTGTAGAATTAGATATTAATGATATCCCTGTAGATAATATACGCTTTGTAATGGTAGATAGAGTTAATGCTATTATCCCTGTAGATATTGTTAATTCTAATATCCCTGTAGACAAACGCGATTATTCTATCCTCGAAGATAGAAATCAGGTTGTCCCTGTAGAATTAGATATTAATGATATCCCTGTAGATAAGATATCTACTATTGTAGTAGATAGAGTTAACCCTAATAATCCTAATAATCCTAATAATCCTAATAATCCTAATAAAGTTAATAAAGTTAATAATAAGGTTAAAAAAAATATAAATAGTCCTATGAAAATTATTTTAGAAGAATCGCAGACATATGAAACATTTAGAGATGATGTAAGAGAAAAAATAATAAATTTTGTATCTTCTAAAGAATTCAATAAAGTTTTTGGTATAACTAAGAGTGCTGAAATAATGTCTGGAATTGCGAATAACCGTTTTAATAAGTCAACTGTATTATTTATATCTTTCTTATTTGATAAATGTGTTGTTTACAATAATAAAAATATTATATATAATAAAAATAATGGTATTATAATGATATAATATATCTAAATCTTCAAGGGTTTAAATAGTGGTAATAATATTAATTTTTTATTTTCCATTAATTTATATGCTATATGTTTACATAATAAATCTTTTATATCTTTAAAGTTTTTAACAGATATCTTATCCTTCTCTAATTGTTTAATAAAAGTATGTTGTTCTTTTTTATTATAAAATGAACACACGCGACCTATTTTTTTTCCTTTACCTACTATAGCATCTGTAGAGAATATTTTAAAATTATTTTTAATTATATTTTCCTTCTTAAAATATTGGGGTTCTATAATACCCCATGGCATTTCTTCTAATTCCATATTTTCAGGTATTGTCATTATATCATTACTGCGATTTTTAGAAAATTCTTTTTGTTGTGTAATTGTCAATGATTCTACCCATTTCTTTTCTATATTATTATATAGTGATATATCTAGATTATTAATATCTTCACGATCTTTTGATTCTACATTATATATATTAATATATCCTATATAATCTTGATTATTATACTTATTATAAGAAAGCATATCTTTTTTCCTAATTAAGATACCTTGTGAATCTAAACACTTAACAATATATAATATATTTTTTTCTTTTAAGTTGCTATAATTAGTTATAATATATTCAAGTAAAAATTTGAATTTTTTGTCATTTAAATTAAAATATATAGAAATTGTAGTACTAATTATATTATCATAATTAATATCTATCAATTTCAATATATTATCTATATTTTCATTCATTTTGTCTTCGAAATTACTTACAATATCTTCTTTTAAATCTTGTTCATCTATCTTTATTTTAATTTTTTCAATTTTATTAACTTCATCATTTATAATTGTTATTTTAATTCCGTTATTATGATGTTCTATGTAGTAATTTTCTATTAATATATTAGGTCTTACAGAATTATTTATAGCATATATTATAATTTCTTTATCTACATCAATGCCTTTTATAAGATCCTCATATGATATATAATATATATTATCTTGTATTAATTTTATTATTTTTTCTCTAATAATATTCTTAGTTCTTTTTAAAAGATGTTTATAGACATCACTTCTATATCCTGATTTATCACGAGTATCACGATTATTATCTTTTTCATTGCCACATGAAGGTTCTAAATTTATATTATCACCTAATTCATATTTTATTTTATTTCCTTGCGATGTCAATATATCAACTTTTCCCATTTCAAATATATTTTTAGGAAAATAATTGAGATTTTTCATTAAAGAGCAATCAATAGAATTATTAGATATTATCTTATCTATTTCCTTACTTTCTATATATTTTCGCGTAGATATTCTTAGAGCATGTATATCTATTGTTTCTGTATTAATATCATCTTTGTCATCGTTAGCACTAGCATGCATAAATACAGTAACATTTCGTTTTTCAAATGGTAAATTTTGATGTCTACAATTACGTATGCCTCTTCCTATAATTTGGTCAGGTCTATTAAAATGATACCAAGGTTCTATTAAATGAATTTCGCGAGCATTATAAAAACTGAGTCCTTCGCTCGCGACTTGTGTTATTAATATAACCTTAATATCCTTTCCATTTATATTTTTATCATTATTAATTTTCTTTATTAAATTATTTATAGTAGTTGAACCCATAATTTCCTTTTTATCACTCGTCAATATACAGTATTTTGGATTACTTACGTCTTTATATATGGGTTTATCTTTAACAATATCGGGATTTTTCAATATATTATTTGTACCCTCCCGAGAATAACCTAAATGTTCTAAACAAATTGCCAGAGGTATTATACCTGCCCACGCAAATCTAGAATATATAACTACTATTCCATCTGACTTTCTAATTATATTACAAATGTTTAGAAATTTACCCGAATATTTTCCTAAATATTCTTCTGTTGGATATAAGGCATTATTATATTTTTCAGCATATTTTACTGATATACTCGCTGTACCTTCAACATTTCTAAAAAATGTATTAAAACCCATTTTACCTATATCATTATCGTATACAATATTCATAGGTTGTAATAATTTCATATTTTGATTTTGTACTCCTTGAGTACCTTGAGATTTATCATCTAAATCGTCGTTTAATTCATTCTCATCATTTTCCTCAACATTATTATAGTTTATTTTATTTATTACATTTTTTAATTTATCAATCTTATTTTTTTGATATATTCCAAGATTTGAAATTACAATATCGTCAGTTATATATTCAAGCCATCCTAATTCTTTCGTAGATATAGGATTATTTGAAGGGTCTTTAGAAGGTTCTGTTTTTAATATTTTTATATTACTATTATATGATGCTTTTAATTTTAATGCAAATGTAAATGGATTTTTACCTTTTAAATATGAAATGTAATTAGATGATAATAGTTTTATTAATATTTTTGTTTTATCATCGAATTTAAATTTATTATTATTATTAAATACTTTATAATATTCTTTTAAAATATTATCGCGTTTATCATTTATTAGCATTAAATTAAAGAGGTCTAATATATCTCTCGGTTCATTATACATAGGCGTTGCTGATAATAATATTAATCTATTATTATTTCCTTTTTCTAATATTTTTTTTAGAGTACTATAAGTTCCTTTTTCTTTATTATTTGTACTTCTAATATTATGTGCTTCATCTATAATAATTACCTTATTCTCTACAATCTTATCATTATATTTTTCATTAATACGTTTCATGAAACTATCATATGTAAATATTTCATATCTTTTCTTTAATAAATTTTTAATATTAATATTATCTTTTTTATTTTTATCATTATTAAATGCGTTTTCATATATATTGAGTAATTTAATATAATTATCTCCAGTACATTGATTTAATAACTCCTTAAATGTTTTAAAATCATAATTAAAAATTTCCTTACTGAAATTCTCTTCTAATGCTTGAGGCATTATTACCCATATATGCGGTTCTGTAGTATCCATTATTTTTGTTGATAATAATGCTTCTGTTAGTGTAATAGCTGTACAAGTTTTACCAACACCAACGCCATAATATAACATAATACTTCTATATGGAGTTCTATATGAAAGATATTGACTTATAAAATGTTGATATAGGGTTGTTTCAAATTTACCACATAATTCATTAGATACTCTATTGAAATCTTCTATAGTTCTTATAGTTGGAAACTTACTTATTTTATGTATTGAAAATTCCTTATTTTTTGCTATTTTTTTCTCAAAATTTTCATCATCCATATCAGGATAATATAAATCTAATTGTGAAAATTCTTTAGATGACGAAGGTAACGAATAAGATGATGGCGATTGAGATTTATGAGGCGATTGAGATTTATGAGGCGATTGAGATTTATGAGGCGATTGAGATTTATGAGGCGATTGAGATTTATGAGGCGATTGAGATTTATGAGGCGATTGAGATTTATGAGGCGATTGTTTAATCAATTTAGTAGGTTTTTGAAGTTTAATAGATTTGGGTGGTTTAGGTGGTTTAGGTGGTTTAGGTGGTTTAGATGGTTTAGATGGTTTAGATGGTTTAATTTTATTACATCTTCCTGTTTCTAAATTTCTTATTTGATCTTCTTTACATTTTTTAACACATTTTCCTGTTTTAGGATCAATTTCTTTACCTTCAGGGCATTCTTTTATACAACGACCCGTCTTTGGATTTAAAATTTTACCTTCAGGACAACTTTTAATTTTAATCATTATCTATTTACATTAAAGATTTATTATTTATTATGCTGTGAGCCTTTTTAAATATCTTTATTCTTTCGGTATTATGATTTTTAATATGATTTAA
>Ga0209355_1001136_pt1 | contig 15295 bp, 12 predicted proteins | sample LauGreSBDMM110SN_3_FD_187563 | JGI IMG/M metagenome (GOLD analysis project Ga0209355, IMG submission 187563) | Freshwater lake microbial communities from Lake Michigan, USA - Sp13.BD.MM110.SN (SPAdes) (version 2) | ecosystem: Environmental > Aquatic > Freshwater > Lake | place: Lake Michigan...
GGGCGTTCACTTGACGCTGGACATGGGCGGGCAAGCCAAGTTTGGGCCCGATGTGCAGTGGGTGAACGACCCCGAAGACTTGGTCGTCTCCCGAGACCACGAAGCAGCTTTTTACCAAGCCGTGCGCGCCTACTGGCCGGACTTGCCCGATGGTGCGCTGCAACCGGGCTATGCGGGCATGCGACCGAAAATTTCAGGCCCGGGCCAAGCGGCGGCTGATTTTGTGTTGCATGGCCCCAGCGACCATGGATTGCCAGGGTTGGTCAACTTGTTTGGCATCGAGTCACCGGGATTGACCAGTTCGCTGGCCATTGCACAGGCCGTGTCGCGCAACTGGGCGGCGGAGCAGATCTCATAAATTAGAGTTGGTACGTTCAAAACGAAGTTTCTGAGGCATTTAAATTCTTGACGAACGAAGAAAGCAGTTTTACAGAATAACGCACGCCCGATTTCATCTCCGAAGTATCCACCTTCGCAGTGTTACAAGCTTCTGCCTCGAGTTGGGACCCTTATGATGGCATCAACATGGTTGTCTTGAGCAGCCGAATGGAAAGTGCTTACACCGGCGTCAAAAAACTGATTTAGAAAATTCCACGTGGCATCAAAAATCAAATCAATTCATCTCAACTGAATATCGGCTCGTTGAACAATATCTTTGAGCCGTTCAATGTCTTCCAATATAGACTTTCGAAATTGCTCGGGCGTATTGGCAACGATTTGACTGTCTTCGTATCCAAACTTTTTAAGCGATGCACGCGTGATAGGTTCATTCAGGCAGGCAACAATTTCTGTGTGCAAAACAACCATGATATCTTTGGGTGTTTTGGGTGGCGCAAAAAAACCAAACCATAAAGTTCCTAAATAGGGAAGCATGGAAGGAAAGGTTTCAATCACTGTGGGTACATTGGGCCTTGATTGCAAACGCTCTTTAGACATAACGCCGATGAGGCGAATTTTTCCGCTATCAAGTGCCGCTTGCGCACCACCCAAATCGGTCATTGCAACTTCAACCACTCCGCCCATCAGGGCACTTAAAAAAGGACCCGTGCCACCCGGAAAAGGCACATGAGTCATCTTAATGCCTGTTGTTGTTGAGAGGGCTTCTGTAGAAACATGATTGACTGATCCCACACCCGCAGTGGCATAGTTCAATTGACCAGGTCTTGCTTTTGCATAATTGACCAAATCAGTGATAGTTTGAATTGGAAGAGTTGAATTGACATACAAGCCTTGAACCCCAGAGCCTAATTTGGTGATCGGTTCCAATTCAGTTCTCACATCAAAAGCAGGATTTCGGGATGTCACCAAATCTGTCACTGTTGCACTCGCAGCCAAAATGATGGTGTGACCATCAGGCAAAGCGGTACTCACAAACTTAGCACCTAGAATTGCGTTAGCACCTGGCTTGTTAACCACGAGTACGGGTTGCTTGAGTCTTGGCGCCATACAGATCGACAAAATACGAGCCAAAGAATCTCCAGGCCCAGCACCATAGGGAACGACCAGTTGAATAGGCTTAGTTGGAAAATCTGCAGCGCACACCGGAAAAAAAAATAAAGCACTCATACCAAAAATTAATCTGGCAAGTAAGTTTTTATGGCACATAATTTTCCTGTTTAAAAATTAACCTATTCACAAATTAAATCACATGCATTCTTTGCATACGCTCAATGTCCTGCGGGCTATATCCTAGTTCGCGCAATATAGCCACATTGTGTTCGCCGTGGCGTGGCGGTGCAGAGGTGATTTGAGGCCCGCCATGCGCCATCGTAAATGGCGCAACTGGCACATGCACATTTTTGATGCCAGCCATTTCGGGCAAGGTATGCATAAAACCTCTGGCCTTGACTTGCTCAAAGTTGACTGACTCTTGTAGATTTCTTACTCGACCAGCAGGCACACCAATATTTGAAAAAATTTGCTCCCATTCATCGGCTGTTTTAGTAGGTAATATTTTTTCTAATTCTGTTCGCATGCGTGGTGCGTTATTCCAAATCTCTGGCCACGAATTGTATGAAGCAAACTCCGCATTACCCAGTTCATCCCACATGCGTCTGTTTTGTCTAAAGTTGTATGCGCCCAATTGCAAAAATGTATCCTTGGCGCGGTAAATATCCGTACCCGCTTCTGGTGGTTGTTGAATTTTTTCACCCGAATAGGCTGCATGCACTGCTGCTGGGCCCATCAGCACCAACGCCAACTCAAACATCGAACAATCGATTTGCTGGCCTTGTCCCGTTTTTTCTCGCTGATACAACGCGCTTGAAATGGCAAAAGCAGCGGCCAAACCAACTCCATAGTCAATCATAGGCGCAGCAGATTTAGTTGGAAATCCTTTGGCATTGGCACCTGTTGAGTGTGCGATACCTGACATGCCTTGCAACACCGGGTCGTAACCGTTGCGGGTCGCCATGGGCCCTGTCCCACCAAATGCGGTTATAGAACAGTAAATAACACGTGGGTTGATAGCTTTGATAGCCTCATAACCTAAATCAAGTTTTTCAAACGCGCCTGATCGAAAATTTTCAATCACAACATCTGCATCTTTTGCTAATTTTTTAAAAACCTCTAATCCATCAGGCGTTTTCAAATCAAGTGACAACGCGCGCTTGTTTGAGTTTTGAAGCAAATAGTTCAAGCCCAGACCCGCATCATTGAGTTCGGTTACTGGCCCTCGACCTCTTACTGGGTCTGGCATATCTGGCGCTTCAATTTTGATGGTTTTCGCACCCATTAACGCCAATAAAAAACCGCAATATGGACCAGCCAACACATGCGTTGCATCCACAACCTTGAGTCCCGCAAACGCTCTTTTATCCACCAAAATTATCCCCTTAAAAAATAAAAATGTTGATGTCGCCGTTGGCACCCATGGTCAATCGATCGTTATTGCTTAATAGGTTTCTTTGCTTTAGTATGAGACTAGGTCGAGATTTAAAGAGAAGAGACAACAAGTGAAATTAAAAACACAACAATTAAAGAAGCATATTGGTGCAGTTACATCTTTAACTACACTTTTTAAGCCTCAATCAGTTGCCGTGGTTGGCGCTTCCCCCGATCTTGGAAAACCAGGTGGTCGCTGTCTCGCATATTTGAGTAAATACGATTTCTCTGGTCTTATCTACCCGATTAACCCTCGGTACAGTCATATAGGTGACATCCCCTGCTACCCCGATTTCAAATCGCTACCAACACCTGTTGACTTGGTGATTTTATTGGTTCCTGCCGACAAAGTATGTGTTTATCTGGAAGATGCCGCCGATGCTGGTACCAAAGCAGTAGTCGTCTGTTCCAGTGGGTTTGCTGAAGCAGGAGACACGGGAATCGAGTTACAAAAAAAATTAATTGAAACTGCGAACCGACGTGGCTTGGCAGTCGTGGGGCCTAATTGCTTAGGAATGGTTGATCTGCATCAACCCATGGTTGCCAGCTTCAGCACATCATTATCAACAGACCTAACGCTGCAATCAGGCCCCATTGCTTTTGTATCTCAAAGTGGTGCCATGGGAATGGCTGTTTTTACTCAGGCTCAAGCAGAAGGAATCGCTGTCGGTAAGTTTATTAGCACTGGCAATGAGGCCGTACTCGATTTCACTGATTTTTTAGAATACTTTATCGAAGATCCTAATGTGAAATTGATATTGGGCTATATTGAAGGCGTGCGCGATGGCCGTCGATTTGTAAATGCGGCAAGAAAAGCGCGCGCTGCTGGCAAGTTTGTTGCAATACTAAAAGTAGGCAAATCTAAAGCTGGTGAGCGTGCCAGTCAATCACACACGGGCGCATTGGCTGGTGCCTCTCATATTTATGAGGCTGCGTTTCGCAGAGGCGGCATTTTGTCGGTCAATGACATTCGCTCGCTCACTGATATTGCCGCACTTGCTCCCGATCAAGGCACGGTCAATGGCCCAGGCGTTGGCATTATCAGCATGTCGGGTGGTGCTGGCGTGATGATGGCAGATGCATGTGGCGTCCACGGTTTAGATGTCGTCACACTTTCTCAAGCCACACTGGACAATTTGAGTCAGTGCTTGCCCGCATACTCAGGCATGAGCAACCCAGTGGACTATGGTGCCATATATGGTGACATGGACGCTGTTCAAGCGTGCATCACCCATGTGGCCAATGATCCCCATGTGAAAGTGGTGTTGGTATTCATAGGTATGTCGCCCAACTTGCATGGTGTGATCGAACAACGAATTGCAGACGTTCAAAAGCAATGCGGCAAAAGAATTATTACCGCTTGGCTTGCTGGCCCCGTTGCAGGTCTGCTCGCACTGAGAAAATTAGGCGTGCCTTGTTATGTTGAGCCCGAAAGAGCAGTAGCCGCCGCCGCCTACTTGGTTCAATTGGGAAAACAGTTTAATGGTCCTGATCTACACATGAGTCATCAGCAAAGCGGCAAGGAGCAATCTGCCATTGCTCAGTTAAAAAAATACATCCGATCGGGTCGTACCACGTTAAGCGAAAGCGAAGTCAAGCAATTGGTGAGCGCTTACGGTATTCCCATTGGCCAAGAGACGCTGGTGATCGATGAAGATCAAGCGCAAGCAATTGCCGATAGCATCCAAAAACCTTTGGCAGTTAAAGTGTCTGCGGCCCAATTGCTGCACAAGTCAGATGCTGGTGCAGTCAAACTCAATGTCAAACCTGCCGATGTCAAAGCTGCTTTTAAAGCCGTTGTTGCTGCGGCCAGTGCCGTTGTTGGAGCTAAGGGTGTGGATGGAGTGTTGATTCAACCCATGGCTCAGGCAGGAATGGAGATGCTGGTTGGACTTCGATTTGATACGCAATTTGGTCCAACCGTGACATTGGCTTTAGGTGGTATCAGCAGCGAAGTGATGGCCGACGCCGTCACAGAGTTAGCCCCATTGGATTTTGAGCTGTCTTATGACATGATCAGTCGGTTGCGCTGCGCGCCTTTGCTTGCGGCGTTTCGGGGTCGACCCGCACATGACAGGGAAGCGCTCGCGCAAGTTCTGGTTAATATGAGTCGCCTAGCAATGGATGCAGGTGAGATGTTGCTTGAACTCGATCTCAACCCAGTGATCGTTCATATAGAAAAAAATTCGTGTACTGTAGTCGATGGTGCTGCAGTATTGGGCGCAGATATTTAAGAAGGAGAACAAATGAAAGCTTTGCGTAACAATGCTGCGGTTATTGGGCTAGGAACCAAAATCACAACACGTGATGATCCCAAAATTAATTCATTGCAGTTGCAACTTGCAGCATGCTCGGATGCCATCAAGGACGCTGGCATTGATCGACATCAAATCGGCGCTGTATTTACATGTCGAGCTCCCATGGGTTACACATCCATGCAGTTTAATCTTCGCGTCGTGCAAGAGTTAAAAATTGTTCCCTCACTCACCTCTGAAATCACAGTTCATGGTGCGGGTGTTTTAGGAACACTCGCCCATGCAGCGATGGCCGTTAATTCAGGTGTCGTCGATTACGCACTGTGCTGCAGTGGTTGTACGGGACCCATCTGGACTGACTTGGTCAAGGTTAATGCTTCAATTGAAGCAGATCTTCAATTTGAAGCACCCTATGGTCCAACCACACCATCGCTCTATGCGCAATGGGCGCAGCGCTACATGTATGAGTTCAATATTAAACCTGAAGACTTGGCCATCATTGCTGTAGAAAATCGCAGATGGGCATTGGATCACCCCGATGCAGCGATGCGAAGCAAAGGTCCCTTAACCGTGGAGCAAGTGGTCAATTCAAAGATGCTTGCTTCACCGATTCGAATCTTGGATAGCAGCACTTGGTTTAAGGGTGGATTTGGTACCGCAGTGATTGTGGCGCGTGCAGACAAAGTTCGACCCGAACACAAGCCCATTTATATCAGTGGTTTTGGTGAAGCTGTTACCCATGAATGGCTCACTGACCGCATGCATCTCAGTGGCGTAGAGCCTTCAATGACTCCTAACCTTACCACCACAGGGGCAAAAATTGCAGCAGATAGAGCTTATGCAATGTCCGGACTTAAGCCCAGCGACATTGACTTAGCTGAAACGTCTGTTCCATTTACATTTGCCAACATGATGGCACTTGAAGATTTGGGTTTTTGCAAAAAAGGTGAAGGTAAAGATTTTGTTAGATCGGGTGGCATCAGTTATGACGACGGATTGCCATTCAATACAAACGGTGGTTATTTGAGTTTTGGTCAAGCTCCACACGGCCTGCATATGGCTGTTGAAGCATTACAGCAATTGCGTGGTGAAGCCATGGGCAAACAAGTAAAAAATGCGCGACATGCCATGGCGCATTTTCACGGTGGCCCATTGGCGAGTCATTGTGTCATGATTTTTAGCAATCAGGAGGGTTTGTAATGGATATCGATTGGGGACTCGGCGTTCCGCTCATGGCGGGACCCTATCAAATGGGTTTGTATGAACCTTCACCAGAAACAGTTGGCTTTTGGGAGGGCGTCAAACGTGATCAGTTGATGATCAAACGTTGCTCTTCGTGCAGGGCCTATCATCATCCGCGACGAATTTTGTGCACCCATTGCAATACATCCGAATTCGATTGGGTTCAAGCGAGTGGCAACGGTATTGTTTACACATTCAGCACCGTGCACCGCGCACCCAGGCCTGAATTTGATGCGGATTTACCATACACCGTTGGACTGATTGAACTTGAAGAAGGCATCTACTTCTTTTCAAGAATTTTGCCGCCACCTGGCAAAGAGGTCAGCATTGGTGCCCAGGTCAAACTGACGTTTAGAGAAACTGGGCCTAGCGGGCGCTTACCCGCTTTTCAAATCACATCGTAATTCAAGTTATAAATTGAACAAGGAGATGACCATGAAATTTTTTTCATTGATTCTGTTGGCTACTTTGGGCTTGCATGCCAATGCACAGACATCGTCTTCCAATGCGGTTACACGTATCGTTGCGCCCTATGCTGCTGGTGGAACAGCTGATTTTTTGGCAAGACAATTTGCGGAAAAACTCAAAGGCACCCTTGGCAATATATTGATTGAAAATCGTGCAGGTGCCAACGGCATGGTTGGCGCTCAATTTGTTTCGCGCGCACCAACCGATGGCACAACATTGCTTATGCCTGGTCCATCCGTTGTGGTGATTAATCCGCACGTTTACAACACGCCAGGATTTGATCCTCTTAATGATTTAACACCCGTGGCCAATATGACAGTGAGCGCCTCTGCTCTTTTCATTGCGGCCACTCACCCAGCAAATGACGTCAAAGAATTTTTAGCATGGGCTCGTGCACAAAACAGACCTATGCGTTTTGGCTCTGCAGGCACTGGTGGTGTATCGCATATTTGGATTGAACTGTTTGGCACCGCCACCAAAATGGAAACAATGCACATTCCATACAAAGGGGTGAGTCAAGCCACTACGGATGTGATTGGTGGACAAATTGATGGTCAATTTTCGGATGTTGCTCCGCATATTCCGTTGGTTAAAGGTGGTCGCCTCAAAATGATTGGACTGGTTGGCCCTCAACGCAACCCCGCACTACCCAACATACCCACATTTGCAGAACAAGGATATCCAGGCATTGATGGCATAAGCCGCTATGGTATTTTTGCACCAGCCAAAACCCCCCCTTCAGTGGTGAACAAAATTGCTGAAGCTGTTGCGAAATCATTAGAAGATCCAAAATTTGTTCAGCAGTTGGCTGAATATGGCATGGCTGCATCTTTTCTAGGTCCACCTGAATTTGCCAAATTGTTAAAGGCCGACTCTGAATGGTGGGGAAAAGTAGTCTCAACTTATAAAATAAAAAATGAATAATTAAATGGGCGGCAGTTAAGAAACTGACTTCAACATGGAAGTAACCGATCTTGAAATCTAGCAAGTACCTACCCTTAATATCCCTCACGCCATCCAACCATCAGTTATTCAAAGTTGTACTTCGTGCTTGAATTCGCCCTGATTTAATGAATAGAAATGCAAATAACTATGATGGGACATGGTTTGGCATTTGTTGGTCCGTGAAGGAGCAGTCAAAATACAACCTACAGCTGATCGACCTGGTCTAGGTTGAGTTTCCTGGAAAGACGAGTACATTGGGTTAGGAGAAAAATATGGACTTATCAATCAAGGCGATTGACTGCGTGGTCAATCCGATCACGCCGGAGATCATGGCCACTCGTCCGGCGTGGTCAAAAACGTTTTGGACCCAAAAAATCGGTCGCAAGACTGATGATTTGATGGGCTTGACCCATGACAAGATGCTGGAAGCAATGGATGCGGCGGGCATAGAGCGGTCCTTCCTGTTGGCCGTCAAGATCGGTCGACTGGGCCTGCCGGGCAGCTGGCACCTGCCCTATGAGGTCGTCGCTGATGCGGTGCAGAAGTACCCAGATAGGTTTTATGGCGTTGCGGGGATTGATCCGACACAGGGCATGCAGGGTGTGCGCGACTTCGAGCGCTCGGTGCGTGAATACGGCTTTATTGGCGCACACGGATATCCGCATTGGTTTGATCTTGCGCCCGATCACCCACGGTGGTACCCGTTTTACGCCAAATGCTGCGAGTTGGACGTGCCGATACAGCTGCAGGTTGGGCAGTCCCTTAACTACACCGCCGAGCAGCGCCTGCCCAGCGTCGGCCGCCCGATCACGCTCGATGCAGTTGCCTGCGATTTGCCCGAGCTCAAGTTGATCGGCATTCATGTGGGTATCCCCTGGACCGACGAGATGATCGCTATGGCCTGGAAACATGACAACGTGTACATCGGCTGTGACGCCCACAGCCCTAAGTACTGGCCTCAGTCGTTTGTCCAATTCATCAACACCTTTGGCAAGGACAAGGTGATTTTCGGCACCGACTATCCGGTGCTGGATTTCGAGCGCACCCGCCGCGAGATCGAGGACCTTGGCCTGCGTGAGGACTCCAAGCGGCGGCTCTATCGCGATAACGCGATTCGCTTGTACAAGCTTAAGGATTGAGTATGGGAAGCCGCAGGGTTTAGAACGCAGGCGAGTGGCGCCCTGGCTGGCACATTTGGCCGGATAGCTCCTGTACACAGCTCTTTGGCCCTCATCAGGGTTCAACTCGAATTCAAACTAGCCCTAGCGCTGATCCACAAAACGCTTGAGCTTGAGTGAGCCGTTCAGCCCGTAGATCGCAGTGGCCTCCACACATTCGACCAGTGGCGTGACGCCGGTGGCCTGCTTGACAGCCAGGCTCACCAGCGGCGCCTTGTCGGCCATGGCGCCGGCGCCAGCGATCCGTATGCGCAGCCGGTCCATCGAAAAAGGGTCGGCCATGTTCTCCCGCTCGACCAGTGCCTGATACTCACTCACCCCTTCGACCGCCAGTACCGCCGCCTCCACCACCGTCGGGTTGACCAGCATGCCCTTGATCTTGACCAGATCGTCGGCGCGCTGCGGCATTTCGGTGAACCTGTCTGTTGTCGCACCGCAATGCGGGCAGGCACTGCGCGAAAGCACTGACAAGTCGCCAGTGGAATAGCGCAGCAGTAGCGTGCCGCGGCGGTTCAGGTGGCTGATGACCACCAGGCCGCGCTCGCCGTCGGGCAGGGGTTTGTGGGACTCGGTGTCGACTACCTGCACATGAATGTCTTCAGGTAGTGGGTTGTGAAAGCCGCCGCCGGGGCAGCATTCGGTAAAGCCGCCTTGAATCTCGGTGATGCCATAGGAGACATTGATAGTTGCCTTGCGCGCACCTGCTGCTTGAAGGCATTGCTCGAAGTTCGAACGCAGAGCCGGGGTGACGGCTTCGCCAGTGATGTATGCCAGCCTCACCCTTGAAAAATCAGCGCCGATTTCGGCTGCCCGCATCAGCACGCGGCGCACATAGCTGGTCACGCCCCACAAAATCGTGGCGCGGGTGCGCTCGATGCCTTCGACCACCTCGTCGAGTTCTGAACCCAAATGAAAATGCGGCGAAGGCCGGCCTGGTAGCAGGTTGACCACCGGAATTTTCATCGCTGCGCCGGCGGCGCTGACGCGGTGGTAGGCGCCGTGCGGGTATACCGTCAGCGGGCATAAATTGGCAATCAGGTCGTTACCGCGAACGCCGCGCAGACCGAGGATGCGCTTGTACATCGCGATCACGTTGTAAAAGTCGTAGGCGGTCGACACAAAAGGCGTGGGTTTGCCACTGGATGTGCCAGTGGTGTACATCGTGTCCCACACAACCTGCATTTCCGCAGGCACATCGCTTGAGCCCAGCAAAAAAGATTGCGGATTGCCCATGAAGTCGTGCTTACTGGTCAGGGGCAATCGCGCCAGGTCTGCAGTGCCATGAAAGTCTGCGCGGCTCAATCCCAGTTTGGAAAACAGTTGCCGATAGTGTGGGTGGCTTGTGCAGACCAAGTCCATGGTCTGCGCAAAATGGCGCTCCTGCGCTGCCTGGATCTCTTCGCGCGGCCGAAAAATCAGATCGGGGACAAAGGCGAGTGTGTTCATGAATGACCCATGATCGCATACAATTTTGATTGCAGAACTCTGCCAACCCTGCGATTTTTGGCTTCATATTGGAGTCAAGGGCGCGATCAGGAGATCAGTATGAGAGCCGCTTTCACGGGTTACTTTGGTTTGTGTGCCTATGAGCCAAGATGCCAATTGCTCTCATCTGGCGCCGGGTTGAGGCATGCGGTGGTAGCTGCCTTGACCGTATTTGTTACCAGTTTGACTTTCGCACAAGCTGCCATCGCGCAGAGCTTTCCACTCAAACCGATTCGATTGGTGGTGCCCTTTGCCGGCGGCGGTGTGACTGACGTGATGGCGCGTTTGGTTGGAGGTGAAATGGCCAAGCATCTTGGCCAGCCCCTTGTGATCGACAATCGATTGGGTGCCGGTGGCGCGATCGCAGCCGAGTTTGTGGCCAAGGCGCCGGCTGACGGCTACACACTGTGTTTTTGCACCACGGGGCCAATGGCGCTCATTCCCATCCTCGATCCAAAGTTGCCCTATAACCCACTGCGCGACCTGGTCCCTATCAGTCACCTGCATAACGTAGACAACGTCATCATCGCGCGAGCTGATCTGCCAGCCAATACCATCGCGCAGGTGGTCGCCCTGGCGCAAGCCAGCCCCGACAAGATCACTTACGGTACGCCCGGAATAGGCGGTCCGCAACATTTGTCTGGCGAGCTGATGAACAGCATGGCAGGCATCAGGCTGCTTCATGTGCCTTTCAAGGGGGAGGCGCCATCCATCACTGACCTGATGGGCGGGCAGATCGACCTGGTCTTTGCTTCAGTTCTAGCTGCAATGCCCCACATCAAGTCAGGCAAGGTCAAGGCAATTGCGGTGCCGCACCGCACGCGCGCCAAATTGTTGCCTCAGGTCCCGACAGTGGCGGAGTCTGGTTACCCGGGCTACGAGATCTCTAACTTTGTTGGCATCAACGCGCCGGTCGGAACGCCTGCGATAGTGATTGATCGGCTCTATGCCGCGGTGGCTGTGGCCATCTCCACAACGGCGGTGCAGGAACGCATGATCTCTGAGGGTCTCACGCCTGTGGGGAGCCGGCCCGAAGCTTATGCCGACTTCCTGCGCAGCGAGCATGACAAGTGGACGCGTGTCATCAAACAGGCCGGCTTGACTCGTCAGTAGCTTTTTATCCAGCAAAGGCAAGCACTTAGGCATATCCACATAAGTGCATGGGATTCTGAAATGGGAAAACGGATAGCAAGGGTTCATGTTCTTGCGCTCATGTCACCGCTCCTCAACCTGGGCTCGGACCAGAGATCTATGGATTCCGATACCAGATCACCTCTGCTTAGCTTAGGGCGCTGATTTGCCCGCTTGGTTGTGGCCACCTGCCAAAGCAGCGCAGTGGTGCGCGAAGTGATCGGCCAAAAAAGTGGCAATGAAGTAGTAGCTGTGGTCGTAGCCGGGTTGCATGCGCAAGCTCAGGGGATGGCCGACAGCCGAGCACGCGGCCTGCAGCAGATCTGGCCGAAGTTGGCTGGATAGAAATTCGTCCGCACCGCCCTGGTCCACGAGCAGGGGCAACTTCTCTTGACGGGCCAGCTTGATCAGTTCAACCGCGTCCCAGTGCTTCCAAGCTTCGGGGTCGGTGCCCAGGTAAGCAGCCAGAGCCTTTTGGCCCCAGGGCACTTGCGATGGGGCCACGATGGGCGAAAACGCAGAGACGCTCTGGTAGCGCCCAGGGTGGCGCAGCGCTGTGACCAGCGCGCCATGGCCGCCCATGGAGTGGCCAAAGATGCTGCGCATCTGGTTGGCCGCAAAGTGCTGCTCGATAAGCGCGGGCAGTTCTACCGCCACATAGTCTTGCATGCGGTAGTGCGCTGCCCAGGGGGCCTGGGTGGCGTTCACATAAAAGCCTGCACCCTGGCCCAGGTCGTAGGCCGGTTCGTTGGCCACCGCCTCGCCGCGTGGGCTGGTGTCTGGCGCGACCACGATGACACCATGGCGCGCTGCATGCGCCTGAGCGCCAGCCTTGGTGATGAAGTTCTGCTCGGTACAGGTCAGCCCCGAAAGCCAGTAAAGCACCGGGCATTTCTGTCCGCGCAATGCCGGCTCGGGCAAATACACCGCCAGTTTCATCTCGCAACCGAGCGTTGGAGACGCGTGCTTCCACACTTCCTGGCAGCCGCCAAAGCTGGCGTATTGATCAACGCGCTGCATGATCGGCCCCGCTTTCAGTAGTGAACCACCGAGCGGATGGACTTTCCTTCGTGCATCAGGTCAAACGCATGGTTGATGTCCGTCAGCGGCATGGTGTGCGTGACGAAAGGCGCGAGCTGAATGCGACCGGCCATCGCGTCGTCCACCATGCCTGGCAATTCGCTGCGACCCTTGACGCCGCCAAAGGCCGTGCCCAACCAGCGACGACCCGTGACCAACTGAAAGGGGCGGGTCGATATTTCCTGCCCTGCGCCAGCCACGCCAATGATGACCGACTGACCCCAACCACGGTGAGCGCACTCCAGTGCAGCGCGCATGACCTGCGTATTACCAATGCACTCAAAGCTGTGGTCCACACCCCAGCCCGTCATCTCCACGATCACCTGTTGGATGGGTTTGTCATGGTCTTTGGGGTTGATGCAATCGGTCGCGCCGAACGTGCGCGCCAGATCGAACTTGGATGGATTGGTATCAATGGCGATGATGCGACCGGCCTTGGCCAATTGGGCACCGTGAACCACGGCCAGACCGATACCCCCCAAGCCAAAGACGGCCACGGTGTCACCCGCTTGCACCTTGGCGGTGTTCTTGACGGCACCCAGGCCGGTGGTCACACCACAGCCCAACAGGCACACCTGCTCGGGGTTGGCGTCGGGACGGATTTTGGCCAGTGAGACCTCGGCCACCACGGTGTATTCGCTGAAGGTCGAGCAACCCATGTAGTGATAGACCGGCTGACCCTGGTAAGAAAAACGAGTCGTGCCGTCGGGCATCACGCCCTTGCCCTGGGTGGCGCGCACCGCCACGCAGAGGTTGGTTTTTCCCGATTTGCAAAAGAGGCATTCGCCACATTCGGCGGTGTACAAAGGAATCACATGGTCCCCTGGCTTCACGCTGGTGACGCCTTCGCCCACCTCCACCACGATGCCAGCGCCCTCATGGCCCAGCACCGCAGGAAAGATGCCCTCCGGGTCATCGCCCGACAGGGTGAAAGCATCGGTATGGCACACGCCGGTGTGCGTGATCTTGACGAGCACCTCACCTCTTTGGGGTGGAGCGACATCGATCTCGACAATTTGCAAGGGCTTGCCAGCCTCGAAGGCCACGGCGGCACGGGATTTCATGGAACAAATTCCTCATAAAGCGCAGAAAGACTGCTGGGTCAGCCAACTGCGGTGTGAAAAAGATTGCGAACTCAAATCAGTGTAAGGCCAGGTGTTGATCTGATGGGTGCGCTAAAACCCATTTTTATCCAACCACTCGTTCACAACGGGGATCCAAAATCTACCGCCGTTAGATTGAAGCGAGTGACCATTGTCACCCACAGCTGGGGCAGCAAAAAATTCGACCGAAGCTGTTTTGCCAGCAGCACGTGCGGCGTCTGTGAATGCTTTGAACCAAACTTTAGGCGCTTCTTCACCCCAAAATTTATCGTTGGCCGAATAGAGCCAAAGACTGGGAACAACGGTTGTTTTGGCTGGGTTGCTGAGTACTTCGCCAAGTCTGTCTGGTTGACATGACTGACCCGGTGACACATCGGGATTGCCTCCTGTACCTCCAGCAAAATTGATGCAACCCATCACCCCCGGCCAGTTTTGACCGCAGGCTGCAACCGTCGCAAGTCCTCCCACAGATTGCCCAACCAATAACAGGCGATTTTTATCGGTCCAAGTTTGAGTGATCAACCACGCATGGACGGCTTTTACCGCGTGGCTTGCTGCGTTCGCAGTCTTATTGAAATCAGCTCTGCCGGTACAACTATTCCCACGCCATCGCGCCCCATGGTCTTCTGGGTCTTCTGATGTGCTGTCTCCATAGCCAGGGCGTATGGCAGCGACCACGGCAAATCCTCTGCTGTGCCAATAGCGAACCACATCAAAATTCACGGGATTTTTCTGTGCGGCTCTTGAAGCCATTGAACCAGATCGACCGTGAGAAAAAATCACCACTGGCCACGGTTCTTTGGCTTGACCGGATTGACTCTCTGGCGGTTTGAACACGTGAACCGGGATGGTGATGTCAGATGAAGAATAGGGCGATGCATTGACGATCACGCTGACAATTTCAGGGCTCAGTGCTCTTTGATTTCCAACTTGCGAACTGGCCGTTGTGGAGACAAAGTGGCTCGCGACCAAAAGCAGGGGCAGTAATATTTTTTTGATTGGCATGATCGTCTTCAAAGACGTGTGTTGAATGAATGAAGTAAGAAGGGCCTTGGCTATACCTAATCAGGGAAGCTTTTAGGGTTTAGCAGCCCATTGGCTGTGCCATACTAACTCTCATATGTTTCAATTGATATTCTAAAAAGTGATTAAAAACCTCCTATCCGCACTGCTTGCCGCTGCACTGATGGCCCAGTCCGCCCTGGCGCAAACCGACGCCTTTCCGTCCAAGCCGATCCGCATCATCGCTTCCACTTCTCCCGGTGGTCTGACCGATTTGCTCGCCCGCAACCTGGGGCGACTGATGTCCGACTCGCTGGGCCAGCAGGTGGTGGTTGAAAACCGACCTGGCGCGGGCACCCTGATTGGCATGACAGCCTGTGCGCGGGCACCGGCCGACGGCTACACCCTGTGCCTGACCGATAACCAGAGCCTGGTGTTCAATCCGCTTCTTTTCAGCAAGCTGCCCTATGACCCCAAAGGCGACTTTGTCGCCATCGGTGGCGTGGTGCGCACCCCCCATGAC
>Ga0209355_1001137_pt1 | contig 15295 bp, 12 predicted proteins | sample LauGreSBDMM110SN_3_FD_187563 | JGI IMG/M metagenome (GOLD analysis project Ga0209355, IMG submission 187563) | Freshwater lake microbial communities from Lake Michigan, USA - Sp13.BD.MM110.SN (SPAdes) (version 2) | ecosystem: Environmental > Aquatic > Freshwater > Lake | place: Lake Michigan...
AAATATACTGCAATTCAATTTAACTTTAGACGAAACTTCTATTCGATTCTTGCACAGGTAATTCAACTAATCCCAAAAAAAGCAAGCAAATAATTCCTATATTTGACCGATTTTTATTAACACAAAAATACAGTAGTATCATGAAATTATTAGAGGGAAAAGTTGCGATTATCACAGGAGCTAGTCGTGGAATTGGAAAGGGAATCGCCGAAATATTTGCAAAAAATGGCTGTAATGTAGCCTTCACTTATAGTTCTTCGGCCGAATCTGCCTTGGCACTCGAGAAAGAATTAATTGCTTATGGCGTCAAAGCCAAAGCCTACCAATCAAATGCCGCTGATTTTACGTTAGCCCAAGAATTTGTAGATGCTGTTTTGGCAGAGTTTGGAACTGTAGATATTTTAATCAACAACGCCGGAATTACCAAAGACAATTTATTAATGCGCATGACCGAAGACGATTTTGATCAAGTAATTGACGTGAATTTGAAATCGGTATTTAATATGACCAAAGCGATTCAAAAAATAATGCTGAAAAATAAAGCCGGATCAATCATCAACATGAGTTCGATTGTGGGCGTAAAAGGAAATGCCGGACAAACCAATTATTCGGCTTCCAAAGCAGGAATTATTGGCTTTACCAAATCAGTGGCCTTAGAATTGGGATCAAGAAACATTCGTTGTAACGCGATTGCGCCTGGTTTTATCGAAACCGAAATGACGGCCAAATTAAATCCCGAAGTAGTGCAAGGCTGGCGCGATGGAATCCCGATGAAACGCGGAGGTACATCAGAAGATATTGCCAATGCCTGTTTGTTTTTGTCTTCTGATTTGAGTTCCTACATTACTGGCCAAGTGCTGCACGTAAATGGAGGTTTATTAACCTATTAATTCCGCTGATATTCCAGTGAAAACCCTATGATTTCATCTTCCTTTTTTATTCTTATCGGAATAGTCTTGGTTGCCCTAGGGATTTCCTATTATCAGTACCTATACAAAGCCAAAAGTAAAACCAACACGGTCTTGTTTTTGGCTTTTCTGCGTTTTTGTAGTGTTTTTACCTTGTTGCTGTTGTTGTGGAATCCGCTGTTTACCAATACCAAGTATGAGGAATACAAAACGCCGTTGCCCATTATATTTGACAATTCGAGCTCAATTCCCGAATTAAAAGCCAGAAAACAAGCACAAGATTTGTATGCTCAACTCAAGGATTCCAAAGAATTGTCTGATAAATTTGCCGTTCAATATTTGGGCGTTGATGCCGAATGTGGACCGTTGACACAACTCAATTTTACTGGAAAACAATCGCGATTGGATCAGGCCGGAAAACAGCTCAGCTTGTTGTACCGCAACCAAAACTACCCAGCGTTATTTATTACCGACGGAAACCAAACTGCCGGTAGTGATTTTGTGTACAGCTTTGGCAACTCAAATCCTGTTTATCCTATAGTTTTGGGCGATACCATTGCATATTTTGATCTAAAAATAGATCAGGTTCAAGCGAACAAATATGCCTTTTATAAAAATAAATTTCCGGTAGAAGTGCAGCTCAGTTACAACGGAACCCAAGCCTGTACTAACCAGCTCAAGTTGATGCAAGCCAATCGAATAGTGTACACCCAAACAGTCACTTTACAGCCCAATCAAGCAGCGCAAATGATTTCTTTTTTGGTGCCCGCTACCCAATTGGGACCACAACTTTATGAGGTGGTAGTTCAATCACCCAAACCCGAAAAAAACCGGATCAATAACAGCAAAAAATTTCTGGTCGACATACTTGATCAACGCCGCACTATCGCAATTGTTTCGTCCATAAGTCATCCAGATATTTCGTCTTTAAAACGGTCAATTGAGCACAATGGACAATCGAAAGCAGAAATTGTAAAGCCTGCAGATGCTAGCTCCTTAGCAGATTATGCTGTGGTGATTTTGTATCAGCCAACTAGCAAATTTGCAAAAATTTATGCCGATGTTAAACGGGCCAAAATACCGCATATGGTGGTGACCGGTATGCAAACTGATTTTTCTTTTTTAAATCAACAGCAGTCTGATTTGACGTGTAGAATGAGTACCCAGACCGAAGAGTTTTTACCTCAATTTAAAGATCAATTCACGCTTTTTGCATCTGATGATTTGGGCTTCGACCAATTTCCTCCGCTGCAAAATCCATTTGGAACAATTTCTGCTGCGGCTTCAACTGCGGTATCATTGGAAGCAAAAATTCAAGGTGTTGATACCCAACAACCGCTATTGTGTTTTGGTGGAGGCGAATATCGTACTGCCTATTTATTGGGAGAGAATAGTTGGAAATGGCGGATGCACTTTCATGTTCAAAACAAATCTTACGACAAATATGATGTGTTTGTTGATAAAATAATGCAATACTTGGCCAGCACGACTGCTAGAAAATCCTTGGTAGTTGATCACGAACGCTTTTATAATGCAGGTGAAGAATTAGTAATCACGGGACAATATTTTACTAAAAATTTTGAGTTTGACGAAAATGCAAAACTGCAATTGCAATGTGTCAATACCAAAACAAAAGCTACACAAACCTTGGAAATGCTTAAGCAAGCTTCCTATTTTAATGCCAATTTAGAAGGTTTGGGGGCGGGCAAATATACATTTACCGTAAAAGAAACCCAAAGCAACACTACCTATAAAGGAAGTTTTGAGGTATTGGATTTTCAAATCGAAAAACAATTTGTCAATCCAAATCGCAAGCAGTTGAACCAATTGGCTATTCATACTAAGGGACAACTGTATTATCCTGCTCAGCTCAATCTACTTATTGATAAACTGTTGAAGAATCCAAACTACCAAAAAATCCAAAAAGAGGTCACCCAAAAAACACCGGTATTGGATTGGATGTATTTGTTGATTTTTCTTGTGTTTACCCTGGCTCTTGAGTGGTTTATCCGCAAATACAACGGTTTGTTGTAAGTAAACTAGTTGGCATTGTAACGCTTGTTTTTTAATCGTGCGGAAGCCGTTTGGTAATAGGAAATGGTTTCATTTATCAAATCCTCGCGTGGTGTTTTGAGTAATTCTTGATCAAAATTTAATTGAAATGCAGCGCCTAATTTTTTATCAAAACGAGGCGTCAACTTCAACTGTTTCACGGCTCGCTTAGGCGAAAGTATGGTGAGCACATTATCTTTTATGAGCCCCAAATTCTGGTAGGTAGCAATTAGCGCACGCGGTTTATAGTTTTTGTCCAAAACGTTTTGTCCGTAAAATTTACTGCTAAAAGAAAAATGTAAAAGTCCAAATAAGGTAGGCATCACATCTATCTGTGACATGAGTTGGGTGTAGTGTTGGGGTGCTACCAATTCTGGACTAAAAATTAGTGCAGGAATTCGGTATTTGTCTAGCGGCAATTCTGTTTTGCCCGAACTCGAAGCACAGTGATCAGATACAATCACAAAAACCGTGTTGTTATACCAGGCTTGTTTTTTTGCTTCGTTAAAAAACTGTCGCAACGCATAATCGGTATATTTTACGCCACCATCTCTAGATTTTGCATCGCCCGGAATGTCAATTTTTCCATTGGGGTAGGTAAACGGTCGGTGGTTGCTCACCGTCATCCAATGATTAAAAAACGGCTTGTTTAGCTTGGCTTCTTCGTTCATTACGCGAATTGCTTTTTTGGCCATGTCTTCGTCGCAAACGCCCCACACATTGGCAAAGCTAATATCAGTTGGCAGTAGTGTTTTCTTGTCTACGATTTCGTAGTTGTTTCCGGCAAAAAAATCTTCCATGTTGTCAAAAAAAGCATCGCCACCATATAAATACTTCACGGTGTAGCCTTTTTGGGCAAATACCGAACCGGTAGTAAATTTATTTTTATTGTCTTGGCGTTTCACCACACTTTCGCCTGGCGTAGGAGGAAGGCATAAGGTTACCGCCTCTAAGCCACGCACAGTACGGTTTCCGACGGCATATAGATTGGTAAATAGCAAACTTTTGGTGGCCAAACTATCTAAAAACGGTGTGATATTTTTGTCATTGCCGTAGGTTTTCATGAAATCGGCACTGAGGCTCTCGATTGTAATGAGCACTACATTTTTACGAAGCTCGGCTGCAGTTGACTTTGGATTCCCGATGGGATTATTGGATGCTACTAGTTGTTCGGCTTGTTGTTCGGGAAGGGTTTTGTAAAATTTAAAGTAATCCAGTTCACTAGTGGTGAATGCCAAGTAAAATTTATACAATCCATTGGCTTGAAGTTCGTTGGCAAATATGTTTTGCGAATTTTCTGCAGAGGCCAATTTAGGAATACCTAGAAAAGCCAATCCAACCAACACGGTGTACACACCTATTAATTTTATTTTTTCAGTAAAAGTGGGCAGGTTGTCCAAGTACTCTTTTGATTTTTTCACAATAAAATAGGTAATGGCCGATGTGACAATAAACAATGAACCAAAAATGGGCACAACTGGATAAGATTGCATAATGTTGCCAATTACTTCGTTGGTGTATACCAAATAATCGACGGCAATAAAGTTGTAGCGCACGCCAAATTCATTCCAAAAGAAATATTCACTGATTGCATTTTGTACAATTAGCAAAACAAAAAGAAAAATAGTGAAGGAAAATAAGGCCAACCGGATTTGGCTGCGGTACTTGGGCAAAAACAACAGCAGACCAAAGAGACTCGTTTTTAATGCGATGAACGAAATGGCAATTTCGGGCAAGGAACCGCCGTATTCATTTAGAATGGTGTTGAAAAAATAAACATAAAGTAGGAGAGTAGACAAACAACCAAAGATGATAAAACCATAGGGTTTGTTGAATTTGTTGTTGGACAAAAACAATAAATAGACCCATAAAAATGCGCTCGCCACCACAAAAACCAATGCGTCTGAAAGACTACCCACGAAAAAAATCTTGAGTAATTCTAATCCCGAGAAACTAGACTGGGTTATGGGGTGAAAAAGCAAAACAATTCTAGAAATGATGCTTATTACCAAGTAAAAAAGAGTAAGTGTATAAAACGGGCTTGTTTTTTTGATGAAATTCATAGTACTAATTTTGAACAAAAATAGGGAAATGAAACTGAATTGCTGGAACTGATTTAGCTGATATTTGTCATTGTTTATTGCTTACTTATTTTTGTACTTTACCTTCACATATTTATTTACTAATTTAATACTCAAACTCCATGAATGACGCCCACTATCACTTAGTAATCAACCATTTTCCAATTATTGGAACTATTTTTGGTTTAGGAATTTTAATTGCAGGACTTGTACTGAAAAAAAGTTTATTGCAAAACACGGCTTATGTGCTTTTTATAGTATCAGCACTCACAGGATTTTTGTCTATGTATACGGGCGAAGGAGCCGAAGAAATGGTTGAGAATTTCCCAACTGTTAGCGAAAACATTATTCACGAACACGAAGAACTTGCCGAGAAATTTGCCGCTGTACTTTATGCTTTAGGTGCAGTTTCGTTGCTCACATTATTTTTGCAACTCAAAAGATATAGTTTTGCAAAAATTGCAACCTATTGCACCTTGGGTTTAGCTTTATTAGCGGTTGTTTTGGGTAAAGAAGTTGGGACTTCAGGTGGTGAAATTCGACATACTGAAATCAGAAAAAATGCGAAAGAAGCGCAAACAAATTCTGCTGAGCAAGTTAACAACACAGAGCAAGACGAAGATTGATCAGCTAAATTTATATAAAAAAAAGCCCCGAGAGTTTAATACTCTCGGGGCTTTTTGTGTTTGGGTAAAATTATTTTACTTTAAAAGTAACGCGTCTCACTAAGGTTCTAGCCTCAGCTGATGTTCCATCAACACTAGTGTCTTCACCGGCTGATACTACATTTAAACGATCTGCGCTAATGCCACCTTTAACCAATACATTTTTAACGCTAACGGCTCTGTCGTTGGACAATTTAACATTCTTAACACTGTCGCCAGATTCGTCTGCATGACCAATAATATCAATTGAAGCAGTTGGGTTATTGCGTAAATAAGTTAACATGAAATCTATACCTTCAGTAGAAACATTAGTTGGTTTTGATTTGTTGACATCAAAGAAAGTTGCAATGTAGCCGTCGTTGATAAACCTAGTCACTAAAGCAGAATCGGTACTTGCCTCAACTGTTTTGGCTACGCTGTCTTTGCTTGCAAAAGAACGAGCCAAAGCAGCTTCCATTTCGTCAGGAATGCCGTTGTTGTTTAAATCTACCATTCTGCCTTTTGTATCAACAGCAACGCCAGCAACAGAATTGTTCTCTACATCTAAATAATCTGGAACACCATCTTTGTCGGTATCGTTCATCAATGTTTCCATTTCTCCAATGCGTTTTTCTAGTGCCTCAATTTCTTTAACTTGTTTGCTTGGAATTACAGCCCAATCTCCATGTTCAGGTTTGTCTCCCAATGAATAGCTTATTCCAAAGGATGCATTTAATAATTTACCAGCTAGGTTATTTTGAGTTTCAGAGTAGTGTCCATCCCAGGCAAAGTGTTGTCTGAAATTAGTAATCATATTAACGTCCAATTGCAAACTGGTTTTTTTAGAAATTCTAAATTGGGGAGTTAATCCAAAAATTACTCCAAAAGTGTTTTCTGTTTTACCAAAATTATCAATTTCACCAACAATAGGTGAATCATATTTAGGCGTTACTCTAGCGTAGCTAAAACCTCCGTGTAACAATAATCCAAAACGATCAAATTGGGACTCAGCGTTAAACAAACGAGTGGCATTAATGACTCCTTGAACACCTAAACGGTATTGTTGCACATCAAAGGGAAGACTTTCAGGACTGTTGTTTTTTAATCGATCAGAACTTACATCAAATTTAAATCCAAATTTCGGCGTCATCATATAACGAAATGCCAAATTGATGTTATTTGCCTTTACAGAACCTAGTTCAGCATTAGGGTTGCTACTAAAATAACCAGGAGTGTAGGGATTAACTCCTTTACTTTGTCCTAAAGAGAACTCAATTGACCACATATTGTATGAAGCAGTATCTTTTGCTTTTTCTAGCGGTTTTAATTCTTCTTCTGTTCGTTGTTTTCTTTGTGCAAAACCACTAGCAAGGGTGAGTAATGCAATTGAAAGTACTAATAAACTTTTTTTCATAATTATAGCAGAGTTAGATTTTAGGTTTTTTTAAGGATAAAACTTTGAGTGCAAATATAAAAGAAAAGTGTTAAAAACAAGTCTATTGCAGCAAAAATCACATTTTTTTTACATTAAAATAGCATTGTAAGTTGATGAGTTGTTTTCAGTGCATATTACCTGCAGGGATTAGTTTCTTTTGAAATACGTTTTCTCGACATAAAATGTACCGAATGGTATAACAGAGGCTACAAGTACCACAATTGTTTTTTTGACGTCCCAATTTTCTTGAAATTTTAAGTAAATTGCCCAAAAAACATAGGCAATAAATAAGATACCGTGGGCCATTCCAATATAGCGCACATAGAGTTCTTGATGAAAAATGTATTTCATTGGCATGGCAAAAAACAACAAGGCCAGCAGCGAAATACCTTCTAATTTTGCAATTTGGGTAAATAGTTTATTCATGTTTTTTTGGCGAAAATACAATAAATAGTAGGCAAAATAAAAGTCCATTAGCCAATCTGCACAAAATATAAAGATGAGTAAAACCAATTTAAAGAAATACACAAAAGAACTCACGAAAGCTCAACTGGAAGAACAAGTACTGCTCTTGTATGATAAATTCCCAGCAGTAAAAATCTATTATGATTTTGTTTTCAATCCTAACGAACGAAAATTGGCCAACGATGCGCGAGTAAAAATAGCTCAGGAATATTTTCCAAATTCAGCCAAAAAACCCAAATTGCGCCGATCAATTGCACAAAAATTACTGAAACATTATATTAGTTTGGGTGTTGATCCATTTGTAATTGCTGATTTAATGTTGTTTTCTATCGAAATCGCACAATCCTATACAGCTGACAAACCTAGCAAACAAGAAGCTTTTTACAAAAGCATGTTGTTGGCTTCCCAACAAGCGCTTGCTTTTATGTCCGAACAAGGAATTTTGTATGAGTTTAAAGCTCGGCTACTGAAAATTTGTATCGAATCGGTGGAGCAAAATTGGCCAAACAAGTACGCTTTTGATGCGATGGCAGCAAGCTTTGATTAAATTTTAAAACTAATTTGGGAAAGAGTAGGGGCTAATCGGTTTTATACTGTAGTTTTGCAAAAATCTACCAATCACAATGCCTTCAGCTCATTTTGCACAAGAATTAGAAGAAAAAAAGGAACTCTACGGGTATCAACAAGGCGATATTGACGCGATTTTTGAGCGTTTTGAAAACCAAAACACCAATTATCATTTACTTTATCAATTGCCCACAGGTGGGGGAAAAACCGTTATATTTTCTGAGATTGTCAGACGGTATTTAACCCAAAGTGCAAAAAAAGTTGTGGTACTCACACACCGCATCGAATTGTGCAAACAAACCTCAAAGATGCTCAACGGATTTGATGTTCGCAATAAAATCATTAATAGCAAAATCAAAGATTTACCCGATCAAAATGACTATTCCTGTTTTGTTGCCATGGTTGAGACCCTTAAAAATAGGATCAACGACAACAAATTGCATTTGGATAATATTGGCCTCGTAATTATTGATGAGGCGCATTACAATTCGTTTAGAAAACTGTTGAGTTCATTCAAAAACGCCTTTATCCTTGGCGTTACGGCTACACCCCTGAGTTCAAATATTAAAATGCCGATGCACGATAATTATGACGAACTCATTGTAGGCGATCCTATTGAATCCTTAATTCAAAAAGGCTATCTCGCCAAAGCAACTACCTACAGTTATGATGTTGGACTCACCTCATTAAAAGTTGGAATAAACGGGGATTACACCGTGAAGTCCTCCGATGATTTGTATTCAAATATGGCGATGCAAGAAAAATTGCTCCACGCCTATACCGAAAAAGCCATTGGCACCAAAACCTTAATTTTTAATAACGGGATTAACACCTCATTATACGTTTACGAAACCTTTAAAGAGGCTGGCTATCCGATACGACACTTAGACAATACGAGTTCAAGCGAAGAACGAAAAGAAATTTTGAGCTGGTTTAAAAAAACACCCGATGCAGTATTGACCTCGGTGGGAATTTTAACCACTGGATTTGATGAACCCACTGTTAAAACCATCATTCTGAACCGAGCAACCAAATCGCTTACATTGTATTTTCAGATGATTGGCCGAGGATCCAGAAAATTGCCTAATAAATCAGATTTTACGGTGATAGATTTAGGTAATAATGCCGCCCGCTTTGGCTTATGGAATGAACCAATCGACTGGCAACATATTTTTAAATCGCCAGAATATTACCTAGAAAATTTGCGAGACGATGTAGACATCGAGTTGCATTTCAAATACCTAATGCCACCCGAAGTGCGGGCTAAATTTAAAAATACACTTGATGTTTCTTTTGATGTCGATGCCGAACACAAAGAGGCAATCGCCAAAAATTTACGATCCAAAATTGTACTTGAAAAGTCATTGCTTCAGCATGCCGCCATGTGTGTAGATAATTCAGATGGTATTCTCGAAGCAAAAGGTTTGGCCAAGGAATTAGCGCCCGATATTGAAAGCCGCATGAAACGCTATGCCAATTGTTTGAGCAATTGTTCTAAAAACTACCGCGAATGGCTGATTGAAGATTACAAACTCAAATTGACGCTCTTAATTGGCAAACTCATCCGCGAGCAACTAGATGATTAAGTTGAATTCAGCTATCACATAAATACGTACTACAATTAAAACTATAATTTATATTATGTAAAATAGAAAATTGTTAAGATGTACCCACTGTGTGGCTTGTTTTGTATAAATATAACGGCTAAATTTACCAACCTATTTTAATGTGTACATGAACCCTATTGCCAATCAACTTGCTGTATTCCTAAAAAGCTATTTGCCTTTCAGCATCTTGTCTGATTTGGAAATGCTCACGGTGGCCACACATATTAAGGTTATTCACTTAGAAAAAAACCAAACCTTATTTCGCATCAATGATGTATTACACGACAGTTTCTATGTGGTGGCAACTGGTGTAATTAATTTATCGGTGATCTCTGACGCCGAAGAAACTTTCCTAAATAAATGTACTGCCGGTGACGTTTTTGGATTGCGGCCCTTTTTTGCCAAAAACAACTACATGATGACGGCCAAAGCCCGTGAAGAATGTTTGGTCTACGCTATTCCTATTGCCACGTTTCGTCCGTTTGTGGCTCAGAATTCAGAAGTGCTTAATTTCTTGTTGGAGAGTTTTGCTACCAATTCGACCAATCCGGGTGATTTGGAAACCAAAGGCAAACTACTCTCAGACAATGTAATTTTGGGCAATCAGCAGTCGGATATTCAATTGTTTCAATCCCTTGTATACAGTAAAACTCCACTAGTTTGTTTGCCTAATGCAACGGTAAAACAAGTGGCTCAACTCATGACTGACAATGTGTTGGATAGTGTCTTGGTGTTGCAAAAAAATTTTCCAATAGGTATTGTTACCGACACCGATATGCGTACAAAAATTGCTACGGGCCGTTTTTCTATAGACGTTACTGTTGATAAAATAATGAGCAGTCCGGTAATTAGCGTACCAGAAAATGTATCCCTTGCCGAAGCCCAATTGTTGTTGCTCAAGCACAATGTGAGCCATTTGTGTGTCACACAAGACGGTACAGACAAAACAGCTATTCGGGGCATCATCCGCGAACACGATCTAATTTTGGCTCAGGCCAGTAATCCCGGAGTTTTAATTAAAGAAATTAAGCGTTCGCAAGACGTAGTTTCGTTAAAACTCGTGCGATCAAAACTCACCGAATTGATACAGACTTCAATAGTAAAAAATATTCCGTTGTCGCATGTGGCTAATATTTCGTCCGAAATTACAACCGCTTTGCTAAAACGGTCTATCGAATTGGCTATTTTAGATTTGGGTTCCCCTCCTGCTCGTTTTGCATGGATTAGCACAGGTAGTCAGGCGCGTAAAGAACAATTATTGCTCACAGATACCGATAATATTTTAGTTTTTGATAATGTTGCGGAAGATAATTTTAGAGATGTAAAAGAATACTTCATTCGCTTGTCCAAAAAGACGTTGTCCTACCTGGAATACATCGGTTATCCGTTGTGTGATAATCAACACAATTCTTCAAATATTATTTGGTCTAAGTCATTGATAGACTGGACAAAACAATATACAAATTGGATTAAAAATCCAGGTGAAAATTCAACTGAAAGCAATCCTATTTTCTTTGATTTAAACTTTGTATATGGCGAGCCAAAATTTGAAGAGACGCTTTCGGATGTGGTGTTTCAGCTTACATTTAAAAATAAATTATTTTTTGACTACTTAGGAAATGATACCTTGCGCAAGCCTCCGCCGCTTAGTTTTTTCAAAAAATACATTCTAGAAGAAACCGGCAACAATAAAGATAAATTTGACATCAAAAACCGCGTGCAAATGGCGTTAATAGATGGAGCACGTTTATTTATTTTGCATCATAATATACGTGGAATCACCAATACCTATATGCGTTTCAAGCAATTGGCTATGGTTGACGTAAAAAATTCTGAGTTGTTTTTAAATTGCGCCGAAGCCTATATGGCCGTTTCTCGCATTCGCACCATTGAAGGGCTAAAAAATGATTCAACTGGGCAATTTGTGGTCTTGGACGAACTATCAAAAGCAGACAAAGAAAAACTTAAAAATGCTTTGCAACCCATTAAGGATTTAGAAGACCTCATTAAAGATACCTTTCAACTCACTAAATTCTCCTAAGTATGCTTGATTGGATCAAATACATGCACAAAGATCATCCCGAATTTTGGAAGTCATATTTGGGAAAGTTTGCTCACAAAACGAATCGATTTGTGGTGATAAGTGCTGTGTCTACTGGAACAAGTCCAAGCAATGACGTATTGCTTTCTTTGGGCGCTGTTGCTGTGGAGCACAATGCCATAAACGTGAAAGAATCTATTGAAATGGTGTTGCAGCAATATAAATTCCTGCACGAAAACGGACTGTCCAATGCCTTTATCATCGAAAGCGAACTTCCTAAATTGGGTGAACCCGAAGCGATTCAGAATTTTGTGAATTACATAGGCAATTCAATTCTGGTGGGCTATCGCATCAATATTACCTTAGAAATGATCAACTTGGCTTTGGCCAACATGGGCTGCGGAAGGCTGAGAAACGAAGCACTCGATTTAGAAATTATGCACCGAAAATTGCAAGATCTATCCGAAGTTTCTATATCAGCGCCCGAATTATTAGCTTTATATAAAATACCTGAATTGCATCCTACACATACCGCTTTGCAAGCCTATTCTTTTGCTTTGTTGTTTTTGAAATTAAAAATTCGCTTGGGTATTCGCTAAAAAAAACAAAACCTTATCAGTTGTGCTTCTTTATGTATTTAATTGATGAAATTTATATTTTCCCTTCTTTTATTTCATCTACAATTTCCGGATTCAATAAGGTCGAGGTATCGCCAAAATTACTAAAATCGCCTTCGGCTATTTTACGTAAAATGCGGCGCATAATTTTCCCCGATCTGGTTTTGGGTAAGCCCGATACAAATTGAATTTTGTCCAATTTGGCTATGGGACCTATTTGATCGGAAATCAACTGATTGATCTCGATGCGCAAATTGTCTTGGTTGCGGCTCTCTCCTGTTTCTTTCAGTATAACATAACCGTATAAAGCATTTCCTTTGATGTCATGCGGAAAGCCCACAATCGCGCTTTCGGCAACCGCTGGGTGTTCGTTGATGGCATCTTCTATTGGCGCGGTGCCCAAGTTGTGCCCCGAAACAATCACAATATCATCTACTCTGCCCGTAATGCGGTAATACCCTACTTCGTCGCGTAAGGCGCCATCTCCGGTAAAATATTTTCCAGGAAAAGTAGAAAAATAAGTGTCTTTGTAGCGTTGGTGATCGCCCCAAATGGTTCTGGCAATGGACGGCCAAGGAAATTTGATGCATAAATTACCTGCTACTTGGTTGCCTTCAATTTCGTTTCTTTTTTCGTCCATCAAAACCGGCTGAATTCCCGGCAACGGCAAGGATGCATAGGTAGGTTTGGTTGGCGTAACAAAGGCAAGAGGCGAAATCATTATTCCACCGGTTTCAGTTTGCCACCAGGTATCTACCAAGGGGCAGCGCTTCCCTCCTACGTGATCATTATACCAATGCCAAGCTTCTTCGTTGATGGGCTCGCCTACCGATCCAATCACTTTTAAGCTGCTCAACGGAAAGGGCTGTACATAGTCTAAACTTTCTTTGGCCAAGGCCCGAATGGCGGTTGGTGCGGTATAAAATTGCGTGACTTTGTGCTTTTCAATCACTTCCCAGAATCGGCTGAAATCAGGATATGACGGAACGCCTTCAAACATAACCGTGGTGGCGCCATTCAATAATGGTCCATATAAAATATAGGAATGTCCGGTTATCCAACCAATATCGGCCGTACACCAAAATATATCATTCTCTTCGTAATTGAATACATTTTTAAACGTATAGGCCGTATACACCATATAGCCGGCGGTAGTATGTACCATGCCTTTGGGTTTTCCAGTTGAACCCGAAGTGTACAAAATGAATAGCGGATCTTCAGCATCCATAATTTCGGGCACATTGTTGACTAAAGCGGCGTCTAATAACGGCTGCAACCAAACGTCGCGTCCTTCTTTCATATTTACCGCAGTGTTGGTTCTGTTTATAACCAATACGTGTTGCACCGAAGGGCATTTTTCTACAGCATCATCTACAATTCCTTTGAGATCAATGGTTTTGTTTCCGCGAAAGCCACCGTCAGATGTAATAACCAATTTGCATTCGCTGTCGTTAATTCGCGCAGCCACAGCCGATGCCGAAAATCCGGCAAAAACTACCGAATGAATAGCGCCAATTCGGGCACAAGCCAAAACCGCCACCGATAATTCGGGGATCATAGGCAAATAAATACAGACGCGATCCCCTTTCTGAATGCCTTGTTCGCGCAACACATTGGCCATTTTGGATACACGAACATACAATTCGTTGTAGCTAATGTGTTGGGCTTCTTCGGCCGGATTATTGGGTTCAAAAATTAGGGCCGTTTTCTCGCCTCTTTTGGCTAAATGTCTGTCGATACAGTTTTTAGTAATGTTCACTTTGGCATCCACAAACCATTTGAATTCTGCTTTTTGAAAATCAAACTCAAATACCTTGTCCCATTTTTGGTACCAAGTGAAATTTTCGTCGGCAATTCGGTCCCAAAATTTACGGGGTTCGCGAATTGACTTTTTATACATTTTAAAGTAATGTTCTAAATTTAGAATTTTGTAATAGCTCATGTATAGAAATTGAATTATAGCGGTAAATATACTCAACTCAAAGAAATAAATTACTTCATTATTCAGTCAATAAAAGCACTAAATTCTACTCCAATTTTATCCTAAATATTTAGTATCTAATTTGATATATATTCATTATATTTTTAGTTTATTTGTGTATCTATCTTTACATATAATGGAATTTGACCCAACTAAAATTGACAATACTTTAGTATATCGCCTATTAACTTCGATTATTATTCCACGCCCCATTGCTTGGGTGTCTTCCATTAGCGAAAATGGCATTAATAATTTAGCTCCGTTTTCTTATTTTAATATGGTGGGTGACGATCCGCCGCATGTAATGTTTTCTACACGCAGAGACAACAACAGCAACAAAGACACGTTGAATAATGTACTGGCGATCAACCAATTTGTGGTGAACATGGTTACCAAAGACTTGGCCGAACCCATGAATGCCTCGGCTGCAGTTGTCGCTGCCGATGTAGATGAATTCGCCCTAGTGGGCGTTACGCCAGTGCCTTCTAGCCTTGTAAAACCCTTTCGCGTAGCCGAAAGTCCGATACAATTGGAGTGTGAATTGGTTCACCATTATTTTTTAGAAGATCATCAACAAGGTGGTGCCTGTGTGCTAATTGGTCGTGTGGTGATGATTCATATAACCGATGAATTACTCCTCGATGAAGCAAGAATAAATAATGAATTATACAAACCCATTGCTCGACTTGGTGGTTCTAACTACAGCGAGCAAGGAGAAATTTTCTCCATCAAAAGAAAGTAAATGAAGATAGCAGTTATTGGTGGTGGTCCTGGCGGACTTTATTTTTCGATATTAACCAAAAAGGCAATGCCACATTGTCAAATTGATGTCTACGAACGCAATAAACCCGAAGACAGTTTTGGGTTTGGTGTGGTATTTTCAGACGAAACCTTGGG